>Ga0163147_10006524_pt1 | contig 13610 bp, 11 predicted proteins | sample OliLakLV19MP6G1_FD_148597 | JGI IMG/M metagenome (GOLD analysis project Ga0163147, IMG submission 148597) | Freshwater microbial mat bacterial communities from Lake Vanda, McMurdo Dry Valleys, Antarctica- Oligotrophic Lake LV.19.MP6.G1 | ecosystem: Environmental > Aquatic > Freshwater > Lake >...
GCGTTCATGCGCTCATCCACCAGACGGATCAAGCCCGATGGCACAATGTCATAGTTGTCCATTGCGTCGGGGTAATCGCCAATGCGCGTCGGATCGCCCATGCACACGAAGATATTTCGCACGCCCAGTGCATGAGCGCCAAGTAAATCGCCCTGAATGCGGAGCAAATTACGCCCGCGTGTGGGGAAGTGCAGCACTGTTTCGATTCCCAGTCGCGTTTGCAGCGAGTGACACACCGCCCACGGACTGACGCGCATACGGGCAGTGGGGCTGTCCGCGATGTTCAACACGTCCGCGCCCGCATCCCGTAGAAGTTGGGCGGATTGCAACAGGCGATCAAAGTTGTGCGAACGCGGCGGATTGATTTCCACACTCACGACAAATTTACCGCTGGTGAGTTTGAACGCCAATTCGCTAGGACGTTCTGCTACGCCGCCGCCTTCATCACCGTTGGTCTCCAAAATGGTGACGCGGGGCAGAGGGCGCGAGGTATCGTCTAGTGCTTTACGCATGGCGCTAATGTGATCTGGCGTTGTGCCGCAGCACCCACCAATGATGTTTGCGCCTATCGCCTTGAATTGGAGCGCGTAATCTGCGAAATAGTCGCTGGTTGCAGGGTACATGGTTCGTCCGCCCAGCGTTTGCGGGAATCCCGCGTTCGGCATGGCAGAATAGATCGCGCCCGGTTCAACCTGACGCATTTGCTGTAACACGCGGGCAATTTGCACGGGACCGCCGCTGCAATTTACGCCGATCACATCTGCCCCCGCCTCGACCAGCGCCCGCGCCACTGCGCCCGGCATGTGACCGGAGAGCGTGCGATCATCCTGTGCGAACGTCATCTGGCAAATCACGGGCATGTCTGGCGCAATGTCACGCACGGTCTTGAGCGCGATCAATATTTCGGCGAGGTCGTTAAACGTCTCGAACAGGATCACATCGACGCCGCCCGCGATCAAGCCGTTGATCTGCTCGGCATAGGCGGCGCTGGCGTCTTCTTCTTTCAGGCGTCCATAGGGCTGCACGCCGAGTCCCAACGGACCCACCGACCCCGCGATATAAACGTTTTCGCGTTCACTCTCTCTGATGGCTTGACGCGCCAATTGTGCGCCCGCCCGGTTGATTTCTGCCACGCGGTCTTCTAAGCCGTGATCCGCCAATTTGTAACGATTCGCGCCGAAGGTGTTGGTCTCCAACAGTTCCGCACCCGCGTTCAGGTAAGCGCGGTGAATATCCAGAATGATGTCGGGGCGCTTGCAGTTGAGATCATCGAAACATGCATCCATCGAGACGCCGCGCCCGTGTAATTGTGTCCCCATTGCGCCATCTGCCAGCAGCGGACGATCTGGTTGGGTAATGCGTTGGATAAAGCGATTGTCCATCATGCTCACCGAGAAAGCGCCGAGAAGCCCCCGCCTTTAGGCGTGGGGAGGAAAGGCGTCATTAAACATTGAAACATACGAACTCCTAGTCTATATTCTATGTTATGAAACTGACTGCGAAATTGAAATTGCAACCCAGCACCGAACAAGCACGCTACCTGCTCCAAACACTGGAAAAGGCAAATGTCGCTTGTGACTTTATCAGTCAACGGGCGTGGGAGACAAACACCTTCGCCACCTTCCGCTTGCAGAAACTGGTCTACGCCGAAATCCGCGCTCAATTCGACTTGACCGCGCAGATGGTCGTGCGGCTGGTCTCGAAGGTTGCGGATGCCTATAAGTTGGACAAGAAAGTTAAGCGCACCTTCCGTAAACGCGGTGCGATTGCCTACGATGACCGTATCCTCAAGTGGTACACCGACTTGCGCCGCGTTTCGATCTGGAGTATTGCAGGACGGCTGAACATCCCCTATGTCGCCGGACAACTTCAATACGACCTGTTGCACTATCAGCGGGGCGAAGCTGATCTGGTCTACTACAAAGGGTCGTTCTACATCTTGGCAACCTGCGACATTCCCGATCCGAGCGAACAAGAAACCGAAGGCGCACTTGGGGTCGATATGGGCGTGGTGAACATCGCTACCACTAGCGACGGGGAGACAGCGACCAGCGCCGTCATTGAGCGCAACCGTGTCAAACATCAGCGTCTCCGGCGTGGGTTGCAGCGCGGAAACACGCGCTCCGCCAAACGCCACCTCAAGCGACTGGCAGGGAAACAGCATCGCTTTCAAACGGACATCAATCACTGCATCAACAAGAAACTCGTGAAATGCGCTGGACACACGAACCGTTCGCTTGCCGTCGAAGACCTGACAGGCATCCGAACGCGGACAAGGGTTAAGGGCGCAGACACACGAGCAAAACACACCAATTGGACGTTCGCTCAACTGAGAGCGTTCTTGTCCTACAAGGCACGGCGGGCGGGTATTCCGGTGAAGGTGGTCGATCCCGCCTATACGTCGCAACGCTGCTTTGCCTGTGGACACATCGAAGAAGCGAACCGAAAGAGTCAAAGCCAATTCCTGTGTGTGAACTGCCGACACGCCGACCATGCGGACGTGAACGCCGCGAAAAATATTGGTGCTTGGGCTACGGTCATTTAGCCTTTGGTAACGAGTGACTTGGGTCAAAATCCCGCCTCAGTTGCAAGTCCCGCCTTTAGGGGTGGGGTCTATGACTCTACTTAGTTTGTCGATGGGGCGATTGATGATGCCACCCATAAATAAATGGGCAGCAGTTCCTCTTGCGTGTACTTCTTGAACTGATCCGCAAGGGCGATGCTTCTAAAGTGTGAAGGGTCGCCGTTGTAAACTCCCATTTCGCGGATCACGAAACCTGCCGCCTCGTGAATGCGGACGTAATCGGGATAGCGCAGCCGATTTTGAAACATCACACTGTTATTGAAGTGTTCCCATGCGCGATCATCGTATTGCAGGAAGTTGTAACGGTTGATCGACTTGTCGGAATGCTCGTAATGATCGCTCATGTCGATGAAATGGGTCATGATGCCGTTGGGGGTCAACAGACGATGAAATTCTTGCCAGATTCCAGCGATCATATCCCGTTCGATGTGTTCCAGCGTGGAATTTGAGATGATCAAGTCGAAATGCTGATCGGGAAAATCCATCTTTCGCGCATCCCCGATGATGGGATGAATATTCATCATCTGCCTGATCTGGTCAATGTCCTTGCTCTGCGCGATTTCTTTCTTGAAGCGTTGGAATCGTTCCAGTTGCATTTGCGGGAGCATTTTTAACATTTCGGCTTCCGAAAACGAATCGAGAATTTTCATCATGCTCCAGAAATAATCCGGCTTGGTCAAGTCCTGCACATCAATCGTATAAATCTCGTTGACCCCGCATAGATACAGCGCGATAGGAACTGTTGGAAACCAGCCCGTTCCCAATTCCAGCACGCGAGTAGGCAGCGGCTTTCCGGTGAATTTCTGGAAATACTTGAGATGTTCAACGCTCGGCGTGATGCGCGAACGGAGATCGCGTGTCGTGCTTTTCAACGACCCCGAAACGTATTTCTGCATCATGTAGTTGAGATTGCTGCTGCCCGGTAGAGACGCAATGACGCCTTGAATCCGTGCCTTGACCCTCCATCGCTGGAACATCGGTTAATCCTCTCGCGGCTTGGCGCGTTTCGCTACCGCTGCAATCGCATCTAGCTTTTCGGTCACTTCGGGATCAATAAGGTTTACAGGAACGAACTCTGTGAGAACATGATAATTGGTTTTTAGCAGCAAATTCGGCAATTTGAGTTTGCTAAAATACGTATCAAACAGGGGATCAAGAAAATCATCCGTTGCTTTGATGTCTGCTGACCATGCGGGTGGGCGTCTCAGGGTTCTCAATGCAATTTCAATCTCATTGATACTCTCGCGCATAAATACTTCCCGCTGATCCACGTGTTCAGAGCTAAAAACATTGCCAGCGCGGTATTCACGGGCGAATGTGATCAAAGTTTCTGGTGTACAGAGATAGTTTTCAATTTCGCGCTGCCGCCACATTTGAATCGTCAACGCCTGATCCGTCCCAAGCTGTTTTTCGAGTCGATCAAACAAGGCATAACCGACAAGATCAGGCTTTGCTTCCTGCAACCCATAGAAGTGATCCCGTACTAGCTGCGGCGCATTTGTATTGACAGGTTGGACAAAAACCTCATCGAGCAAGTTTGCAGTTTCATGGTTGAGTTTTCGTGCCAAGCCTTTCAATATCGAAATATCAGTCGAGCCTTCAATATAGAGTACCCAACCCACACGTTCCGCTTGATAGTAGTGGTCAAAGGGAATGGACTTTAGAGCTTTCTCGACCTGACTGCGGCGATCATTCGCACGATGCGGTTTGCCAACAAAGGCAATGACCACATCTTTTTTTGCGGCTTCTTCCATAATGATTTCCGAGTGAGTCGCCGCGATAATTTGAGAACCTTGTTCTCGTGCTACGGATGTCAATAAGCTATAGATTTCGCGCTGTCGAATGATCTCTAAATGGGCGTCCGGCTCATCTAAAAGCAAAACAGCACCGGGATTAACGTACATATATGCCAGCAATAAAAGAACTTGCAGCATTCCGCGTCCCGCCGATGACAAATCAAGTTTAATGCCCTTTCGCGTTCGGTAGGACATGCGAATTTCACCACGACCAGCAATATAGTTTGGTGGCAGAATCTCTACACCAAACTGTTCGCGCATTTGTTGAACGAGTTTGTCCCAATAACCTGTTTCAGATGTACTTTCGTAAACCGTGTAGCATAGATTTCTCAAAACTTCGGCAGTACGCCCTTGTCCTATCCGTACTGCGATTGCACCTCGTTGAAGCACAGGTTCATCGGATATTAACCCCGCCATTGAGGTCAAATACACAAATCGCACAGGTATAACATTTATTAACCAATCCGTATTTTCTGTCCCGATTTCAATTGATTCATCATTGGCATATTGAAATCGAATATTGTGCTTCCAAACAAGTTCACTATCGGATTTTGCTGCTTGTACACCTTCGACAGTTATCTCAATGAGTGTTGAGTCACCATTATGCACTCGCAGGTTTCGCCAAATGAGATTTGCCGAAGGAATTGGGATTTCCGTTAAATCGTATCGGTTTATGGCAAGCCAAGCCGCTTTGGAATAGCGAAGATTTGGATCGGTTCGATAATCAATTAGATGTGCTATATAAAAAAATTGTTCCATAAAGCCCGCATACCACAACGCCAAAGCCTGCAATGCTGACGTTTTTCCAGAATTGTTCGCGCCAATAAACACAACGTTTTGACCCAACTCGATCTCTACGTCGTCAAACTGCTTGAAATTGCGAATTCTCAGCTTCGTCAGCATTACAAGGCTCTCAGTTCAAACACGTACCGAACAAAATGATCTGCGTGCCGACGCCATCTTCGGCGCGGGCGATGCTAAAATCGACGCGGGCGATCTGCCGCCCCAAGTCGGTGATCGGCGTTGGGTTTTCAATCGCCCCACGTAAAAATCGTCCGGTTTGCACGGCGTACCACGAGCGCACCGTATCGGGATCATCCGGCGTGTAGAGCGTAAGGACAGTGTTGCCCATACCCCACGACGACAGGAAGTTATGCCCTTCGGCAACCACTTCCGCACCGGGGTAGGTCGGGAGTCGTTGTGGCAGGTATGCACCACACACGCCATTGATGCTTAGAATCGACCCCAAAATACAGGCAGACATCACCACGACAATCATTAAACAACCAACTACCGGACGCCAACTGCGACGCTGTTTCATACCAACCTCGTCAACCGCAAAGAAAAAGGTGAAAGACTTAACGCAAAGACGCAGAGACGCGAAGTCGCAAAGCGAGAATTTTGAAAAAGACTCCTTTGCGTCTCTGCGCCCTTGCGCCTTTGCGTTGAATCTTTTCTTCGCGGTTTCATGCGCTTATGCTTCTTCGATTTGCTGTACGCGATCCACACCGATATTGAAATATTTCGCGTCGGGGTGATGCACGACAATTGCCGCCGTGCTTTGTTCCGGTATCCACTGGTAGGCGGGACTCAGCGTCATGCCAATTTCGGTCACGGCTTGCGGCATCAGCTTTAACACCGTCTCATGATCGCTCAGGTCAGGGCAAGCCGGATAACCCCAACTGTAACGCTTGCCGCGCTTTTCAGGGATTCCCAACTCGCGGTTGATCACGATTTCGTTCACATAGGTTGCTGTCGCTTCGGCGGCTTGTACTGCCAACCCGTGAAAGAAATAGGCTTCGCTGTACTCGTGCGCGTTTTGTATCTTATCGAAATGCTCTGATGCAACTTCGCCCACCGTCACAACTTGCAGCGGCACAACGTCGATTAAGCCGCTGGAGACGGACGCATAATAATCGCTGATGCACAGATGCTCACCGAACGGCTGACGTGGGAAGGCGAACCGCGCAATTTCGCGCCGTTCAATGCTTCCGTTGCTGGCGTTCTGGAACGGCACAGGGTCATAGATGATCAGGTCATCACCATCGCTGTTGGCGGGGAAGTAGCCGTAGACTGCTTGCGGGAGCAGTGTTTTCGTGCTTAACGCTTCGCGGCTCATCTTGTACAAACGCGCTTCATACTCTGCTTGGAGTTTCTTCCACGCTTCGCCGTGCGTATTGGTCGCGCCCCACGACAAGCGGAACAATTCCGGCTTATCGAGGTGCTGCAACACGATCTCCAACGGGAAATAACGAATCGTCTTGACACCCCAGAAAGGCGGCGTAGGAATATCTGGCGCTGGTTTGACCGTCACCACATGCGAGTAATCGCGTTTGCGCGTCACCGGGACGGGTTTATTCATTTCGGCGTAAGCGTCGGCTTGCAGTTGTTGAATGTACGCCGGACGATTTGGCTTATCCGACAGGCGATCCATTGCTTCCAAGCCTTCAAAGGCATCTTTGCAGTAGAACACGCCGGGTTCGTAGGGTTTTTCGGTTTCCTCAAGAAACAGGATGCGCCGCCCAAACTTGCGGTTGATCGCCGCGCCGCCGATCAGCACGGGGAAAGCGAGTCCGCGCCGCGCCAGTTCATTGACGATCAGCGGCATTTGCTTCGATGTGCTGACGAGCAGGGCGCTCAAACCGATGGCGTCCGCCTTGAACTCAATCGCCTTCTCAATGATCGTGTTGGCAGGAACTTGCTTGCCTAGATCATGCACGGTGTAGCCGTTATTGCTCAAAATCGTCTTGACGAGGTTTTTGCCGATGTCATGCACATCGCCGTAAACCGTCGCCAGCACGACTGTGCCTTTCGTGACGCCTTCCAGTTTATCCATGAACTGTTCGAGATAGGCAACCGTCTTTTTCATGACCTCAGCGGATTGCAGCACGAACGGCAAAATCAATTCGCCCGCGCCGAATTTATCCCCGACTTCTTTCATGGCGGGGAGCAGCACGTTATTCAATACGCCGACTGCATCCTGACGGGTCAAGCATTCATCAACCAGCCGCTCTACACCTTCTTTCTTGCGGTGGAGAATTTGCCAGTGAACGGCCTGTTCAGCCGTCATGGTGGCGGTGGGGTCTTCGACCTGCTGTCCCCCGACCTTGACCTCGTTTTGCTCGAAATACTGGATGAAGCGCGGGAGCGCGTTTTCATCCGAGTTAAAGATCAGGTCGTTCGCCAACTTGCGTTGATCTTCGGGAACTTCGGCATAGGGCGTAATATGCGCCGGATTGACAATCGCCATATCCAGCCCCGCCGCCACCGCGTGATACAGGAATACGCTGTTCAAGACACCGCGTGCCGCCGGTGTGATCCCGAATGAGACATTGCTCACACCGAGCGCGGTCATCACGCCGGGAATGTGCTGTTTGATCAAGCGAATGCCTTCAAGCGTCTCAATCGCATCATTGCGTAAATCTTCCTGTCCGGTGGTGAGCGGGAAGGTCAGCGCATCGAAGATCAAATCTTCGGGCAGGAGTCCAAATTCGTTCACCGAAATGTCGGTGATGCGCTGTGCAATCGCCAGCTTTGTATCACGGGTGTGCGCCATGCCGACTTCATCAATCGTCATCGACAGCACGCCCGCGCCATACTTCCGAGCAAGGGGCATCACTTTGTCGATGCGTTCGCGCCCGTTTTCGAGGTTGTTCCCGTTGATGATCGCTCTGCCGGGATAGACCGAGAGCGCCGCCTCTGCCACTGGCGGATCAGTCACGTCAATGATCAACGGCGTTTCGACTGCCATTGACAGCTTCTTGACGAGAATTTTCATCTGTTCGGCTTCGTCGTTACGTTCGGTCAGCGCGACTTGCACATCCAACATGTGAGCGCCGCTGTCTACCTGCTGTACGGCTATGGGGATGATGCTGTCGTAATCTTCCGCGAGGATCAACTGCTTGACCTTGCGGCTGCCCTGCGTGTTGATGCGCTCCCCGATCATCGTGGGACCCGGATTCTGAATCATCGGGACGGCACGCATGTTACTTGACGCCTTCGCCACATTTTCAGGTTGGCGCTTGAGCGATGCGCGGCGTGTGGCGCGTCCTTCTAGCACATCTTCATACGAATGCCCGTGTACCTTTTGATACAGCTTGCTGATGTGTTCGGGCTGTGTGCCGCAGCACCCGCCAACGATCCCGACACCCCAACGGGTGAATTCGCTTACCATGTCGCTAAAGGGTTCGGGTTCCATCGGGTAAACCGCTTCGCCATCCACATTGATCGGCAAGCCCGCGTTCGGCAGAATACTGATCGGGTAGTGGCTGTTTTCAACCAGATATTTGACGGGTTCGCGCATGTATTCGGGACCCGTTGAGCAGTTCAAGCCGATCACGTCCAGTTGCAGCGGTTCGAGCGTGGTTAATGCGCTGGCGATGTCTGTGCCGAACAACATGCGCCCGCTCGTATCCAGCGTGATTTGCACCTGCAAGGGGATACGCACGCCCAATTCTGCAAACAGGCGGTTGATCCCGTAGACGGCAGCTTTGACTTCGAGAATATCCTGACTCGTTTCGATCAGCAGCACATCGCAGCCGCCTTCGATCAAGCCTTTCGCCTGTGCGGAAAAGATGTTCGCCAGTTCTTCAAACGTGATGTTGCTGAGGTCGGGGTCATTGCCGCTGGGCAGTTTGCCAGAGGGTCCAATGCTGCCTGCGACCATGCGTGGGATACCCGTTTCGCGCTCAAAACGATCACAGATGCCGCGTGCTAACTGTGCCGCCGCGAAGTTGATTTCATAGGTTCTCTCGCCTAAGCCGTATTCTGCCAGCGTCATCGGGTTGCTGCGGAAGGTACAGGTTTCGACCACTTCCGCGCCGACAGCTAGGAATGAGGCGTGAATCTCCCCGATTACGTCGGGACGGGTGATGACCAGAAAGTCATTACAGCCGTTGTATTTTTCGCCGCCAAAATCATCGGCGGTCAGGTTGTAACGCTGAATGCTCGTTCCCATTGCGCCGTCATAGATCACGACATGATTCTGGATCGCGTCTAAATAGCGGCGGTTCGTGTACGTTCGGTTCGTGTGTCTTTGTGTCATGTGACTCTCTTTACCAACTCTCGACGGTTAATCCATCGACGTGCTGAAAATGCTGATCTTTGGTCAGCAGGATTAAATCATGTTGTAGGGCAGTTGCCGCAATCCACATGTCATTTTGCGGAATGGGGCGACCTTTACGGCGCAATTGGGCGTGAACCTTCCCATAGCGACGGGCTGTCTCCGAATCGCAGAGCAGTGGATTTCGACGTGCAGCAAATTCATCTACGCGACGTAAATTATCCTGAACTTGTGCGGATTTTTCTGCCCCCCAATACAATTCGCCAAGTGTAATTACAGATACATAACCAGAGGCTTGTTCGAGAACGAGTTCGATTGCTGCTTCATTACGGAGCGCCGCAATCGCCGCATTTGTATCAAGCAAATACCTTTTACTTGTCGAGGTCAATGTCTGGCTCATCCTCAATTATTTCGCAACTTTCTTCGATAGCCCGTTCCATTTCGTCAAGTGCTTCTTTAGGGAAAGCGATTTCCCGTGCATCTTGCATGATCTTCCATCCCGGTTCAGCAGGTGGGCGATTTTTCAAAGTCCGCACAAACCCGAGTACATCACGTCGGGCTTGCTCGTTTAGTTCTCGCAACACCTGTACGATCTCTTGCTCATAGGTAACTTGTTCCATGACATTTCACCTCACATCTCGTTCTTACAACTTCAAGCACGCTTCGGCAGCCAACCAGAACAGCTTTTCCCGTGTTGACCCCTGACTGCTGATCCAATCGCGGTGATCCCACACATCCCCGCTCAGATCATCGCCGCCATACAAAAGCTGACCGAAGGTCACGCCGCGAAATTTCGCCACTGCGAAGAACGCCGCCGCTTCCATCTCTACGGTGATGCAGCCCTCATCGCGCCGCCGTGCGACTTTGCCGGGTGTTTCGCGGTACAGCGCGTCCGTTGTCCACGTTTTGCCGATCACATACGGGACATGATGCGCCTCTAACGTTTGTTGAATTGCTTCGACGGCTTCCGCACTGGCAGCAACATCACGGCTTGGTGGGAGATAATGATAGGACAAGCCCTCATCACGCACGGCGAGTATAGGGACGACCACATGCCCTACGGTGAGTTCTGCATTGAGTACGCCTGCGCCGCCACAGGCGATGAATTTCTTCGCGCCGAGTGCGATCACTTCTTCAAGGAAACCGCCCGCGATAGGCGCTCCGACGCCGGGATGAAACACGGCGAATCGCTGCCCGTCCCGTTCAATCACATAGACGGGATTACTGCCCATCTCGCTCCGCAAAACAAAGACCTGTGAAGCCTCATCACACGCCGCACGGATCACTTCCTGAAAGAAGCAAATGACGCAGTGTTCCGGCAGCATGTCGAGGGGGCGGAGCAAATGATTCGGCTCAATCATGGCGTGCGGGTTGCTATCATATTCAAGGATCGGGTATTCGTGATTCACGTCAATCTAACCTCATCAAATTTCGTTTTCAGGCTTATGGGTGTTTTGGCGGTCAGGAAAAACTTTACCTGCGGGTCGCGTCTGTGCGAATTGCTGGACGATGAGGGTGTGAATCTCGTCAAGTTGATCCTGAATGTCGCGGATTTCCAGTTCGGCTTTGATGTTGACGCTGTACTCTATGTCGTCGCGCACTTTATCCCGTGTTGCTTGACGGTTCTGGCTGATCAAGACGAACAGCGAGAGAAAAATTGCTTCGAGCGAGACAATCATCGTCAGCAAGCCGAACGGAAATGGGTCAAACGGCTCCAAGCCGGGAATGATGTAACTGTTAAGGATAATCCACGAAAAGAACCATAGAAAATTGAAATACACGAAACGAATATCACCCGCAACCCGCGTTAGAAAGTCAGAAATATGTTCGCCAACCGTGAGCTTGGCGACTTCTTCCATCTCTTGATTGACGTTGCGTGTGACGACTCGATTACGTACCAAAACATCAGATTCACGGATGCGCTTGCCCAGCATCGAGATCATGTCGAGCGCGGCAGCAGGGTGGGCGCGTACCAGCATCAACAGGTCGTTGCGGTCAATCACGAGGACGGTGGTTTCATCAACAGCACGGGCGCTGGTGCTGCGACTCGCGTTATCGAGCAAAGAAAGCTCACCGAAAATCTCCCCTTTTTCGACAAAGCTGATGGTGACACGCTCATGACTTCTGTCTCGAATGAAAATTTCGACACGTCCCCGCTGTACAAGAAACATCGTGCCACCGGGTTCGCCTGTGGTGAAGATGACTTGACCGGGTATGAATATTATTTGCTCTAACTGCTGTGCCAACGCTTCTAACTCTTGGGCGTCCAGCAGTTCAAATAGGGGAACTTCACGGAGTAAGTTGAGATCGATGTTCTGCATATCACCCTCTCGCCCAAAATAAAAACGCCTCATTCGACAAAAGGAAGGAGGCGCGGGATAGACAGAAATTCGCTCATCTTCCAGACCTATGTCTGACGGAATTAGCACCTTCCCGACGCTTCAGGGGTTGCTGCGAGATCACAGAGCCGTTTCTCTCCCTCGCTTCTTGATGAGATATAATGTTGTCTTTCGCATTGTAATCTATCCTACGATAGGCGTCAAGCGCCATGCAATGCGTTATACTCAACATTATTTAGCGAAGGAGTCGAAGATGAAACGACATACAATCATCGCGGTTTTTCCATCTCGCGGCGGGTTAATTGATGCTGTAGACCGTGTGAAGTCATTGAATTATCTGAAAATTAAGCATTCTGCTGTCATCGTCAAAGCAGATGATGGCGAAACGCTTGTACTTGAAGACGACATCAGTGTGAGTGAAGGGACTGTCGCCGGGGGAACTTTAGGTTCGCTTATGGGCGCGTTAGGAATCGCCGGATTAGGCGCGTTCCTCCTGCCGGGTGTGGGTCCTATCATAGCGATTGGCGCGGGTGCGCTGCTCGGTGGTTTGGTCGGCGGGGCGACGGGCGGCATCACTGCCAGCCTGATCGATCTTGGGATCAAAGAAAGTCAGATTGAAGACTTGGTGAGCCATTTAAGTGCGGGTCGGGTCGCAATGGTTATCGATGCAGAATCTGAAGACGACGTTGTTTCACGCTTGCAGCAGGATTTGCAGTCCTTCGATGTAGAGATTACAACTCCTTCTTCGTTATCTTAATGTTGCGGGATGTCATGGATGATGTATCTTCTAAGATGCCGGGTGGTCATGCAGACAAAACCGCGCAGGAGAGGTACCGTATGTCGTCAGAACTGGTGGTAGCAATTTTCCCATCACGTAACACCTTGACCAAAGCCCTTGATCATCTCATGGCGCTCAAGGACATTCACATCGAACATGCAGCCATTGTCGCCAAAGCGAACTCCGGCGAAGTCATTGTTGTAGACGACGATATTGGACCCGATGAAGGCGCTATCACAGGTGGCACGCTTGGCGCGGCAATTGCGGCGCTCGGTGTGGTGCAGTTGGGGGCGCTGGCGCTTCCCGGCATTGGCGCGATCATTGCCGTAGGTGCGGCGGTACTGGTCGGCGGTTTGCTTGGCAACGTGACCGGACGATTTGCCGCCAATTTGCTCGATTTGGGTTTTAAGGCAGATCAAGTCGATAACTTGTCAGAGCGGCTTGAAGCAGGACATCCCGCATTGATCCTTGAAGTGGCAGACGTGCAAGCTGTACTCGCCCGTTTGCGTGATGAGCTTCAACCGTTTCGCGCCGAACTGGTGGATCGACTCCGCTCGGTTGGCAGCGTGTAGCACCGCGAGAACATGGGAGTCTATAGGGACGGGGTACGCCTCGTCCTTTTGATTCTCCCCCCTACACCTGTTCAATCGGGGTATAATCTCTGTAATTCAGTTGAGCAGAGGAATAAACCCCTATGGCTATCCCCGAAATCCACGTCGAAAATTTGAATCATCACGAGCAGGAACGTAACCCCGGTCTGCCGCTTGATCTCGGTTGGGTGCGGAGTGTGCGCGTCAATACCAGCGCCGCCGAACGCCGCGCCGCGACGATGGGAACGCGGCGATCCGTCAAGAAAGACACGCAAGCCGCATGGCTGCTGCGGGCGATCACCTGCATTGACCTGACGACCCTTTCCGGTGATGACACGCCCGGCAACGTTTTGCGCCTGTGCGCGAAAGCGCGTCAACCCGTGCGCCAAGATATGCTGGATGCGCTTGGCGTGGGCGATTTAGGGATCACGGTAGGGGCGGAGTGCGTGTATCACAACCGC
>Ga0163147_10006525_pt1 | contig 13608 bp, 14 predicted proteins | sample OliLakLV19MP6G1_FD_148597 | JGI IMG/M metagenome (GOLD analysis project Ga0163147, IMG submission 148597) | Freshwater microbial mat bacterial communities from Lake Vanda, McMurdo Dry Valleys, Antarctica- Oligotrophic Lake LV.19.MP6.G1 | ecosystem: Environmental > Aquatic > Freshwater > Lake >...
ATTTTTTCATCCGTATTGTGGACAAAAAAAAGGGTTGCCACGAATGCACGAATGAACAGCCGAAGGGAGGGGTTATGTTCTGAATTTTATTTAATTATTACCTTACACAGGGTTACTTCGGCAACTGTGGCAAAGATATTTGGTAGTTCCCCGAAGTGCCGAAGCAACTCTTGACATCAAAAATACAAAACAATAACCCCCTGCTTTAGCAGGTGGAAAAACAGCACCCACGTGTCACGGGCTTTAGCCCAATCGAAAATGATTAGGAGAGGTAAGGACCTTCCTTAATCACGAAAAAAACCTTCATTAACTATATGACAAAGATGTTGATGAAATTTAATTTATCTTCCCGTAAACAATATCCAAAATTTCCTTTTCCAACTTCTCCGCTTCTGCAACAATTTTTTCCCCGGCAGATATTTTATTTGCCGCAAGTTCTTTGTCGCTCAGTCCACTAGCATTTATTTTCACATTTAAAAATGCACCTATCACAGCTGTTCTTGCACAAAGTGCACCAACTCCCGCATCGCTCACCGAATTCGGGTTTCCAATTTCAGCCATTGCTTTAATGGTTAGCATACTTTCCAAACTCAGTTCCATTACTTTAAAAGGAATATTAATTGCATTTAAAGTAGCATCCTGAATGCCTTTTTTTCTCGCTGCTTTTTCTTCCTCAGTTCCTTTAGGTAATGAAAAAGCAAACATGATCTGATTAAATGCATTGGTATCCTCATCCACCATCTTCAATAATTTGTCTTTTAACTGTTGCCCTTTTTCTGCATGGTCTGAAAATTCTTTCCACCTCTCGTCCCATCCTTTTTTATGAGAAGATAAATTTGCAACCATAGTTGCTAAACTAATTCCAAGCGCACCAACATAAGCAGATATACTTCCTCCGCCCGGGGCAGCACTTTCACTTGCAGTTTCGTTTGCAAATGCGGTCAAACTCATAGAAATTAATTTTCCATGTCTTTCCTTTCCCCACAATTTATATTCAATTATTTTATCTTCCGGATTAAAATCATTTAATTCATCCAGACCCATACTTTTTATTGCGATTTTTATTAATTCTTCTTCACTTACACCGGTACTTCTGTTTTGTTTTTCCAGAAAATATTTTCCGGCATCCAACATACATTGCAAAGGAATTAATCCGACTAATTCGCTTCCTGTAACACGCATTCCTCTTAAAGCTGCGCTTTTTACTGCTTCATTAAATGCAATATGCACAGGAGTGATATTGATATTGATAAGATTCATACTTACCTGCGCAATTCCATATTCTTCAATAAACCAACCAATTGCTTTTACACTTTTACAGGAACCCGAAATTCTTATTTCATTACCGGCAGCATCTTTTTTTCCGGAGGTATCCACTCTTCCGTTTTCGCGCAAATCAAAGGCAATTGAATTAGCGCGGCGAACACTTGTTGTATTTAAATTCACATTAAATGCAACCAAAAAATCACGAGCGCCAATAATAGTATTTCCACTTTTTGGATTAAAAACAGCTTCTCCGAAATCAGGTTTCCATTCCGGAAGTTTTATTTTTTGTACTATACCTTCATATTCTCCTGCTCTCACATTTGCAAGATTTTTTCTTTCCGTATTGCTTGCAGCACTTTCGTATAAATACACCGGAATATTTAATTCTTCTGCAACACGTTTCCCTAATTTTTTTGCACAATCAATACAATCCTGCATAGTTGCATTAGCTACCGGAATAAAGGGACAAACATCCGTTGCGCCCATTCTCGGGTGTTCACCGTGATGTTTGCGCATATCAATAATTTCCGATGCTTTTTTTATGCCGCGAAAAGCAGCTTCTACTACATCAGTTTCATTTCCAACCAACGTAACAACCGTTCTGTTGGTAGCTTTGCCCGGATCAACATCTAATAATTTAACTCCTTCCACCGATTCAATGGCATCCGTAATTTGTTTGATGATGCTCTTATCGCGCCCTTCACTAAAATTTGGAACACATTCGATAACTTTCTGCATGCTGATTTTTTTTTCAAAGATAAACAGCTATTTATTATTATAATGTTTACTTTATAGCCAATTCCCACTGCTATAAAAACCCTGAAAAGTATATGTACACTGCATTCCGTAGCTTTCTATAGATAACAAACGACAAGACGCTAAATTGCGTAAATTCGCAAAAAAGTTTCGAAACCCTTTGAATGAACCAAAATTCCCCTATATATTTGCACTCCCTAAAGGGAAAATCACAATCTGCGAGAGTAGCTCAGCTGGTAGAGCACGACCTTGCCAAGGTCGGGGTCGCGAGTTCGAATCTCGTCTCTCGCTCAGTTTTTTAGGCACGGTTTACCACCGTGCCTCTGTTTTCTCACCCGCCCGGGTGGTGGAATTGGTAGACACGCAGGACTTAAAATCCTGTGGGCAGCAATGCTCGTGCGGGTTCAATTCCCGCCCCGGGTACAGCCTCTGAGCAATCGGGGGCTTTTTTGTTTATAGTTGGGTATAACTAAAATGCCAATTGGTCTTTTTATAAATGTTAGTAGCCCTAAAGAGTCCATTATCGAACCAATTGGTATAGAGAGTGAAAGAGTTACATAAAATTTGTATCTGAATTTCTGTTAAATGCATCTTTTTAGTAATAAATCGTTTTCCAAACAACCAGATGGTTGAACCTCCTTTTTAGTAAGATTTTGTCAATAATTATAACGTTTTTTTGAATTTAAATTGAAGCCCCCTGGCATGTTAGATTAAAAACCGGAAAACATCATTAAATTTGGTATTAATCAACCAGATAATGAAAGGGTTAACCATATTTATTTTCCTTCTTTCAAATGTTTTTGTCGGCCTGTCCCAAGCTCCTGAAATTGAATGGCAGAATACTATTGGTGGAAGTTTGATGGACAATCTCCAATCTGTTCAACAGACGACAGATAGTGGTTTTATTTTAGGTGGATATTCTAATTCTACTAATACGGGAGACAAAAATGAAATCGGAAATGGTAGCGAGGATTATTAGGTAATTAAACTTGATAGTTTAGGTAACATTCATTGGCAAAAAACCATCGGCGGTAATTTCGATGATATATTAACAAGCCTTCAGCAAACTCCTGACAAAGGTTTTATTATTGGAGGCTCTTCATTTTCAAATATTTCAGGAGATAAAACTGAATCGACCATAGGTATATTAGGTCGTAATGATTTTTGGGTAGTAAAACTGGACTCTGTAGGCAATATTGAATGGCAAAATACAATCGGAGGGGATTCCTATGACGACTTATCCAGTATTCAACTAACCTTTAATGGAGGTTATATTTTAGCAGGTTCTTCACTTTCCGGTATCTCTGGAGCCAAAACCGAAACTAATTTCGGGCAGGATGATTATTGGATAGTTAAGGTCGATAGTTTTGGAAATATTATTTGGCAAAAAACTATTGGCGGCAGTTCTGTTGATTTTTTAACTGCAATTATGCAGACCTTTGAAGGCGGTTTTATTGTAGGTGGTTACTCAAATTCGGAAATTTCAGGAAATAAAACTGAAGATAATATAGGCAATAGCGATTATTGGGTGATTAAACTCTATCCTGAAGTTTGCATATCTCCTGTAACATATTATATTGATAATGACGAGGACGGTTTTGGCAGCTACTTAGATACTATCTTAGCGCGTGTTCCAATAGAAGGGTATGTAACAAATGTATGGGATTGTGATGATACAAATGCGGAAATCTATCCAGGGACATCAGAAATTTGTAATGGAATTGATGACAATTGTAATTTTTTTATTGATGATGGCCTATCCTTTTATAATTATTATTTAGATGATGATAATGATGGCTTTGGCAATATTCTTTTGCAGTTAACTTCTTGTATTAACGTCCTACCTTCCGGTTATTCTGTTGACAGCACAGATTGTGATGATACCAATAATATGATACATCCTGGAGGAATTGAGATTTGTAATACAATAGATGATAATTGTAATGTTTTTATTGATGAAGGACTCACGGAATTTAAATTATTTAATGATGACGACAATGATAATTATGGAAATTTGTTAATAGATACTCTCACTTGTTTAAGTGAGATTTTTGGATTTGTTATTGATTCTACAGACTGCGATGATTCAAACCCGAATATATATCCTGGAGCAGTTGAAATCCAAAACACTTTGGATGATAATTGCAATGATATAATCGACGAAGGGTTTAATGGCATAGTTGATTTGCCTGTTGAAAAGTTTCAACTTTTTCCCAACCCAAATATTGGAGAATTTGAAATTGTAATGCAAAATTTATACTCGAGTTCTTTGCTTATTAAGGTTTTTAATTTGATGGGGGAAATAGTTTATTCTAAAAAGTTTGAACCCAATGAAAAATTAATTATTTGCTTACCCTTTTCATTCAATGTAATGGCAGAAGTGGCAATTTACATTAATAATATTTACCTAAGTCAAATTATTAATGTATTGCAATAATTTCTTAAACCTAATATTTAAACAATATGAAAACGATATTAATTGCAATTTTATTATTGTTTCAGGTTATCTTGAACGCCCAAGTTGACCAATTCAAATCTTTAAATTTGGACTATCTATTTACTGCATCGCCTTCCACCTATGCAACAGGCAATGTTACTCTTCAATTTACCCCTATTGGTCAAGTTTCTAAGGCAGTATTTATTGGCCCCGTTTCTGGAGGAGACCAACCCCCTACATTTAGGTTATTGGAAACTACCGATATACCATTTGCAGTGAATACAACCGAAAATCAAACTTCAATCGGTGAAGCGAAAACATTTACAACAAGCTTGGCGATTTCAGGAACCTCAGGTAACACTTTTGCGCTCGAAACAAGCGGTTTTGTTTACGATGCAACAAATGGCAGAATTGGTATAAATAATTCCGCTCCATCATATTTATTTGATATGATAGCACCATCAACAACCGGATAATATTATACACATCGAAGACCGGGAATGGGTGGATCTAATCCGATTTCTTTGTTGATCGACTTTCAGGATAGCGATATCAATTGGGGTTTAATCGATGGCGACAACATTACCACCATAAAGTTGAGGTCTAATGGCGTTTCTTTTATTCAAAATCATTTCATAGTGGGCGACAGTGCAAACGATATGATTAATCCTCAATTTAAAGTTGTTGGCATTCAGGACTATTCCGATGGAAACACTAGTTGGGTGAATTACCAAAGCACAGTTCAACATCATTCAGATACCAATGGCGAATCAGCTTCTATAGGTTTTGGGGTTGATAATACAAAAAGTACCATCGGAGGATATATCAGTTTTGTGCGCACTGCAAACCCAAGTAAAGGCGGATTGCATTTCGGAGTCTATAATAGTGCAGGAACTTCCATTGACGATGTGCTTACACTAGATGCCGGCCAGGTTACTTTCAACAAACAAACAGCTTCCAGAATTGCTGTTTTAAATTCCTCTAAAAATTTAATCTCAGGTACATTAGGTTCCGGATTATCTCTCAGCTCAGATATACTTGCCATGGATATTAACGGGCTTACGGAAGAAACTAATGTTGACAGAAATGCAGATTATGTTGCCATTTATGATGCATCGGCGGGAACAATTGATAAAACTAAAACTTCAAATCTATCTTTGGGAATAACTTTACAAGGGGTTTAAAATGATATTACGCCAATTGACGATGATGATTATTATATTGGTGCAATTCCGCAAATTACAGGCACAACAGCAAATATTAATAAAGTATTTATTCCAAAATCTGGGATTGTAAAAGCTGTTTACGTTTATTTTGTAAATGGCATAACGGCAGCCGGCGGCGATCTTTCAACAATTTTCTTGAAGATTAATAATACGATATTTGTTAATTTAGGAACTGTCGCGAATAATACTGCCCTAAGTTTAGTAAGCAATACCGGCTTAGCCCAAGCAGTTAGCCAAGGTGATTATCTTGAAATTAAATGGGAATGTCCCGACTGGACAGGAGCTGCACCTGAAGGAGTTAAAGTTGCTTTTGTTGTTTATATGGATTAAACCCGGAATAAGCAATGGAAGTAGCAACAAATTGTTGTTTGTAATAAAGTCAAATGTTTCTAGCCAATAACATGCGATTTCCAATTGCTTGCTATTCAGGATAAGCCCTGATTAAGCATTGAAATCCTTCTAAAATAATTTTTCAAAATAAAGGTAAATGTTGCAAGCTTGTAAAACATGCGTTTCAAATTGCATGCTAATCAGGGCGAGCACAACTAAATCAATAGGTTAGTTGATTTTTAAAAGTCTATTGATTAATTTGTGCTAATGCAACAAATTCCATTTTCGGCCGCCTACTTAAAACAGCAAGCGGACATATTGTTACACTCGCCTATTGGAATCAAAAAGAAATTGTTTCACATGATGAAATTCCTTATTTTGAGAAAACGTAAAGGAGATTGTTATTTGTTTTATTATTACAATTTACTGTAAAATAATTTTTTGTGTTTCAATGATATTGTAATTTTCATCGCTGAAAATTACAAGATAAATACTTTTTGCAAAGGTTTCTAAAATATTACCGCACTGAATGTCTAATTTTGAATTACTATCCAACAGATTTAATGTTTTTGCATTTAATATTAATTCACCCTTCGGCAACATTGGTTTTCACAATACCCATTTTCAAAAAAACAAAAACCTGCAATTATTCATGTGCAGTTGTTTCACACTATTTCACTATTTTCAATTACTTACTTGCCGGCTTCTGCAATACATGAATTTGGTTTTACAACTAAATAGAGTCTGTCCATAGAGTTAGCAATTTCGATGTGATTTTGCAATGTATTTTAAACTCTGCTGATTTTGCTGCAATTTAAATAGATTTTTTACTTAAATGTATAAATATTCGCCTTCCCTCCAGTTGAAAAAGACCTTTCCCTTACATTTTGGGGTTTAAAAAGCAGACTAATCCCACTTTTAATTAAATATTTTATTGATAACCTTATTTCATTTGCATTATAAATCTCGTAGTCATTATTCGAATATTATATCCAATTGCACTCCACATTACTTTGGCGCAAAAATGATTAAACCCTTTCCACTCGCAACGAAACATTGAAAAGCCACGTTTCAGATTTGATATAGTTGCTTCAATTCCACTACGCCATTTTTTCAATCTGGTTTCAATGTTTACACTACTTACAATATTTTGTAAACTTCCAACTACTTTATTAAATACAATATTTTTTATTCCTTTCATTTGCGCATATATTCCATTTGCCATTGTTGCGTAACCGCCATCACAAGCAACATCACGCGGAATAGTGTTATAATTCTGCTCTATTGCATCGAGTGCAGGTTTATACAGTTCCTTATCCGGTGGATTCCCTATACATATATCGCAAACTAAAATTAAACTACTTTTCCCTGATACTAAATTAATTTTATGTCCAAATTCCACCTCCCGCGCTCCCTTTACAATTATATCTGTATGTTGTTCATAAATTGAAAATATTTTTTCACTATTGGGAACTATCAAACCCTTTATCTCACGCCTTTCTGCCATAGAATATACTTTTAACATTGTGGGTAAAAATTTTATCGCATCAGTTATTAAAATCATTCCCATCCAACTACAATTGTCCTTTTTTTTTATTGCATTTGAAATTTGATTAATACACTTTGTGAATGTAATCAATTGACTTTTAAATAAATCTATTCTTTTATCCCCAACTTTTGTGTTGTTAATCTTGTAAAATATTTTTTTTGCGTGCTTTGTATAATCACGGTAATCCAAATCTCCAATTTCTGCTTTCAACTTTAAAAGCAACCGATTGCTCTCTTTTATACAATCCCATACTAATGAATTATTTGTTGGATAATGTATATTTGTTTCAACTGTTGTGCTATCCACACGAATTTTTTCTAAGTCCTCCATTCCTTCATCAATTGCAATTTTATTGATCGCAATTAAAACCTTTTCCAGATTTTCAGCTTTTATTTTTGATATGTATTTCTGATACATTTGAAAAGAATAAGGACGCAATTCATCGATCTTTAAAAATTGTGCGCATATTCTTGAATCACTTTGATGATATTCCAATTCACGGTAAGTTAATTGTCTCAATTCCTTATATATTCCTGCACGAAAAATCTGCTCAACACTCGGAATATCTTTTCGCCCAAAGTCGCTATTTAACCCACCAGAAACAATATCCTTTTCAACCAAGTGTATTAACTCAGGATGCAGTTCCAGCAGGGTATCTAGTAGTGCAAATTCCGGATTTTTTGACCAATCTGCCTTCGTAAACTTTATCATAAGGGGTTCAAGTAATTTCATTTTCATGCTATAAATGTACTAAGCAAATTGCATATTTTTACATCGAAAACCCTTTATTTATAAACATTACAGAGTCTATGGACAGACTCTAATTAAATATCATTCAATACTTTATTTTTAATTGATATACAGTCTATTATCCTCATTAAATTCACAATTGCAGCTACTTTCCTTTTTAATTAATTGATAGATTTTTCGATTATTTGAAGAGAATTGAATTTGAGCGCGTCCCATTGCAATTTTAAATTTCTTCAATTCAGTATTTGAGAAACCCGAAAGTTTAAAAAAACTATTCCTTCGAATATCATATGCGATTAAATAGGTGCACCCTAGGCTATAAAATTCAAAGCTAGTTTTCCCATCCGACTTTTCTGTATAATATCGTTGTGAATGGTTAATAAAAATATAAACCATATTTGGAGTGTTTTCGGAATAAAAGGCTTCCGCATTTTGACTTAATACTTCGTCGCTTATTATTTTTTCATCAATTAACCCTACCTGGCTCGTCGTAATTAATTTAGCTCGAATAAACAAGCTGTGAGTATCAACCTTTGAAAAATTTGCTAAACTTTCATCATATTTTGTCATATTTGATTGAAGGCTATCAAATTGAGCATACTTCTTTTTTTGCATTATTTGCCCATAAGACAATTTGAATCCTATTAGGTAAAAGAAAAATAAACTTATTGTGGTTAATTTATACATTATTCAATTTTTTTCGCCGTATTTCTTTGCATTCTTTCCACTTTCGTCATCACTATTATGTCCACCATTAAATTCCCGTTTATCTTTTTGTAGTTGCTTTATATAATTCATATACTCACCCGCATGTTTAATAAAATATAAAAAATGGCCTCCTTCATGATTTTCAATGTCTTGGCCATATTTATTTTCAAAGTTTATTCTGTCGGATTCATCAATTTCAAGTGTAATAGTAATTGTATTTACTCCTCTTATTCCAGTAGGCCTTGTTACACCATTTCCATCAATATCGACCCTCGGTGGCTCATTATAACCGGCAATAGCATCTGAAGGTATTTGATTTGGTTGTGAGTCAAATAAATTATCTACCTTGACATACATATCAACTTGTTCTAGTAACTGATTTGTTGCATTGTCGAATTCATAAAATTCCGCAGGACTTCTACTTTGCCAGTCAAGGATTATTGTATTAACAATTTTTTCTTTAACCTTAAGTTCATTTATATGGCTTAATTCGGATTCATATTGTTTCTGAATACTTTTTATATACTTCCAATCAGCTTTCGTTCCAGTAAATTCTTTCTTTTTTTGGGTAGAACCATATAGACAAGCGTAGTTGTCCAATTCTACTTCTAATGAAACAATATTTTTTTCGGCACTTTTCACTTGGGCTGTATAAAAATTTAAAACTTTATTTCCATCAATATCAATTTGTGTGATTGGATTATTCAGCGCAAAAACATATGGACTATTGCTTTTGTATTGCATTGCTAAAATATCAACTGAAAACCATTTCCCAATCCTAGGGTCATAAATCCTCGCACCAAAATCCAAACTGTTATCTTCACCTTTTATTTCACCATCGCCCTCCTTCCCATTAAACCAAACCTATACCCCTCAGCACTTCCAGCGGTCCAATTCCTAGCCGGCATTACCATCCCGAACGGATGACAGCATCTATATATGGTTTGGGTTGGTTGCATTTGTTTTTAACGGTATCAAATATAACGATTTCTATTATAATTAGGTATATAACGACTACTTTTTATGTCATTTTTTCATCGTCAATTTTTCAAATACCAAGTCGGTTTCTTTGTCTAAAAATTGTTGTGCGAAGTGAACATATTTGTAAAATTCTTTGCTTCCAGTATGACCTGAAATCTTTCTCACAATCGTTTTGTGGTTATTCATATTCTTTAAATTCATTCAGGAAATTAAAACGCATTTCCAATTGGAGGAAAGACTTAAATTTAAACCAAACTTTTCTCTAAAGAAATGGATATATCAATTGGCAAATAAAAGCTAAAAAGCTCCTTGATTTTAAAACCGAATTACACCAAAAGTAAAATATATTTGTTATTTTTATAATGTGAAATCGTCATTTACAGAAAGCAATACAAGTTATTTGACAAATCATCCGTTCGGGATGGGGATGCCGGGGCGCTCCTGGTCCGCTGCAAGTGCTGAGGGGTATAGGTTTGGATATAATGGAAAGGAAGGCGATGGTGAAATAAAGGGTAAGGTTAATAGTCTTGATTTTGGATCTAGAATTTATGATCCACGCATTGCAAAATGGATGTCAGCTGACCCAGAACGTCAGTTATACCCTTCTTTTTCACCCTATAGTTATGCTATAAATTCACCAATTGTTTTCATTGATCCAGTTGGCAAATGGATTGCAAAGGTTAAGTTTGATGGGGAAAATTATTATTTAGCGTTTGAAGCTGAAGATGACGATAATTTAGAAACCTTGTGCACCCAGCTTGGTATTCCCAAAGAAAGTATTTTAAAGGTTGAAACTAATCTTGAAACAACAGTGATTACAACTGGAACTGAAATATTACTTTCAAATGTGCAAGCAGTAAAAGATATTAATAGTTCAATAAATAGTATTTCTACAAATCAAGACTCTTGGAATTGCGCAGACTTTGCAGCTTCTTGCACAGGAAGTGAATTAGATCCGCAATGGACAACTTCGGGAAATAATATTGAAGATTTTGCAACCATTCTTAAAAATTCATATGTTGCCGTTGAAGAAAAAGACACTAAAATTGGAACGGTAATTCATTATCGGATAGATCCTGCTCTAATAGAAGCAACAGCAATCAAATTAGTAGATAATAGATTAGGTAACATTGCCAGAGCAAATGGCGTATCTGAAGGAGAGTATATTGCATCTTATAAATTAGAATTTCCTGCATTGTACGAGCTTAAAATTGAGGATATGAAAGAAACTCTTGCGAATGAACGTCATTTTGTAGTTGTAATATTAAAAGATAAATCCGGCACTGAAATTGTTGATGTAGCTCAAAAACGCGGAAAGCTTGCTTTCACCTTTACTATAGAAAGGGAGGAAGATGTAAACAAATCTCTACCATATATTCAACAACCTATAGAAGGTACAAAAACCTCAACATATAACAACGAATAAATTTTCAACTATGAAAATAACATTATTAACTCTATTTTTAGTAAATCTAACTACAAATCATAAGGTTGAACTCTTCAATAACGGAAAAGAAATTTCTTTTCATGTTAATAGTTTAAATAATGAAGAGATTTTAAAATTAACTTCATTTAATCGTATATCGATTAATGATGTAATTGTAATAAAAGACTTCAGTGCTGAGAAATTTGTTTACTCAAGTAACATCTTACTTTTTAATGCTAAATTTGAAATCTATTCGGACAGCACTTTAATTTTGTTAGATGAAACCTGTGAGACGCTGAAGGAATTGTCCACACAAAATTATTTTTGTAATAAAATTTATTGTGAAATCATAAACAATCAAATCATTATTTCAATTTTAATAGGTGATAAGTTAAATCAAATTATTAAGGGAAATATCTTATAAATAATAAATCTTTTATTACAGCCATTGGTTTTGTATTTTAAGTGAGGTATCAGAGGCAAAGTGAATTGTAAAAAGCTTGTAAAAGCATCCATATTTCATTCTATAATAGACCAAATTTCGAAAATATTCGTTAGTTTTAACAAATATTTATGCTAACACCTAAAACCAATTCAGTGACTTTAGCCCAATCTCCGTTCGGGATGGTAATGCCGACGAGGAGCTTTGTAGCTGGAAGCGACTATAAGTATGGTTTCAACGGCAAGGAAAGCGATGATGAAACCTATGGGACAGGGAATGTTTACGATTATGGATTTCGAATTTATAATCCTCGCATTGGAAAATTCCTAAGTATTGACCCTTTAACAAATAATTATCCAGAACTAACTCCATTTCAATTCGCTAGTAATCAACCAATATGGGGTATAGATATTGACGGTTTAGAAATTGGAGTTGTAACATTGACTTACGACAAACAGGGTAAGGTGGCAAAGATTCGAATTGTCTCTTTTGAAAATGTGGCCGCTCCGCACGCTACAACAGCTTCCACTCCAATTGATATGCAATTACAAGTAGACGGTACTGACCTTACAGACCAAAATTACGTTGTGTATCATGTAAATTTGGACGGATCCAAATTTGCTACAACTGACTTCACTAATAATCCTGATGTCTTAATACAAAAAGTGAATACCGATGACTATTTAATTCAATCAAAAATAAATACTAGCGAGGTGACATTTAATGCGCGTGAAGGTGCTTCAGGTACAATCAATCCAACTAGTAGGGTGAAGGTTAAGGAGGCTGATATAAATTCCTTTACATGGATTTTACATCCTGAAGCGTCTTTAACTGAAAAGGGCAAAGGGAGTAATTCAGATCAAATTAATTTTTCTGGTGGAATTCTTGCAGGTGAGGATAATGCTGGAAGAGTTTATAATTCAGGAAGAAAGGATGAGGTAGAAACCGCACTAGTAAGTATTGGGGTACCAAAAACCAATTTTACAAGCCTACCAGTTGATAATACACCTTTGGATAGTACAGAAAAAGTAGTTGGTGTTTACATAAATAGCACTTCCAAATCAATTTCGGCCAAAACATGATGAGATTATAAAATGACACTATTTTTAAACTTAATACTATTAATTAATTTTGGGTTAAATCCGAAATCTTGTGAATGCCATACTCAAATCGTTTATGAAGTAACTGAGAATGTATCCTTATATTTAAGAGATTCTATTTTGTGTGATAAAGATTTATATTACTTTGGTGATTCTGCTACGTATATAATTAATATTTCTGACTGTATGGGCTTGAGTGTTATTAACAAATATGATATTAATAATATATTAATTTCTACATGTTATTTTACTAACGGTTTAGATACTTTAGCCGAGTATGGTATTGTGATTAACTATCTGGGTGAAGAAACATCAATTTATGTGAACAAATACTTTAAACCACTTCCACATGGAGAGTGGCTGTATTTTACCAAAACCGGTAGTATTGAAAAACGGGAAATATATTCTAAAGGGATTTTATTAGATACTAAATTTGAATGAACTTAACTTTAACCAAAACACAAGGCGGTAATGGTGGAATTGTTCAACTCAGACCTATCAATTTGTATAATAAACTAATTAGAGTCTATCCATAGACTCTGTAATGTTTATAAATAAAGGGTTTTCGATGTAAAAATATGCAATTTGCTTAGTACATTTATAGCATGAAAATGAAATTACTTGAACCCCTTATGAT
>Ga0163147_10006527_pt1 | contig 13606 bp, 4 predicted proteins | sample OliLakLV19MP6G1_FD_148597 | JGI IMG/M metagenome (GOLD analysis project Ga0163147, IMG submission 148597) | Freshwater microbial mat bacterial communities from Lake Vanda, McMurdo Dry Valleys, Antarctica- Oligotrophic Lake LV.19.MP6.G1 | ecosystem: Environmental > Aquatic > Freshwater > Lake >...
GCCATTGCGGTTCAACCGCGTCAAAGGCCAGCCCTTCTTTCGCCTCTGCGCCAGCATCGGCAAGCACGACATCAACGCGTTCGCTATCGACACCACCCAGCCATGGACCGTCCCCGACACGCTGCCGCCCGATGGCGACCATCAGCTCTACCTATTCGCCAATGACCATCGTTGGATGTACTGGAACAACCGGACGTTGACTGAGGAGCAAGGTGGGCCGCTGCGGGTGACCATTACGAGGCACGAATAATTAGTACTCTCCTTTCCACCATACGATTTAAGCGCGCATCCGCCATGTACGGAGAAATGCTGCAGCGCATTGAGTCGACGAAGTGCTCATAGCTTGTCCGCTTAACCGCTGTGAATTTGGAGCCCCGTAAGCCATCTCATGCCCGCCATAGCGATCTTCTTTTCCCGCGTCACTACTGAGTTAGGAAGCTATGACGCTGTGCTGCGCCAATGGCTGGCTTCGGCGCCGGGTGCAGTCCTAAAGACTCATGAGGACCTGCTGTCCTACGAGTCCGGATTCTCGACCTTGGACAAGCTGTGGGACTGGATTAGCAATTGCGACGCTGTCATCCATGCATGGGGCACGGAAGTAGGTGCGATTCCCCCGTCGTCAATGGTCCAAGAATTCCTCAATCGGCAGCCTGGGCTGCAATCGTGGTTGGAAAGTCCACAGGCGCCGTATCAGCGATGGAGCTATACCCAGTGGGAGGTATACCTCGCCAAATTTCGACAAGTCACCTGCGGCGATCGGCCAATGATCTTTGTGTGCGGAAGAGCGGAACTCTCGCCTGACACACTGATGTCCGTTACTTCTGTGACCAGCACAATTGAATCGCAAGGTGTGGCGCACCTCGCTGCACTTGCCGAACTCAACTGCCATGCAAACATCAGCTTCCAGTCTGCCGAGCAGCTCATGCTGGCGCTATTGACCGGCCCCCTTGGCAGGCTGATCAATCGCAGCTCGCAGTCCGCGTTGATCAACGTTGACTCCATAGTTGCGGCGCTTGCGTCAACTCCGGCAGCGTCAGCGTTGCGAAACTGGCCGCAGTTGAGCGGCGCGGCGTCAGGGGGCAGTTGGCTCGAAAGGCCGGAGCTCAACGTGTTGCTGTCGCGGATTGCCGACGAGCCGCACTCGGTAACTTTGCTGCTGGGTGAGCCTGGATGCGGGAAGTCGGCGCTGCTCGCGCGACTTGCTCAAACGCTTGAGGCGCAGTCCATTGCCACCGTCCTCCTCAAAGTAGATGGGGTCAGCGTCGAAGCTGTCGACAAGGCGACACTGGCTGCAGATTTGGGCTTGCCAGCCAATGTCGACCTCGCAACCAGCGTCCGACGGCTTGCCGAATTTGGCATCGTGGTTTTGCTGATCGATCAACTTGATGCGTTGTCAAATTTGGTGGTTCAGTCCCCGAGTCGCCTGAGCGTTTTCGCTCGATTGATCGGTGACCTTGCCCAAGTTCCACAGGTACATGTGATTGCGTCCTGTCGCACGTTTGAGCAGCAGCACGATCCCGTACTTCGGACAATTCAATCAAGCCCGATCACACTCGAACTGCCGCCATGGGCGAGCGTCGAGCACGTTCTCTCGCAAAATGGCGTGCTTACGACTGGATGGAATGATGAGTTGAAAGAGCTGCTGCGCCTCCCGCAGGCTCTTCAAATCCTCTTGGAGCTGCGCGCTGGCGCTCCTGATCTGCCCCTTCCGAATAGCTATCAAGAGCTGCTGGACGAGCTCTGGCGGCGACGAGTGTTGGACAGCTCTGATCCGAAAGTTGCCGGGCTGGCTAAGAGGGTCACCGACCTAATTGCAAGCCGGGAAGAGCTTTGGCTGCCCCAGGCCTTGTTCGACGAGGATCGGCCTTCGCTGAACCGCCTGATCGCCAGCGGGGTTCTGCATGGCGAAAGTCAGCGCGTCGGCTTTCGTCATCAAACGCTGTTCGAACATGCCCGCGCACGCGGTTTCGCCCGTGATCCAAGCACACTTGTCGAAGCGGTGCGGCGGCAGCAGGGGCGACTACGCGTGCGGCCACAGGTGTGGCATGCGCTGATCTATCTTCGACAGGTTGATCCGACGGGCTACGCCAGCGTTCTGGAGCAGCTGCTGGGTTGGACTGAACTGCGTGATCACCTTCGCATGCTGTTGATTGAGCACATGGGGATGCAGAAAGCGCCGCTTGCCGCGGAAGCAACGCTGATGTTGCGCGCTGCCGATGACGCCCTGTGGCGCGCACGGGTGATCAACGCCTCGAGTCATAGCACTGGTTGGTTCCACTTGTTCCAGCGTGAGCGTCTGCCTGCATGGATGCTGGAGGCACCGCAAGCGCAGGGGCCCATTTTCAGGGCGCTACTCGCCGCGCTTCGCTTCGACCAGGCAGCGGTCTTGGCGCTGATTCGCCGACATTGGCTGCAAAGGCGCGAAATGGCCGAGCGGGTTTGGCATGTAATGACGCGCGTGCCCCGTTGGGATGCCGATGTCGTGTCTGATCTGATTCTTGTCATTTCACGTCTCGATATCCCTGCCAGTTGGCTTGATGGCGTCATTCAGGATGCGTCGCAGAGCGCGCCGCTGGAAGCGCCTAGGCTGTTGGCAGCGTGGCTAAACCGGCTCGGAGAATTTGACGCTTCGGATGAAGGTGCTGGATCTGAAGGCGAGAGCGGGGAGTCTGCTGATACCGAATTCGCCGTTGGGACGCGCTGTGGAGAAGCACTTCAAGCGCAGTCGTTTTATTGCTGCAACCTAGTCGCAGCCGCTGCGCCCGAGGCCTTTGTTGTCCACGTGGTGCCGGTGATCCTAAGGATATTGGACGGCCAGGCAGGCGATGTGGGTGAAGCAATGAGCTTGTACCGGCCGACTTCATTCGTTTCGACCGACTTCTGGGACGAGGACGAAGGCGAGGCGGCAATGGAAGGCGTCACCCTGCTGAGCGCGATGGCGACTGCAATGCTGAGATGGGCCGCCGTTGATTCGACCAATTTTTTGGCGCATGTGCGCGAGTGGTGGGGCCTTGACCTTGAGATAGTGCAACGCCTACTCACACGTAGCTTGGTGGGCGTTGCCGAATCGTTCCCCCGCGAAGTCGCAGATTTTCTCTGCGCTGATTCGCGGCGGTTAGGGCTTGGTCCTCAGCGTGGATTTTGTTCGGATTCGTGGTCTCTCCTCGCCGCCGTCGCACCTCACCTAGCGCCGGAGGACATGGCACGCGTTGAACGGGCCATGGTTGAGTGGTCGCCGTATCGAGAGGACGAATGCGAAGAGATTAATACGGTGGAGATGCGCCGGCACTGGGGCAGAGAGGCCCGCTTACACCTGTTGCTTGCCATGCCGGAGGCAAATAGAAGCACGGCTATGCAAGAGCTAATTGAGTCCGAGCAACTCGAGATGCCGGATGTCGCGCCGCCCGCTCGTATTTCATTCCCCGCGGAATCGATTGGGAGTCCAGTGCCCATCGAGGAAATTCTCGCGAGCACTGACGAGCAGATCCTCGCAAAGATTCGTGAGCTCCCAAACTCTACGGGCTGGTCACACCCTCACGAGTTCACGAGGGGCGGCGCGGTGCAGTTCAGCCGCGAGCTCGGCAAGTTGGCCGAGTCCGATCCAGCGCGTGCCATGCGGCTGGTTCGGCGGCTCAACCCCGCAACTTCGAGCATTTACGCAGGGCGGGTGTTGGAAGAATTGGCGAAAGCGGCTGATTCATTGGCGCTGTTCGCCTTTGCTCAGGAGCTGCTTGACCTCGGGTTCGATGACGCGAGTTTCCGTGACGATCTGGCGCGTGCTTTGTCACAGGCGATCAAGCCAGGTACGCCGCTTCCAGAGTCGCAATTCGTGCGACTCCAGTCTTGGCTGAGCGCCAGAAGTGGCCTTGAAAAGCGCAGGCCTGATTCAGAAGTGCGCAGCGGTAGCCTGCTGTGGTCGGATGGTGGCTTAAGAGTCATTCCGTCCAGCGGCAACTACCCCTTGCTCAATGCGCTACTAAGCTCGTGTCGCTTTGAGGCAAGCATTGACTGGGCGCGTTGGATCTCGATCCTTGAGGCTCACGTTGAACGAGCGGATAGCACGGACGTTTGGTCAGCCCTGAGCTTCGAGCTTCAATTCCTAGGGCACGCGAATCGCGGTCGCGCGACCGAACTCATAGGCCGATTGTTGGAACGTCAGCCGGATCTCTTCGAGTTGAGGGAAGGCGCAAGGCTGCTGGGGTGGGCATCACACTGGGCGCACGAGTCAGATTTTCTTGACTGGTTGCGTTTGGTGCTATCTATGGACAGCAATAGATCAGCGCAGCTTGCCGGTGAAATCCTGCTGCTTAGGCGAGCGTCTCATCCACAAGATTCAGAGGTCGCGGCTTTGTTGGCGACTGCTATCGCGGATGCCGAGCAGCTGACGAATACAAGTCAGGGCTTTCTGGCCGGGATTGCATATTCCGCCGCCGAGCTGTGGCACGTAGATACGGTTCGCCAAGTTGCGCACCAAACATGGTTGGCGTTATTGGCTCGCGCGGATGCGCACGTCTGGGCAGCCCTATCCGATCTGTTCCGCCCAAGATCTGAGTCGATGTTCGAACCCGATCAGTCCACTCGCGAATTGCTTCAAGCGCTGATTGAACGACCAGCAATCCTAGGACAACCCAATGCAGATGGATTGATAGAGCCGCTGGTGTCATTGCTGAAGCAAAGCTGGGAGCCCGAGCTGATCGGGCAGACCTGCATAGCACTGGTAGGCCAAGTAGGCGGCCAGCTCGACAATATGGCAACCTCGTGGTCGTACTCTGCCGAGCCATTACTCGATGTGGTGCAGCTCCTGCAGGAGTCGTCGAACACCAGCGCGCAGGGACTGGGAGTGAGCCTCCTCGAATCCCTGCTCGCCTACAACTTTGGAGCGGCCGGCGAACTGTTGACTGATCTTGATAGGCGGATACCAGTGCGTACTGACTTCCCATCGCTTCCAAGGCGTCCGCGTCGGCCGCCTCTTAGGAGACGGCGGAATCGAGATTGAGATTGGCAAATCCGCTTGGAAAGCGCGCCATTGGTCGCCAACACGATCAATGGCGGCAAAGTCATCGCGATCTCGAAATACCAGCCCTAGCTTGGCGGGGATTTCGACTACTGCAGCCATGCGGCCAACCAGCTTGCGCGACACCCGCCGGGCTTCGAGCTGGCGATAAGTCCGGCGCGCAATCGGCTCGTAGCGGTGGCTTTAGGCGATGAAGGCTTGGTAGCGTAAGGGCTGAGCTAATCCTCGTTGGTTACCCAGACACTGGCATCAATGTGATTTCCGCCTTCCATCAGTGCTTCTCGATTCAAGTCGGTTGCAAAAACGCACTCTTCGAATCGGCTATTTCGAAACCACTGCGGCTTGAAGTGACCCTCAAAACGCGTGCGCTTGAATATCACGCCGTCGAAAAGGATTTCTTGCTCGGGCTCAGCGAGGTCCATCACATGTGGCTCTGGCGGAAGTCGCGTCTGCGTAATCCAGCTGTCCTCCATCAGCGTAAATGCGGAAGTGATCATGCGCGGGTCGGGCGGCGTTGAAACAAAGCGAACGCCGGCGTGACCACTCAGGTCGAGCTGCGCGCCACGAAAGCGCACGTCGCGGAATTCGACATCGAGAAGTTGTGTGCCCTCGACTCGGAAGAACCATGCGTCGCTATCAACGATCTGCGAGCGAAGCAGGGTCAATCCTTCTTTGCCATCAGTGGGACCAGGGCCGAGGACGATGCCGGCGATGATTGAACGTGTGACTTCAAGATTACGGATCGTCCCCTTGCCGTAGCTGGTGCTGATCCAGAGCGCTTCACGAATGCGGCCGTCTGACCACTCAATGGAAGGCACGGCACGCCGCCACTCTGCCTCGCGGCCTTCTCGCAAGGCCGACAGCATCTGCCAAGCGTTGTGCCGAACCGCTACAGGCTGCGTTGCATCGCCGTCCACGTTCTGCAAGAGCGGCGCGAGCGAAGCATCCGCACGAGAAGGCGCGAGGACCGAGTCCAACTCGCGCCGTGACCACATCGTGCTGGAGGTGCCAACGCGATCCAACACCCCGGTACGTCGAACCGCCGCCTCGACGCGATCCATGCGCCACACGGCAAGCGATGCCAGCATAGCCAGCAGGATCGCAGCCAGTCCCCACGGCGCACTGCGGCGGACGGCACCCACCAACTTCCGTCGACGCGCGCGGTGAATCTGCTCGGCGAGCAATGGCGGCGAGTCGCCCAACCATTCGACCGACTGGATGTCTCGAAGAAGGCGATCCAATGCATCGGGAAACCTTGCATCAGGGTCGCGCCTCACGACCGCTACTGGCATGCCAAGCGACAGCGCACGCTGCACTTCTGCCTGGCACCAGCTACTCGCGGCAGAGGCTTTGGTCAACAGGCACACCAAGCCATCGCAGCGTGGCAGCTCGCGGGCCAGCTGGCGGACGAAATCGTCCGCCAGCTGGATTTCGTGTCGGTCGATCCAGAGGTTGCAGTGCGCGCCGGTCAGGCTGGCAGCGAGCGTGTCGGCATCTGCGAGATCAACGCGGGCATAGCTCAGGAAGAGGCGAGGCGCTATTACGAGCGTTTCGATTGCTGATTCCTCCACGTCGCGATATCACAAAAGCACTTTTTGATTTCGTTAGCCACCACTTTGAGTGAGTCATCTGGTATCGCACCATTGTCTTCGAGCTCGAATTTTCTGCTCGTTGTTCGCTGATTGACTTCCAGACGGAGGGCTTCACGCAATTGGTCCCACGCCTCTTGCCGCGCCTTGACCTCGTCCATTTTTTCGCCGCTCGCCGGCCCAATGTCAGTACTCGCCACTACTGTTGACGGCGCTTCGCTGCCGTTCGGTTTAGGCGACTCCACGCCGACCGCGTCGGGATTGCAGGTGCCTCCCGAAGTTGACTCACTCCCACTGGCAAGCTCAACAGAGCATGTTGTTTCCTGCGATGGCTGCTCGCCCGATTTCGCCGCCACCACTTCCTCGCCAACCGGGCTTGGGGGCTTAGCGCTCGATAATGCGGACTCGTTCCAACCAACGCGATACACCATAAGCTTGAATCGGGGCTCCATCCGTGTGCGAACAACGGCGACCAAGAGCTCAAGCAGACACCAGTTGGACTCGAAGTAGCGATCATCAATCAGGCAAATCTGCGCGTCACTCAGCATCAGCCAGCGAAACAAAGTGTCGTTCCAATTGTCCGGTGCTTGTTCCTCGATTTCACGATCCACAATCAGTCGGCCACCCCCGCTCTTGTAGATCATCTCAAGCAGATTCGACACTGCGACAGTTTTTGCTGGGGCGTCTCCGCCCTGCTTTTCGCGTCGCCGGTATGACAGAAACATCAGCGGCGACGAAAGCGGCGCTTTCGCCAAACCCTGCGTGCGCTGGCCTGCCAGATATTCGACCCATGACGATAGACGCAGCCCAGCACTGAATCTCTTCCCTTCATCCTTGAGCGAGACCGACGTGAGCGTCCACAAGATGGCAATCACCCGCAGGTGTAATGTCAGCATGTCATTGCCACGGTCTTCGATTCTCTTGACGAGGCTACGCAACAGCGGTGTCCCCAGAGCCCCCGGAGAAATCCCTGGTCGCCGCGCGTACATCCGCAGGGCTGTCATCGCCTCCTCCAGCGATTTCTGGTTGCTCGGAAGGAGCAGGTCATCGTTGGGCTTTTCGAGTAGATCGATGTTCTTGTCGAGCTGCTGCAGTTCCTTGAGATCACTCTCCAAGTCTCCAACCGGCTCACCGGATTTTGTCAACCAACGCGGGTTCTTTTCGTCCGGCTCTACTACACCATCACGAAACGCCGCCAAAAGCGGCTTAAGCGAGTGCGTCGACTTGGAGGACGAAGCCGCATTGCTCAATGCAATGAGCCACTGCAAGCCAAAGCCGACGAGGATCTGACGCTGCTGTTCCTGCAGGGCGAGCATATCCGTCATGCAGCGAACTATGCGCAGGCCATCGTTGAGATCCTTCGCTGTTGCCGGCAAACGCCTCAACCTTTGAGCCAAGTTATCGATTTCAGCTTCACTTGGCATCGAATGTTCGATCGACTGCAGCTTGAGATTGTGGCCATCTTCACCTTCAGTGGCGCATGCAGTATCCGTGAGCCACCGATGCATGAGGCTCACTTCGGCCTTGAACAGCACGCGCGGGAGACGATTGAAGTAGCGAGCAAGGAAAGCGCTGGCGTCGTCTTTGCTGTGGACGCCGATGTCGAAAATTCCCCATTGGTTTTCGTCATCCTTGGGCCAAAAAAGCTTTTTCGGAATTCGATCTTCCTCCCCAGCGAACTTTTTCCTTTGGGATGGCGTTGAGTCGCCTGCAGTCGAAGGTGAGTTCGCGGATGGTCCTTCACGCCAAGTTAGCGACCAGTTGAAGAAATCTGTCGGACCACTGATTGGCTCGGCTTTGAGATGGCGAAAGAACTCCGGCGCGACGGCGCCTAACAGGTCGAGTAGTAGCCAACGTTCGGGCGCGTATTTTTGCTCAACGCTCAGGTCAGCTAAGCCTCGCCGCAGGAGCTTGCGTGGGACGATGCTACATTCGATGAGATTGCTTGGGGGATGTTCTGGGCTTTCTCGCTGGGCCTGAGTGCGATGCTCGTCGGCGGCCTGTTCGGCGAGATCTCCAAACAGACCGATCCAAGCCGCGCTATTACGGGCAGCGGCGAGCAGCGGAATCTTCTCGAGATCGGAGTCGCTGACTAATGCCCAAGAAGGTCGAATCGCAGAGCCAATGTCGTCTGTACTCTCATCGCTGGGCTTCTCGGTCGGGTCCGCCTCGCGCAGCTGAATCACGACTCCGTTGGCAGCCTTGAGGTGCCAGGAGGCGAACTCGCGAACGCTGGGAGTGGCTTCTGGGTCAAGCACAAAAGCAATGCGAAGAGACTTGCCCGGCGTCCGCTGCTTGGCGAGGAGAGAGAATCTATTCAGCAGCTCAATGAGGCCCTGACTGGCCAAGGGTGTCCACGTGCCGCGGCCGGCTAGGGCCAGAACTTCGTTGGCGGCTCTCGCAAAGGCCGCACCAGGTTGAGCGACAAAGGTCCATGGCAGACGTCGACGGATCGCCCTCGGCTCACGTGAGATCATGGCTGAAACAACTTCAAGCGCCAGCGCAGCTTGCTGTTGTTGCGGATCAGCGAACGGCGGCTGTTTGAGGAGGAAAGCAATGACGCCATTGTCCGACTTCACGAACGTGTCCTGAAACGCGCGATGGCTCAACACTGCGCGCGAGGCCAGGACCTCGCATTGGGTGATGTCGGACCGCTGGCACTCTCTTGCAAGCTTGGAGGCCAAATCGGCGGCGATGATCTTCTCAATGTTCACGGCGCGCGCTCCTTTGCTTGGGTGCTTGCTAAGTGATCGATGGACAGCAGCACGACGACCGCGCGGCGATCCGATTCAAGCTGCTGCCCGCTCTTGCCTCGGTGCGGCAGTACCGCTGTGTTGTTGTTCTCGAACCACTGAATGCGGCGGGGCTTAGAGTTCGCCTCTATCCAGTTTTTGGTGCAGCGAGCGCGTCGCGCGGCAAGGTTCTCGTTACCGCTCGTGAATGTCCGGCCGTCGTGACTTCCCGCCACCATGGCGAGCAGCGGAGCACCTTCCGGCACGTTTGCCAACGCTTCGGCCCAAGCCTTGAGGGTCGCTTCAGCAAGATGGCTGGGCGGTTGATCCCAGATCGGGACTTCGTGACTGCTTTCTTCACACGCCATCGTCGCCTTGAAGGACGGCGTTTCAAAGATCCTTAGTCGAAACGGATTGGGGGTCGGCTCCTGCAGCGTCAACATGAGGCCGATGCTTGAATCCTGGCTCTTGTCCAGGTTTGCGATGTTGCCCTCGGCGTCCGGCGCGCTCTGCTCAATTTTCATCGAACTACCCGCGCCATATCGCGCGGCGGCCTGTTGCACGAGCAAGGCCAAGGTCACCAAGCCAAGCAGAGCAATCGTTGTCAGCACGATATCGCGGGCCTGTATCCATCGAAGCAAACGTCGATTACCGTCGATGTCGTCCTTTGCGCGATTTCGAGCAAGATGACGCGCGATGAAATCGAGCATTGCGTCCTGCGGCCCGGCGCTCACGACGAGAGCCCATCGACTTCATTTCGTAGGCTCTGCAACAGGGCTTTAAGAATTTCGCTTTCGGGCGTCTTCGCCGTCAGCAACACATCCTCCATAGATCCCACTTGATCCACCACCGATGCCAAATTCCCCTTCTTTCTATCTCTCGCAAAGGCCGCCTTGAAGCCGGCAAGCGCCTTCTTGGCGTGGGCGGCCGTCGGCTTCAGCTGACCGACAAACATGCGGGCGACGATCAGGTCGCCGCACGCGGCGAAGGCCCAGAAGTCGGTGGCGGTTTGTTTGGCGATGCGGGCTTCGGCTAAGTCGAGCAGCGCCTTGAACTCAGTCTTCGGAGGTGTGCCTCCGGTAGTCCAGATCACGGCGGCGTGCATGACCGCGGCGTTGATGACGGGATAGGGGTCGCCGCCTTTGACGGCCAGCTTGGCCGCGCTGCCATAGGCTGTTGCGGAGGCTTGCAGCGAGTTCAGGCGCTGCTCGCCGGTGGAGGCCATCGCCTTGCGTTTGTGCGCCGAGCCGATCAAGGCGAGTCGCTCGTAGGTTTCGCCCTCTTGATTGAGACGTTCAAGCAAGGCGACAACTGCATCGACGTGCCGCAGCCATTCCGGTGTCGGACTTTCACCCTGGCTCGCGCGGACCTGACCGCTGCGGACGATCATATTGGCAAGGCGCTCGATACCGCGCAGGGGCATGGTCGCGTTCTCTGCATTGATCGCTTTTCGATACCACTCGATGGCGCAGGTGAAGTCCTTGCGATCCCGATAGGCATCGGCAATCTCACTACACAGCTCGCCATCCGTGTCGTAGTTATTATCGACAGCGTAGGCAACTCGTGTGTGTAGTGATTCGATGCTCCAGGCGGTTTGAATGCCCTCAAACGCCAGGTGACGCGGTGAGCCGTAGCGCTCTTCATTGAGTGGCCAGCCGCTGGATTGGGCGTCGGTTGCGGTGGGGCGGAAGGCGGGGTCGCCGTAGCATTGGTAGGCTGCCCAGGTGTTGTCGTTGGGGTGCTTGGTGCGGGTTTCGCTGCGGGCTTGGCGGACGGCTTCGCCGAAGGTTTGGCCGCGACGCAAGGCTCGGTAGAACGCTTCGGCGAAGGTGCTGGCGGCAGCGTCGTCGACCGGCCAGCCGGCGGCGATCACGGCGCGTACGCCGATCTCGATGAACCTTTGCGCGAATGAGGCGGCGGTGGCACCGGGTCGGCCGAAAGGTACGCCATCGCTAGCAGCGATGCGGCCGAGATGGCAGCAGTTGATGAAGACCAGTTCGGGCACCTCGCTCATCTGTTCGATGTTGCGATAGGTCAGAAAATGCTGTGGACCGATCACCATGGCGCTGATCGGCCCGTCGGCACTGGTCAATTCGTCGCGGGCGCGGCGCAGTTGTATCAGCCGTGCGTTGTCGGATCGGCGCTTCTTGATCTTGCTGGAGTCGGTCTTGTCGAGCTTGGCGCTCAAGGCATCGCACTCAGCGATCAGCCACGCGCGCAGATCTTCGATGCCGTGGCCGGCGAGGTGGAGGATTTGATAGGCGCGTGCGTGCAGCTCAATCAGGATGGCGCGGGTGTCACGCAGCACCGCTGCGGGCAGCGCGTAGCCAAGTTCGGTAAGGGTGGCGTGCACGGCTTGCGCTTCTTCCAATGCACCCGGCAACGCGGCGAAAGCCTTACGTGTGTCGGGATCGCCCACCACCAGCGCGGTCGCCGCGCTGGCCATGCGCGGGTTGGGTCGAAATTGGGCAGTGACGAATTGGCGAATGACGCCGTTGCCGCTGTGCTCAGCAGCGTGCTCGCCGGGGTGCTCGCGCGCGCCGCGTGGGCGTTGCTGGCCGGCCAGGATCAGTTCCCACGGGTAGCGCGCGGTGGTCGGATCGACCAGCAAGCGCAGGCGGTCGCCGCTGGGCAGGCTGTCCTTCAAGTCGTTCGGAATCAGCATCGCGAACAATGCACGGCAAAGATTGATATCGGTGTCGCCGTGCTCGACCGCTTGGCCGAGCAGGTCGTCGATTTGGCTGGCGTGGGTGGCGACGCCGCGCAGCTCAGCGCGTGCGCGATCGGCGACGTTCTCAAACTGCAGGTGGCTGCCTTGCTGGGTGATCTTGAGCGGGCTCCACCATTCGTCGGTCTCGCTTAGCACCAGGCGTCGACGGCCACCTTCAGCGGCACGGATCCTCTTGCCTTGGTTGGCGAGGCGCATGCAGCGCGGCAAGCGGTCGTCGGACGCGCGCGTGCTGAGGCCGAACCAGAGGGTGTGCGCGCGATCCTCATACAGTTCCAGAAACTCGATGCGCGTGAGTGCGAGGCGGTGCACTTCGGCGATGCTGCGCTGGGCACGCAGCAGCTCCAGCGCTTGCTGCACGCCAGCAAGGATGGCGCTGCCGACTTCCGTCAATGCCATGCCACCCTGGCCACTGCCGACAGCAACAAACACCAGCGCGCGGGTGGCGGGCGGATCGTCAGGCGCTTGACTATCATTGGGCTTGCTTTCCAGCATGCGCGCCGCCCACTCGCTGATGCCGGTCTGCACGGCACGCGCAAGATCGCTCTTCGACAGGCGCGTGGAGACTTGGCCGAGGCCGATGACGACCGCGCCGGGCAGACCGCCGCGGGCGTTCGGTATCACCAGTGCGGTGCCTATTTCACCGGGATAGCGGCCAAGCGCGAGCCGACGGGTGAGGGCCCGATCCAGATAGGTGTCCAGCACCGCCTCGGCGCTGATGATGATGTCGCCCACATAGTGGCCGACCACCACCGGATGCTTGGCATAGCGCAGATTGCCCCAGACCACCTCCACCTCGATGGTGGGCAACGGTTCTGCGGTGGGAGCGGTCGGGTCGGGCTCATTGTCGAGCGCGGCGGCGATCAGATCGCCCTCGATCGGCAGCATGTTGATGCGCAGTTCGGGGTAGGCGTACTCGGTGCCCGCCGGGTCGCGGCTGATCGGCGGCGCATCCGGCAGCCGCAAGGTGCTGCCGCTGGCCAGGATATCGCGCAAGCCGGCGTGCAGCGGGCGGTAGGCAGGAATGCTGCCGTGCTTGGCAGGCACGTACCACGCCTTGATGCCAGTCGGGATGCCGGTCGCCCACGGCACCCGACCGTCGCCCTCGCGAGTGGCGATGAACTTCAGTCGCGGCCGCGCGCCGCTTACATCCAAATCAGCGCGGATGGGTGTGTCTTTGGCCTGACCGGCGATGTAGAAAATTTCCTTGCCTGCCAAATCCTGTTGGCCGAGGCGTTGGCGAAACGCGCGGCTGTGATCGAGAGCGGCTTGCGCCGGCAGCGGCCATTGCGCGGGGATGTGCTTGCCGCTGGCAAGATCGGCCCACGCTTGCCGATTGAAATAATCGCGCTCGCCAGTGGCCGGTGCCATGTCCAGCCCACCGGAAAACTGCGCGGCAATGCCGACGATGTCCTGCAGGCTGTTGCGCAGATCGACCAGGGCCAACAGGTTCACCAGCTTGTCATTGCCGGTCAGCATCAGGCTGATCGCATGCGAGCCTTGGTTGGGCGTGCCGAGCATGACGAGGCGCCGGTCTGGCAGC
>Ga0163147_10006528_pt1 | contig 13606 bp, 15 predicted proteins | sample OliLakLV19MP6G1_FD_148597 | JGI IMG/M metagenome (GOLD analysis project Ga0163147, IMG submission 148597) | Freshwater microbial mat bacterial communities from Lake Vanda, McMurdo Dry Valleys, Antarctica- Oligotrophic Lake LV.19.MP6.G1 | ecosystem: Environmental > Aquatic > Freshwater > Lake >...
CACTGCGCGAGCGGCTGCTTGCCGATGTCCCGCCGGCAGCGACCTTGACCAGGGATGGCACGTCTGCTCCGCGCATTGTTCGCGGCGACGCTGATGCGGTCATCGCGAAGCTGCGCGTGATCAGCCGTCTGGGCTGGATCGTTGCCGCCGCATCGATTGTGCTCGCCGCGGCGATCGTGTTGACGCGCCCTGCACCGGTTGTGCCTGCTGATCTGATCCGCATTGTGGATGCTGCTGGCGATGTCATTCGCCTTCCGTTCACGCCCCAGGCTGACGGACCGGCAGCTGCAACAGGAGTGGTCGTCTGGAGCGACACCTTGCAGCGCGGGTACGTGCAACTGAACGGTCTCCCCGCCAACGATCCGACGTTGAAGCAGTATCAATTGTGGGTTGTGGATCCAGGGCGCGCTGCGCAGCCCATCGATGCGGGAGTCTTCGATGCCGTCGACGCGAATGGCGTCGCGATGCCATTCGGTTCGAAGCTGCCGGTCAAGACGCCGGCGGCGTTCGCGATCACGTCAGAGAAGCCGGGCGGCGTCGTCGTCACCCAAGGTCCGCTGCTGCTGGTCGCGCCAAACGAAGCGAACGCCCCCTGAGATTTCGGACGTGGCAATTGAACTCCCCGTAGTCAGCCACGCCGCGCATGGTCGGTGTGTACCAGGCGCGACGTGACCGGGAGAAGCGAGAGATCCTGAACGGAGGAAAATGGTTCCGTTCATTCTGTACGGCAGCGAATCGACCAACAACATGTCGATTGATCGCGCCGAGATCCCTGATGACCCAACCGATGCATGGAAGACTGCATCGACCCGCAATTGTGTCGTGGGCATGCAGGTTCGAGTTGGGGTCGAGTTGGGTAAATGGGCCCAAAGCGCGAGCTGACCTGCGAGGAACTCGCGCCGCGCCGGCGATGCGCTGTCAGCTGGTGTGGCCGTCGCCCAGCATGCGATCGATGATCACCTCGCGCCGCTGGCTCGAAACGAGCGCGCCCGCCACCTGCGCGGCAAGGTCCCCGATCTCCGCCGTCGAAAACCCCAGCGACTTCCCGACCATCAAGAGCACCGCGAGCTCACGATCATCGATGCGGTGGTCAGCAACCATGACCGCTGCAGCATCGAGCATGAGAGCGGTGCGGGCTCGGCGGTCGCGCGGTGCTTCCACACTCTCAGGGATCGGAGATGCCAGCGCGGTCGCCACATCCAGCGAGGAAACGCCGAGTCGTCCGCATGCTTCCGCAATGACGGTTTTTTCCGGTGTAACGAGCGTTCCGTCGCTCGCTGCCACAGCGAGCAATGCGTGAACAACCGCGCGCTTCTGTTCCTCGCTGGCATCGGCAAACCACTCCACACGAGGATCAGGAGTCCGGTTCGCGCAGCGCGGAGGATTCATGGTTCGCAGAGTATCAGGGGTCTGCAATCACTTCACGACTGTTGATTTTGTCCCTTGTCGCGCGCGAGCGGCGCGCGATGAGGGATACGCCCGAAACGCGCGCAGGTCGTTGCGCAGTGCGACCAGCGCGTTTTGCAGAGTGTGCGGCATCCGATGCAAGTTGGAGATTCTGGTAAGGCAGCCCCCTGAATAGAAACCGAATGCGTTGATCGTGCTCTTCGCGCAGCTCGGCGTCGGGTAATTTGGTCTGCGGCGCTCACCAGTGCCGCACATTCAACTCCTCACGATCACCTTCACAGGATCAATATCGATGACTACTCCAAACAAGCCGACGGATTCGAAGTCTGCCTCGCAGCCGGGCAGCAGAGAACAAAGCCGACCTGGCAATCAGACGGGCAGCCAGATGGACAACCAGATGGACAACCAGATGGGCAATCAGGCCGGCGGTCAGCCCGGCAATCAGCAACGCGCCGGGCAATCGGGTTCGCAAGGATCCAAGCCGTCCGGCAACCAAGGATCAGCCACCTCGCAGCAAAGTCGGACCATCTCGATCGAGGGAATGGAAGGTGATGTCTGCGTACAGAACGTCAAAGATGCGCTCAAAGGTGTAAAGGGCGTCACGGTGCAGTCGATTGAATTGGGTACTGCAACGATCTCCGCTAGTGACGAGGCTTGCGAGGAAGCGATCGAAGCGATTGACACCGCCGGCTATCCGGCAGAGGCCGCGTCTTCGCAGCGGAAAGCGTGATGTGCACGTTGGGGGAACGTGCACCGCGCATGCGAAAGCAAGCCGGAGCACAGTTGCGCTTTGCAGCACCCGACAAGTTCAGTTCCGATTCGGAAGGAAACAAGACATGCGTAACGAAAAGACATTGACAGGAACGATCACGGGAACTTTCTTGATGACGGTGGCTGTACTGGGTGTGGCGGCGTGCGACCGAACGGACAACGGTGTCCCGGCCACGAGCACGTCGCCGCGCGCCGCTGACAACACCGCTCGCAACGATGTCGATCGGGGCGGGGCGCGTACCACACCGATCGACCAGTCGGAGAACGCGGACGACGTGCAGATCACGGCGGATATTCGCCGAGCCATCATGGAGGACGACGCGATGTCCATGAATGCCGATAACGCGAAGATCATGACCAGCAACGGTCACGTGACGCTTGAGGGCGTCGTCGCAAGCCAGGCCGAGAAGGATGCCGTGGGCGCAAAGGCAAAAGCTGCGGCCGGCGTGCTCAGCGTCACGAACAACTTGACCATCAAGCCGTGAGCGGATGAGCGTCGCAGTGACGCGTTACGTACAACACTTTTCAGGGGAAATTCACATGGGTAGCTCAGTTTTCTGCATCGTCCCGACTCAGGCCAAGGCGCATGACATCGTCCAGAGCCTCGGCGTCGCGGGTTTCAGTTCCAATGACATTTCCGTCCTGTTTCCGGACAAAGCCGGAACGCGCGATTTCGCTCACGAAGCGAACACGAAGGCCCCTGAGGGAACGGTCATCGGCGCAGGCAGTGGCGGGATTGCCGGCGGCGCGATCGGTCTCCTTGCGGGGATCGGCCTCCTTGCGATCCCGGGCCTCGGGCCTTTCATTGCGGCCGGTCCGATCATGGCTGCACTGAGCGGAATGGCAGTGGGCGCGACGGTGGGTGGCATTGCGGGCGCACTCATCGGCATGGGGATTCCTGAACTCGAAGCAAAGCGCTACGAGGGCAAGGTCAAGGACGGCAACATCCTGATCTCCGTGCACACCGAGACTGCTGACGAAACGAAGCGTGTGAAAGACATTTTCGAGAATGCGAATGCGACCGACATCAACGTCGCTTCCGAGAAGACAGCGCCAAAGAGTTCGACGGTTCCGTCGCGCTAAGAGGCGTCTTCAACCGACCCTGAACCAAGCCCCGCCCCGCGTACCGCGGGCGCGGGGCTTTGGTGAAGTTATGCAAATCGCGTTTCGCACACTTTTAGCACGAGGGTGAACCCATGCCACGTGGTCGCACTGGTCTTCTCGTCACCATTTCCGTCATCGCACTGTTCGCTGCGTTCGTCGGATTTGTGACCTCAACGGTCGAATTGTCGTTCAACGTTCTCGCGGTCCTTTTCCTCGGTGCGGTACTGGCCGTACTCACGGGGTTCTGCTGGCTCGTCATGGCGGGGCCGGGGCCCTCGGAGGGGGTGGACCCGGACGTCACCCGCGTTGCTGCAGATCTTGATGCCCGCGCCCATGGGCTTCCTTCGACGCTGCCGCCATCTGCGCAACAGGAAGACTTGACCAATCGCGTTTGATGGGCGCTGCCCAGACAGGCGTTCGTGCTGATCGACGTCACGTCATATGACGTCAAAGCGCTTATATCAGGGCTGATCGACGTCGGCGCCCAGCTCCTGCAGCATGGAACTGCGTACGGCGTCGATGCCACGATGCAGCACGATGTTCATCGGCTCCCACTCGTTCCCGGGTGACGAAGAGAGTGTGGCCTTGGCCGCGATGTCTCGGTGCACGCTTCCAACTCCGCCTCGGAAGCGATGGACCCGCATGCGCACGTCGACCACGGCTGTCGCGATCACGCGCGATGCCTCTGGCTCGGTCCATCGAAGCAGCTGCGGCTCGGGCGTTTCGCCAGCGCACGGTCCAAAGTCGGGCACCAGCCAAGGGTGCACCACGCCACTCTCGATACCTGTCTCGAGCTGACGTTTCCGGCATTCCTCCGCACGCCACCAGCGGCCTTCCACCGCCTCGGCGGCGGCTGAGGTGTCGTCCGCCAACACCGCACCCAGCCGCTCGAACTCGTGCTCAAGTGCGATCGTCATTTCTTCATCGAACGTGGCGCCGCGTCCATCCGCGATGGCCTCGATCGCTTCCGCGGCAAGGCGAACACCCACAACGTGAGCCACGATGTCGTCGTAGGTGAACGCGGAGCGGTCTTCGGGAATGAAGAACACCACGGACTCGCCGAACCATGTCGCGATCTCGTGCCAGGTCGAAATGGAGTACGCGAGGTGCTGCGCAAGCAGCAGCGCCACCTCGTGCTCGTGCGCATCACGTGCTGACGGCGCCAAGTCGTCCCAGCTCGAAGGGACTGCAAAGCGAACTTCGTAGTCGGTCTTGCAGCGGTCGGTGAATCGAAGCGTCGGCACCCTCTCGCGGAGTGCGGCCCGGATGTCGTCGTACAGCCGCGCTGTCCAGTCGGCGCATTCGCGCAGATGAGCAATGTCGATGAACCCGGCGCGGCAGGTGTACACAGTCCCGCGACTCTGCTCTTCCAGCGCCGCGAGTGACATCGGTTCTGAGACGTGCTGTCCAAGGGCGTTCGGGTCGGCGGCCTTCCAGAGACTCAGCGCGCCGGGGAAGGGAAGACTCCCGACGCGTGTGCGCGGCCGCTCGGAAGTGCAGCCGACTGCCATTGCAAATGCCACAGCCGCTACGGCTACGGCGCAGCGACATCTGCCTTGCTTGCTCCTCGTCTTCATTCGCACCAGTTCACTTGGAATCGTCATGCGGGACCCAAAGGGCGAGACCGCACCTGCTCTCAACGCGCATTGGTCGCCCCATCGGGAGCAATGGTAAACCACCGTCGGACCTTTTCAATTTGAAATCCATAAGTCGCGGCGCAATGATGACAACGTGGTCGGGCTGATCCCTTAATCGCCGCACGGCCTCCGGAATGCATGGAGTCGGTCGTGCGCTTCACCTACGGTGCCGACGTGAAACCTCGCCCTACCACACTCGTTCGCATCCGAAACGTTCCGCTCGAGCGCCTCGATGACCGGATGTCCAAGCTTGGCGCAACGCGCTCGGAAGTCGTCTCGGCGCTCCTCGCCTGGTTCGCCGCGCAGCCGATCGACGTGCAGCTCGCCGTTGTCGGCGCGGGTCGCGGTGTATCACCGCCAGAGGATGCGACGGTTCGTTCGCGGATCACGTTTCAGACGCTCGACCTCCCCGTGGAGTCGATGGCCGCGCGCTGACGACAGGTCGGTACAGCAACGCGCATGAAGAACTGCATGAAAAACGCAAGCCGTTATCGGCTTGCGTTTTTCTTGATCATCATGACGATCATGATCGTCGTGAAAGCGGGTGAAGGGATTCGAACCCTCGACATCTACCTTGGCAAGGTAGCACTCTACCACTGAGCTACACCCGCGCATTCGTGCATGGCCCTTGCGGAACCACCCCCGGATGGGACGCGGAAGTATACCGCCACTCGGTCTTTCGGCAAGAGGCATTGGTACGCAGCGATGGCGTGCATGGCCGGTAACGGATGACGGGTTGTGGATCATCTGAGCCGGTACGCTGCCGTCGCCCGCACGCACGTCAGCTCCAGTGACCCGCACCCCCGAACCGACATCCACCAAGCGGCCTTGGCGTTTGCGCAGCGCGACCCACGCTGCGTCCACTGCTGCACGGCCTGACGAGCCACCTGCCCCGGTCTGGATGTGGATCATTCCATGCCTCTGGGCAGGCGCGTTCCTGACTGGCGCCACCGCGCTGGAGCGATTGTCGGCTGACACGCTTTCGTTCCTTCGGTTCGCGGTCACGATGGTCGTTGGTGTGCCGCTGCTTTGGCGCCCTCTTCGCGCGACGCTCGGCGCGATGCGTACCAGCCCGACGGCTCGGCGACAGTGGCAGGCGCTGCTCGTGCTCGCGATCGTCGGCGGCGTTCTTTCTCACGTTGCGTTTAATTACGGGCTCGCGCGCACGGAAGCGCCGGTCGCATCTGTATTGATCGCGCTCAATCCAATCTTTACGACGATCGCCGCCACGTTGCTTGCCCGCACGCAACGGCCGACCATCGCGCTCTTCGTCGGACTGATCCTGGCATTTGCGGGCGTCCTCGCACTCGCTGCCGACAAGGCGCTTGCAGACGGAGACGGTCGTCTCGGGTTCATCGAGACGATCTGGAAGAGCTGGGGGCATCGGTGAGACATGGTGCCTTCTCGCCGCGTTGCTATCGACGGCGTACGCACTGCTCCTACAGCGATTTCGCGCCAGTGTCCTTGCCGGGCTGCCGAGCGCCGGCGTCACATTGCTGACGTACGGACTGACCGCCGCGCTGCTCCTTCCGATTGTGACACTCTCCGGCGGAATAGGCGAGATTCCCGGCATGAATGCCGTTGAGTGGTTCTGCATTCTCTATATCGGGGTCGTGTCGACGGTCGTGGCATACACGATCTACAACATCGTGGTCGATCGAATCGGCGCGGCGCGTACCTCGCAGCTGACCTACGCCGTCCCGGCGCTGACGACCTTGCTGTCGTTTTTCCTGCTCAGTTCGTTCGCTCCGACTTGGCGCGCGGCGATTGGTGTGGGAGTTGTCACGGTCGGGCTCGTCATCGCTGATGGTCGTGCCGCACGCTTCCTCACCAATGCCGCACGACGCAGACGGCAGTGACTACCGCGGCGCCGATATGAACGTACATCGCGTACTCCTGGAAATTCACGGCAAGGACGGGTTGAAACAGCACGGCCGCCGCTGCGAACACGCCGCACCAAAGTGCGAGTTTCCTTTGCCCGGCGACGACTGCCCCGGTCAAAAGCCCTGCCGTCACGGCCCATCGCGCAGCCGCTTCGTATGCGCCGGGCACCACATCAAACGGCAGCGCCCCGAGCAGGAGCGCAGTAACGCCGAGCACAACAATCGTCCATCGAGGCATGCTGCGAAGTGTAGTGACGCCAAAGGAAAGCGGCGGCGCACGCACGGTGCGCCGCCGCCCATCATGCGATCATTCAACTCATCGGTCGTCCGGGCTGATTCCGAACCCTGACCGGTCTGGATACTTCGGCTTGGGAACGGGCGTGAAGCCGCTGGTCTTCACTTCTTCCAGCAGCACTTCGATGGCCTTGTCGAGCTGCGGATCGCCACCATCCTTCATCAGGGCCGGATCATCGAGCACTTCGATATCGGGATCGACGCCGTGGCCTTCGATGCCCCACGTGCCGTCCGTCTCGAAGAAGCCGAAGCTCGGCACCGTCACGCGCCCGCCATCGATGAGCGGCGGTCCGCCGGTGATTCCCACCAGACCGCCCCACGTGCGCGTTCCGATCAGTTTGCCGAGATTGTTGTGCTTGAAGAGCCACGGGAACATATCGCCGCCTGATCCAGCGAGACCATTGATGAGCATCGCCTTCGGACCGCGATGGCCGTCGGGCGGCCACACCCAGTCCTTCACGTCGCGCCGCGCCCAGTAGTTCGTGACCGGACGATTCAGCATTTCGATGAAGCGATGCGGGATCTGGCCTCCGCCGTTCCACCGATCATCGATGATCAACGCCTGCCGGTCGCGCTGCCCTTGGAACTGGCGCACGAGGTCGGTCTGGCCATCGACGCCCGTGTTCGGCACGTAGATGTAACCAATCTTGCCCTCGCTCTTCTCGGCGACGTAGGCGCGCTTCGTCTCGATCCAGTCGCGGTAGCGCAGGGCCGACTCGCTGCCGAGCGCGGTGACGACCACGTCCTTGGTCGAATCATCGCGCACCGGTGACTTGCCGACGGTGAGTGTGAGTGTTTTCCCCGCGAGTCCTTGGAATGCCGCCCATGGATCGCGCTCGGTGTCAACTGGCACACCGTTGACCGCGAGCATGTAGTCGCCTTCCGCGACTCCGAGGCCGAGTTCCAAGAGCGGATTGCGTGCATCGGTATCCCACGGGGCGCCACTCACGATCTTGGAAATCTTGTATGCCTTCCCTTGGTCATTGCCGTCAAGCGAGAAGTCGACGCCGAGCATGCCCACGCTGCGACTCGGGCTGGATTCATGATCGCCCCCCTGGTAGTACGCGTGACCGACGTTCAGCTCGCTGATCATCTCACTGATCAGGTAGGAGAGGTCTTCACGCGCATTCAGCTGATCGACGAGCGGCACGTAGTGGTCATAAACGGCCTTCCAGTCCACACCGTGCATTCCGGGGTCGTAAAAGTAGTCGCGCTGCATCATCCATGCATCGTGAAAGATCTGCTTCCACTCCGCCATCGGATCGACCTCCACCAGCATCGGGCTCATGACCACCGGCTTTGGTGTCGCACCGGCGCTCGCATCGACGATGCTTGGCGTTCCGCGCCCGCCACCGAGCAGCAGCTTCTTTCCATCGCCCGAGACTTCAAACCCGCCGCCGGTCGCGATCTTCTTCTCTTCACGCTTCTTGTCCGTGAGATCCATGGCGTAGATCGTGCCGGAGCGTGCGTAGACGACATGGTTGCGATCGTTGAAACCGATGCGGCCGTAGCCGCCGTTTCCTGCAGGGAGCTGGAACTGACGCACTTCGAATCCATCGAAGTCGATCTTCACTTCTTTCGGAGCGGCGTCCTTCTTGTCGTCCTTCTTGTCGTCCTTCGTGTCGTCCTTGTCGTCCTTGTCGTCTTTGTCGTCTTTGTCGTCACTTTCGTCCTTCTTCTCGTCGTCCTTCTCGTTCCCGCCTTCACGCTTGCCTTCGACCTTCGCGCTCACACCATCAGGTCCGGTGCCGTCACCGGTCATCGAGTCTCCCTCGATCGTCACTTTGAGTGTCGCGGTCTGGCCCTCGCCCATCGTGATCGCGAGGTCGAGCGTCTTCAACTCCGGATTCCAGGTCCCCGTGAGCGGCCCCGTGTGCAGCATCGACGCAAAGGTTCCAGTCACTTTCGTCGCGTCTTCGAGCACCAGCGTGAGCGTGAAATCGAGCTGTCCGATTTCGGGAAGCGTCGTCGTGCACTTCCATGTTCCCGCTGGACCCGTAGCCTCTGCTGCGGCGACGTCTGCGATCGCGAGCTGACGCGCATCGTCACCGCGCGGACGCCGCCCCGGTCGTCGGCCGCCTCCTGGTGGGGGGCGGTCGCCGTCAGCGGCCGGCGGAGCCGCCGGTTTGTCTTCGTCCTTCTCCTCTTTCTTGGACTCGTCAGACTTCTTCTTGTCCTTGCCTTCTTCCTCGTCGCTCACCGCGAGCCACGCCATCTTCATATCGTTGCGAAGTGGGACAGCGATGAGCACTGATGCTTCGTCGTAGATCCATGTCGTGTCCAGGGACGAGTACTTCGGATTGAACGAGCGCTCGGAAGCAAACACGAGCCAGTCGCCCTTGCGATCAAACGTCGGACTCGAATCGCCAAACATTCCGCTGGTGACCTGCTTGCGCTCACCGGACTTCGTGTCGTGGATGAAGACGCAGGGACTCTGGTATTCGTCCGTTCCGCGCGCGTAGGTGATGTAGCGGCTGTCGCTGGACCAAGAGATCGGTCCCATCGAGATGTCCCACGGGTTACGGTCGATGGGTGTGACCTTGCCCGACTCGATCTCGATGAGCTGAATCGCGCCGGTCTTGTCGCCGATGATGACCTGCTTGGAATCAGGCGACCAGAAAATGTTGTCACGGAAGAACGTCGCGTCCGTCGTCACCTGGCGCGCTTCGCCTTTGCCGTCACTCGCGACGAGGTAGAGTTCGTACTCGCCGGTGTTGTCAGCGAAATACGCGATCCACTTGCCGTCCGGTGACCACGACGGTTCACGTTCCGCGACCCCTGACGTGCGAGTGAGATTGCGGGGCGTTCCGTTTTCGGCGGGCACAGTCCAGAGATCGCCACGCGCACTCAGCGCCACGCGCTTGCCGCTCGGCGAGATGCTGGCGCCCTGCACGAACGAGGACGCGTCCACCGTGAGGGGCATGAGCTTCGGACGATCGCCCGGCACCGTGATGCGAATCTCAGTGGTGCTGCGATCACTCAAGTCGAGCTTCCATAGCTTCGACCCGTATTGGAAGACGATCTCGCCGGGACCATCGCCGTCCGGTCCGATCGCGGGCCACTTGAGATCGAAGTCCTTGAAACGCGTGATCTGCTCGCGCTTGTTCGATCTCGTGTCGTACGACCAGATGTTCAATCGATGCTCGTCCCCCTGATCAGACAGGTAATAGACCTTGTCGCCGTGCCACATGGGCAGCGAGTCGACACCTTCCCAATCAGTAATGCGCTTGGACTCGCCGCTCTTAAGATTGAAGAGCCAGATGTCAGTTTGCATACCGCCGCGATACCGTTTCCAGGTGCGGTTATCAATTGAATGCGGGGTGTAGGCGAGCCATGTGCCGTCGCGCGAGATTGTGCCGTTCGCGCCATACGGGACCGGCAGTTGCTCAGGCAGGCCACCGGCCACGGGCACCGCGAACATCTGAACCTGGCGGGCAAGGCCTCCGATCTCGCCACTCGCAAAAATCAACCGTCCGTCCGAGGTCCATTCCGACAGAAGTTCCGACGCCGGATGGTGTGTGACTCGCGCAGGAACGCCGCCGTCGGCAGCGATTGTGAAGAGGTCGCGGCCGCCGCCGTAATTGCCGACGAACGCAACCGACTTTCCATCCGGCGAAAAGCGGGGCATGCCCTCGAAGCCCGGAGGGCTGGCGAGCGGGCGCGCGACGCCGCCGGCTTTGGGAGCGATCCACAGGTCGTTCGCGTACACGAAGACCACGGAATCCTTGGAAATATCCGGGTACCGGAAGAGCGACGCGGACGACGTGTTCCCGCCTCGCTCTTGTGCTCCGCCCTGTCCAAGCGCGGGCGCGGCAAGTGCTGCGGCAGTGGTCGCCAGAAGGATGATCGCCGCGAGGGAACGTGCCGCCAGATGGTGTTGCTGCATGTATTGATCCAGGACGTAACGCACGACTGCGACATCGCGCCGCAGCGGGGGGGAACGTTGTACCGCATTCTCTGGATCGGGTTGTGGGGCAATGCCGCTCAATCACCGGTCTGACGGAGACTGCCTGAGAGCACGATGCGTCGATCACTGACCACCGAACCGCCCGGCGGCTCGACCGTTACCGCGAACAGCGTCGCCTCACGAACCGGAATCGCCGGCTTGATAGTGATCTTCGTCATGCCCTCACTTGGCATATCAAAAACGCCGCCGTCGACCGGATATCGCTGGTCGCGCGTTGCATCGAAAATCCACAATTGATACTGGACGTGCGCAGGATCGTTGACAGCGAGTCCAGTGATAAACAAGCGGCCTTCTTGCCGGTCCGCATGCCAGGTCATCTCGCCGTGCGCATTCCGGCACAGCGGATCGTCGGTACGCGAGAGTCCGATTGAGGTAGCGCCTGCGGAGAGCAGCCGCGCGCGAGGGTCGCCCGGCTCAATCAGCAGTTGCCTGTTCTGGAAGGCAACCCATGCGAGCGCGAGGGCCGCTGCGACAAGCCAGCCGAATCGTGGGCTCCACCTCGATGGTGAAACAACGGCGGGAGCAGGGCGTCGCGAACGATCTGACAGCCCCGATCGCCGCGGCGCGATAGGTCGCCGCAACGCGGTCATGCGTCGCTTGCATGCCGCGCTGACGTGCGCGGGCATCGACTCGGCTGCGGCGTCACCCGGACTGAACAGCGCGACATCGAGTGCAGCCGCGGCGAGTTCCAGGCTCTCGTCGTCGGCCAGTCCTTCGATATCAAGAAGCTCGCGCAGGCGCGAGGCGGCGTTGTCCTCCAGTCCAATCAGCGCGCGATCGCAACGGAGCTCCGCCAGCTCAGTGCTGGTTGCATGCGAAAATGCAGCTTCGTTGCGGTTCATTGCGCCTGCCCCTCTTCTTCGCTGCTCGGCTTGGGGGCAGCGCCTCGGGTCGTGTCACTCGGCGATGCTGCTTCGGTGCCGAATGACCAGCCCTCGGCCGCGAGCAGTTCGCGCAACCGAATGAGACCGCGTCGTGCGTGCGTCTTGACCGTCCCGAGCGGCAGCCCGATGGTGGTCGCTATCTGTTCATGGGACTGACCATGCCGGAGCGCCAGCTGGAGCACCTGACGCTGCTCGGGACGGAGCTGCTCGAAGACCCGCCGGGCAACGACCGATTCTTCGCCAATCTCGGCGGTATCGGCGTCCGGCGAAACGGCCGCGATGCTCTCGGGAAGCGCTGTCGGTGTCGGTCGCCTTTGACGCTTGCGACCCCGATCGATCAGCCGGCGGCGCGCAATCATTGCCACGAAAGTCGGTTCGCTCGCAATGGCGGAATCGAAACGGACAGCGGAGCGCCAGAGGTCGATGAAAATCTCTTGCACTGCGTCCTCGGCTTCACTCGCGTCTCCGCACATCCGACGCGCGAGGGACCACACGAGTCCACCGTATCGCTCGATGCACTCGTCTGTGGCGCCGGGTTCGCCCGCAGCGATGCGCTGCAGCACCGAGTGCTCGGGCGGACGATCGCTACGCGTATGGTCCGGCGAGAAGGACGGGTTCGATCGTTCGCTGGTCAGCGCGCTCTCCCCATGCGTAGATGAGTCAAAGAGACCGACCGGGAGGCCTGCATGACTGGCACGCATGGCTCCCGGTCGTTTCAATTGTACTTCTCTTCGCATCGAGTCGCTGTCACTTCGGATCGGCCGAGGACTTCGGCTCACTGGCTGTCGCCGTCTTGCCGTCCCCGATGAAGCCGGCCGGCATGATCACGCGGTCGACGACGTGAATCACTGCATTGCTCGATTCCACGTCGGCCTTCGTGACCGTCGCCTCACCGATGGTCATCTTTCCATTCGTTGAGACGACCTTCAGCGGCGTGCCCATGAGTGTGCGCACTTCCGGCATCTTCGCAATGCCGTCGCTGTAGACAAGTGCACCCGGGATCACATGCATCCCGATCAGCTGTGCAAGCTTGGGCTTGTTCTCTGGTTTGAGCAGCGTTTCGATTGTGCCTTTGGGCAGCGCCTGAAACGCGGTGTCGCTCGGCGCGAGGATCGTGAAGGGGCCAGGCTGCTTCAGCATTTCGGCCAGGCCTGAGGCATCCACGGCGGCCAGCAGGATTCCGAACGTTCCGAGACCGCGCGCCACTTCGTACGCGTTGCCGTCGGTCGGCATAAGGACGCTGTCGATCACGTGAATCACGCCGTTGCGCGCCGCGATATCTGCCTTGACGATCTTCGCGTTGTCAGCTGTGAGCTTTCCGTCGACAGCCTTCAGATTGATGCGCTGCCCTTGAAGGGTCGGCGCGAACGTCATGCTCGCCGCATCCGCGCTCATCGCCTTCGCGGGCACGACGTGATACTTGAGGAGTGATACGAGCTGGGCCTTGTTCTCCGGCTTCAGGAGCGTCTCGACAGTCCCTGCGGGCAGCTTCGCAAACGCTTCGTCGGATGGCGCGAACACCGTAAATGGTCCCTTCCCCTTGAGCGCGTCGACGAGGTCTGCGGCCTTGAGCGCAGCGAGGAGCGTCGTAAAGTTGCCAGCCGCCGCCGCCGTTTCAACAATGTCAGCACTGCTGACGACAACGTCGCGGGTCGGATC
>Ga0163147_10006529_pt1 | contig 13604 bp, 12 predicted proteins | sample OliLakLV19MP6G1_FD_148597 | JGI IMG/M metagenome (GOLD analysis project Ga0163147, IMG submission 148597) | Freshwater microbial mat bacterial communities from Lake Vanda, McMurdo Dry Valleys, Antarctica- Oligotrophic Lake LV.19.MP6.G1 | ecosystem: Environmental > Aquatic > Freshwater > Lake >...
TCCTCCATCTGTTCCATTTACGCCTTGCGAACCTGGGGCGAAAAATCCACCACTAATGCTTCCCGCAATTCCGTTTGTACCGCTCGTTCCACTTGTTCCATTTGTTCCGCTAATTCCATTACCGCCATTATTTACAGCTACTGCATCGCATCCAAAATTGCAATTCCCATTTCCTGTGCCGCCTGCGCCACCATTTCCACCGCCTGTCGCATTACTTCCTGCAGAGCCGGAATTAGCGCCTCGTCTACCGCCATTTCCGCCTATGCCACCGTCACTTCCAATCGGTGATGTTCCGCCAACACCACCAAGCGTGCAACATCCTGCATCACCATCGCCTAACTCTCCATTCGCGCCATTTCCTCCGTTTGTTCCTGGAACGCCCGCAATACCTGTTGCACCTGCGCCAGCATTTCCTGCAATAATTTGACAACGAACAATGTCATAGTTAGAGCAATTCGTAAGATGCAATCCGTAAGTTGAAATTCCTTCCTGTGTAGAAGCGGGCGCATCATCAGTGCGAATTGTTAAATCCTGCAAGCGGAAATACACCGCGCTGTTTACATACATGGCAACAATTCGCTGTGCGTTGAGAGGCCCTTCGGGGTTTAATGCGCTGCGAAAAATTGTTGTTGCTCCTGCCTGACTTGTTTTAATCCAACCGCTTCCTGCATCAAAGCCGCCTTCAATAGTAAGTAAACTTGTAAGTGAAATTGGATTGTCAATAGTGTAGGTGCCGGTTGACATTTTTATCGTGAGGTTATTGCACTGAGCGAGTGAAATGCCCGTGAACAAATCAGTAGGAGTTGCGGAAGAAAGTCCACTGCCTGTTCCTGTTGGCGTTACATAAATAACATTACAAACTTGCGCAGGTGGAGGAGGGCTGTATTCAACATAAGCAGTATCGTAAGATTCGCAGCCATACTGATTGACTGACTCAATCGTGTAAGTTGTATTGGAAGTCGGGGTAACAACAATGGAAGCAATGGATTCACCCGTGCTCCAGAGCAAAGTAGAGCCGGGAGCAGATGTTGCATTGAGTTGTAAAGATGAACCTGCGCAGATGACAGAGTTTTTTGGAAAAACAGTTACGGGGTCGGAAGGACGAACTATTACTTGAACATCATCCGAAGCAGCGCAACCATCAGGATAAAGCGCAGTGAGCGTATAAGTGGTTGTGATTTGCGGACATGCATTTGGATTCGGAATTGTCACATCCGAAAGTCCTACGATTGGCGACCACGAATACACAACACCCGCAGGGCGGTTCAATTCATCCAACTGCTCACATTCATCTTCGCAGATGTCCAAATCAGGACCAATATTAATTGGAGGATTCGGATTTCCCTGCACGACCACTGTATAGGTGTAAGCATTCCGTCCAAGCACAGGACAGGCATTATCCACTACAGTGATTGAAAAATTATGTGAACCAATATCGCTAACAGTCGGAGTCCAGCAGAGTTGTCCGTTTTGAAACGGAGCGCCTGACGTTGTAAAAGTTGCACCTTGAATTCCACCGTTGTAAGTGAGTGTGGTGGTTTGTCCAGCATCAGGGTCGGTGGTGATCATATCAAGACAAAGCGGAAATCCTACACAGATGCTTGCGGTGAAAGTCGGTGTCCCGTTGATGCCCGAAGCAGTAGGTAGATTATTGCTGCAATTCAACACCACTAATTGTAAGTCGCGAATCGTTGAGCCAATCAACACTCCGTTTCTGTATTCATCTACGCGCACGGTGACGACAGCCTGCTGATTCGCTCTTGCATTGAAAGTCATCTGCCCGGTTTGCGTGTTAAATCCAAAAGCGCCATTCGTTGAAAGCGGATTCGTTGGAGAAAATCCTCCCACGTAAGGAATCACCGTGGAGCGGTCAGTGCGTGGGGCAATCAATGAATAGACAAGCGAGTCGCCATCAATATCCACTGCGCCATGATTATAGTTAAAAGTTTGATTTGCGCAGAAATACGGAACAGGCAGCGTGGTGAAAATTGGCGAGTTGTTGCAGAGGTTGTTTGTATTATTCAGCGTAACCTCTGCATAAATATTTTGCGATCCGGGGTCGAACAAATTTGTGATGGCATAGTTGCGGCAGCAGAGCGTATAGCTGATTACCCAATCGGTGCATTGCAGCGGCAGGGCAAAATTGCTGGCATAAACATACTGCTCGATACCCGGCAACGAACCGCCCGAACAGGCGCTGTTGGGAAACTGCGAAGGACAAAGCGGAGAAACTTCGGTAACACTTTGCAACTGCAAATCAATCGTGGCATTCACACCGCATGATGAAGAAAAAATCTGAACAGAAGCGCCCGGGTCAGGAGCATCAATGCCATTGCAATCGCGATAGAAATTCAGCGTGAAGCGGTAGTTGTTTCCGCCCAAACACTCATAGGCAAGGTCAATGCCGACAGAGTGCGTAGCATAAGTTTTTTCAAACACCAACAGCAGGAAAAAAAAAAGCGCAGCGTTTTGAAAATTTTTTCTCAAGTAGAAATTTTTAGTCAGCCTGAAAAGCAGGGGTTGCCAAGTTACTGAAAACTAAGAGTGTTACTTAGCAGATGCAGGAGAAATAAGAGAGGTTGCAGGCTTGCGATTGCTGCAATTTGCTTTATTTAAAACTTCGGACAGAAATCCACCGGGGACATTTTGCGCTCATCTTGTTTTCCGTAAATGTAAATCACAGAAAGTTCGATAGCGCCCTGGCTGTTGCTTGCTAATTGCAAATCAGAAAGGTTGATGTCGTAACTGATTCCAAAGCGGAATCCATCATATTCATAAGCCACCATTGCAATGGCGGCATCTTTGTCAAATGCGCGAAACCATGCTCCCACGTAAAAAGTATTTTCCTTGTTCACTTTAAATCCGATTGCCGAACCGACTGTAACTTCAGATGCGGTGTTTTGAATCAGGTACATGAATCCGGGAGTGAGAATCACTTTTTCACCCAAGCCGATGTCTATTCCGCCATGTGCAGTATAACGCGGGCTTAAACGATTTTCTTCTCCTGACTGCACAAGAAAATATTCTTTTGGCTTGTGCAGGTGAAACATTGAGGCGCCAATATATCCGGTTACATTATCCAAAAATCTTCCCCTGAAAAGAATGCCTACGGTGAAGTCGGGAAAAATAAAAGAAGTGCGGTCAATATTCTCCCCGTTGGGAGCGCTTAAATCAAATCCGAAATTTTGATCGAACTGTTCTTCAAAGGCGAGTTTGGTGAAATCAATTCTGCGTTGTGTGATGCCGACATTTGCGCCCAATGCAATGCTATAGCGGCTGTTTTCATCTAATACTTTATGATAAGCCGCGCTTGCCATTACCGTCATATTTGTAAGCGCTCCATCACCGGCACGGTCATTAAAAACATGAACGCCCACTCCAAAGCGGTCGTACTTTAATTTTTTTTGCAGCAGGCGAATGTCAAAGGAACCTGCATAAGTCGTGAACGAAGAAGATTTCAGAAAACTGAACCATTGATTGCGATAATTTGCCGCCACGCGAAACTTGCCGTTGAAACCGCCTGTCAATGCAGGATTCAAGGGAAGCGGAGCCGCATAATACTGAGAGAAGTGAATATCCTGCGCACAAACAACCGATGCCGAAATCAAAAGAAGGCCGGTGAAAAGTTGTCTAAGGTTCATAAATCTTTGGGTTTTGAGCATGTTGCTCTCAGGGGCTAAAGTTAAAAGGTTTTCTTAAGTAGATGAAGGTGCCAAAATAGGTGTTTTAATTTCAACCTATTCATATTTCCTTCAAAACTTTTCACCACAGATTATTCAACGTAAAGAAGTCGCTATTTATGCGCAGCTATTGTTCACGCAGAGGCGCAAAGTCGCAGAGAAATCAAATTCAAATCCACCTTTGCGGCTTTGCGTGAAAATATCCCGTTAAATCAGTTCTGTAAATATTTTTGAGCGAAATTTGGTGGTTGTGCCATTAGAGTACATACCGCTGGAAATCCTTCTAAATGAGATGTCGCATACCATAACTGTGTATTTAAAAACCATTGGTTGTGGAATTGTTTTTCTAGATAACTATAATAGCGACCTAAACGGAATCCGTTGCAATAGGAGCGGTTTATTTGCGTTCAATCATGGAATTAATTGTAGCATTTAACAGTTATTATTTATGAAAATGTTCTTTGAAACTTGATTTTTTCAAGTTAAATTGCCAATATTGCAAACGCTAATCATGAAAATGAACACCGAATCTCTTTACACCTGCGTACTTCTATCTCATCCGGGAAGCATTAGTATGGTTATTGCATAAAAGCAATAACTGAACAGTTCTTTTTTTGAAACAATAAATTTTTCAATCCGTATAAAACGCATCAACTCTATGGGTAAGCTCAAAACCAAAGCCGAAGAAAAAAATGACGGTGGGGCAAATAACCCTCCGAACGCCAAACCTTCAAAACCATCTCAAGACGGTGCTTGGGTTCATTTAAAAAAGCTTTCTGCTGATTATATTGAATCCAATAGAAGCAAGGCTTGGAAATACATGTTCCATTGATTTTTCAAACTGGATTACCTATCTCTAGTAAGGTTCATTTCCACACCAGATTTATAATACTCATTTAGCGCACAGTTTATTTTTGTGCTAAGGGACTCCTCTTTGTTTTTTGTATTCAACAAGAGGTAAATGCTTACGTTTTCATCAATGTAATGCTCAAATGCTTTAGGCTCGAAATATTTGAACGCGTATAGCGCGTATACTTTAAATCGTTTGGTATTTGACTCAGGTTCGTCTGGACCGTTCTGCCCCTTGAATCCGAACGATGCATTTTCATTAATTGCAAGGATGCTCTCAGCAAGGTTTAAACAAGTATTAAAAATCTTCCGCGCATCCCCGTCTTTCGTCAATATTTGATACCTCAATTTTTCCTCGTTTTTATATTGCCATGGGAAGAATTTCAATACATATACGTCATACTCGTAGTGCTCCACGCGAATTATGTATCTTCTATATGCTCCGGTGAATCGATATACGATTGTTTCTTTAAGGAAATGATCTCCAGATTCAACAGTAATTTTTATAAAGGGATAGGAATGGGTTAACATGCATGCTGAATTGAGAGAGGGAGAAGCTTGTTGATAATAGCTAATGGATGGGGTATCAAAGCTACGAAAAACAGGAAATAATATTATGCACTGCGACAAATTTCGTTGCTTGTAACCTCATGTCGAAGTAGTCTGCTTAATCTATCCTCGCATTCACAAATTTCGTTGTCAACGTATTATATAGGATGTGTGTGACTCAAACTTTTATGAGCAATTGTTGAATGTTGTGTAATGCGATTTTGCCACTATATTAACCCAAGATCATCAAATTTTACGCTGCCTTATTTGTATCCTGTTATAATATCTGCCGAAATTTCGCCTGATTTTCAATGAGTTATAAAGGTAGGTGCTAAAAAATCATGGAATTGCTTGTTTGAACAAACCTGAACTGATACCTTTGCACACCTTTTTAAAAAACTGAACGAATTAAGCTCAACCAGTGGATACCCTAAGCTACAAAACAATTTCAGCCAACAACCAGACCGTTAAGCGTGACTGGTATATTGTGGATGCTGAGAACAAAACCCTCGGCAGATTGGCAACCCAAATCGCCACCGTGTTGCGCGGCAAGAACAAGCCGTACTATACGCCTCACGTGGACTGTGGTGATTATGTCATCGTGCTGAATTCCGCAAAAGTGCGTTTCACGGGAAAAAAATTCACCGACAAAGTCTATACAAGACACACCGGATATCCGGGCGGTCAGCGATTTACTTCCCCAAAAGAACTCGTTGCAAACGGCAAGTCAGAATTCATCATTGAAGAAACTATCAAACACATGCTTCCTAAGACCACGCTTGGCAGGCTGATGTTTAAAAAAATGTTTGTGTATGCAGGCAACGAGCATCCGCACAAAGCACAGGAACCCAAACCTCTCAATCTTCAAAAATAATCCATGAGTAAAGAAACCAATGCCGTAGGCAGAAGGAAGGCAGCCGTAGCGCGTGTCACCATCAGCAAAGGAAAGGGCAACATCACCGTAAACGGAAAAGACTACAAAGACTATTTTCAGGTAATCCATCTGAGAGAGAGAATTGAACAACCCTTCGTATTAGTGGCGGAAGCAAAAGAATTTGACTTCACAGTGAATGTGGATGGCGGTGGCGTGAAGGGTCAGGCAGATGCGGTGAAACTTGGTATCGCCCGTTGCCTCATAAAGGATAATCCGGAACACAGACCTAAATTGAAAGCGGCAAAGATGCTCAGGCGCGATGCGCGTGAAGTGGAAAGAAAGAAACCCGGCTTGCGCAAGGCAAGAAAGAGATCACAATTCAGCAAACGTTAAAAGAATCATTCAATATTCAATATGGCTCAAGTCACACACAAAGAACTGCTGGATGCAGGCGTACACTTCGGACATCTCCGCAAAAAATGGAATCCAAAGATGCTGCCTTACATTTTCATGGAGAAAAAAGGCATCCACATCATTGATTTGTACAAGACAAAAGACAAATTAGATGAAGCAGCTAATGCATTGAAATCTATTGCGCGCTCAGGAAAGAAAATCCTGTTTGTTGCTACAAAGAAACAGGCGAAGGTAGTAGTGGAAGAATGCGCGAAGAAAGTAAACATGCCTTATGTTACGGAACGCTGGTTGGGCGGCATGTTGACCAATTTCGCCACTGTGCGCAAGTCAGTGAAGAAGATGCAAAGCATCGAGAAACTGCTCTCTGACCCTTCTTCAGCAGAAGGTATCACAAAGAAAGAAAGACTCGTATTGACGCGCGAAAAAGAGAAGCTCGAAAAAGTATTGGGTGGCGTAGCGCAGTTGAACAGGCTTCCTTCAGCAATCTATCTCGTAGATATTCACCATGAGCATATTTCATTGGCAGAGGCGAACAAGTTGAACATCACTTCCTTCGGAATGGTGGATACCAACTCCGACCCCAACGAAGTGGATTTTGCAGTTCCTGCAAATGATGACGCTTCAAAATCAATTGCAATTATCACCAATTATCTTACTGATGCAATTCTCGAAGGCTTGCAGGATAGAAAGAAAGACAAAGATGATTTTGACTCGGCAAAAGCAGCCGGAGAAAATGCAGATGAAGACGGTGGGGAAGATGGCGATGATGCAGATGATAAATCTGGCGATGCTGCTGACGGTGGATATGATAGCACTGATGGTGTAAAGCAAAAAGAAGTGAAGCAGGATAAGTTAGGTGTACGCAAAAAAGAAGTGGATCGTAAGCCGGTGGGCGCTGGTGCGAGACGTCCAAGACGTTGATGCGCGGAATTCAATTATTTCAAGCAAGTAAGTTTTTAAAATCATGACAGCGACAATCACAGCACAAGCAGTAAACGAACTCAGGTTAAAGACAGGTGCAGGTTTAATGGATTGCAAAAAAGCATTGACCGAAGCTAATGGCGATATGGAAGCAGCGATTGATTACCTGAGAAAGAAAGGCGCGAAAGTTTCTGAACTGCGCGCAGGAAAAGCGGCTAATGAAGGAGTTGCGCTTGCAAAAACTTCTGCTGACGGAAAAATTGGCGTTGCCATTCACCTTAGCAGCGAAACAGATTTCGTTGCGAAGAATCAGGAGTTCGTGACATTCGCACAGCAAATTGCAGAGACTGCTTTGCAAAGCAAGCCGAACTCGCTTGATGAATTGTTGCAACTCTCTGTTGATGGAATTACCATCAAAGACAAGTTGAATGACCTTGTAGGAAAAATCAACGAAAATATTCAACTCTCAAAATACGAGAAACTCACAGGTGAAGCGGTGGTAGCATACAATCACGGCAGCAGAGTTGCTGTGTTGGTACAATTGAATAAAACAATAAACCCCGCAATTGAAGCGATTGGTAAAGACCTCGCAATGCAGGTTGCTGCAATGAATCCGGCAGGTGTTGATAAAGACAGTGTTGATGCTGCTACGCTCAAGCGCGAATTGGAAATCGGTATGGAACAAGCGCGCGCGGAAGGTAAGGCGGAGAATATGATTGAAAAAATTGCGCAGGGCAAGCTCCAAAAATTCTTCAAAGAGAATACGTTGGTGAATCAGCAATACGTGAAAGACAATAGCAAAACTGTTGAACAGGTTTTGAAAGAGGTGGACAAAGAATTGAAGGTGGTAGCCTTCAAGCGAGTGGCGCTCGGAAACTAAAACAAGAAAAAAGAGAGAAGCAATTCTCTCTTTTTTATTTTTGGAACTCTCAAACTCCCCTCCTTTTAAAGGAGGAGGGGCTGAGGGTGGTTATCTTTAGGGCAGTTCTAAAAAATTGCTTTTTTGACTGCCTCACCCCATTCCTCTCCGAATGGAGAAGGGTGTCAGTTGTAGAATTTTTAGAACCGCCCTTAATGAATAACAAAGAGCCTATTCATAACTGGAAATCTTTAAAAGATACCAGAAGGGAATTAAGAAGTAATCTTACTTCTGCGGAAGCCACGCTTTGGATAATGTTGCAAAAAAGTCAGTTGGAGGGAAGAAAATTCAGGAGGCAACACAGCATTGGTACTTACATCGTTGATTTTATTGCCCAAAGGAAAAACTGATTATTGAGTTGGACGGTAAATCCCATTTTGAAGTGTCGGGAAAGTTGTATGATGAGCAAAGAGATAATTATCTTGCGGGACTTGGACTGCGTGTACTCCGTTTTGAGAACAGAGAATTGTTTGAGAATCCTGAAAGAGTGTTGGATGAGATGAAGGGAAGTTTTATGAGAGTAGCGCAACGAGCGGGCTAACCACCCCCTGCCCCTCCTTGAAAAGGAGGGGAGTTGAGCAAGATTTGCGCTTTGAATAATTTTAACGAACTGACGAAAACAGCTAATGAAATATAAACGCATCCTCCTTAAGCTCAGCGGTGAATCGCTGATGGGCGCAAACCAATACGGCATTGACCCCAAGCGCATTGACCAATACGCAGAAGACATCAAAGAAATCATCAGTGGAAATATTCAGGTTGCCGTTGTGATTGGCGGTGGAAATATTTTTCGTGGATTGCAGGCGGAAGAAAATGGCATTGAGCGCGCGCAGGGCGATTACATGGGAATGCTCGCAACTGTCATCAATGGCATGGCGCTGCAAAGCGCGTTAGAAAAAGCAGGATTGAAGACACGCCTGCTCTCCGCAATTAAGATGGAACAAATTTGCGAGCCGTATATCCGCAGAAGAGCAATCAGGCATTTAGAAAAAAACCGTGTGGTGATTTTTGCCGCAGGCACAGGAAATCCCTTTTTCACTACCGACACCGCAGCAGCTTTACGCGCTGTTGAAATTGAAGCCGACATCATTCTGAAAGGAACACGCGTGGACGGCATTTACACTGCCGACCCTGAGAAAGATAAGAAAGCAAAGAAGTATGACACCATTTCATTTGATGAAGTGATTAAAAAGAATTTGCAAATAATGGATCAAACCGCATTCACGCTGTGCAGGGAAAACAAGCTGCCCATTATTGTGTTTGACATGAACAAAAAAGGCAACCTGCGTAAGCTGCTGAAAGGCGAAAAGATTGGTACTTTAGTGAAATAATTTTTGCCGGACTCGTTCCGGCATCCCCTTATTAATTTTGACAAGGGGATTCCGGCATGAAACCGGAATGACAACAAACAACGAAGCCATGACTGAAGAAGTAAAAATGTATCTCGATGAAGCGCGGGAGCAAATGGAAAAAGCCATCGCGCATTTAGAAGATGAACTCACAAAGGTGAGAGCAGGAAGGGCGAATCCATCTATGTTGGGTGAAATCAAAGTAGATTATTATGGAACGCTCTCACCGTTGGGTCAGGTAGCAAACGTATCTGCGCCAGATGCGCGCACACTGATGATTAAGCCGTGGGATAAATCCATGCTCCAGTTGATTGAGAAAGCGCTGCTTGCTGCCAACATTGGGCTAACTCCTCAGAATGATGGTGAAGTGGTGCGCCTTAACATTCCAATATTGACGGAAGAGCGCAGAAAGACGTTGGTAAAACAAGTACACCAGATTGCAGAACACTCAAAAGTGAGTATCCGCAGTGCAAGGCGTGATGGTAATGAAGGCATCAAATCATTGCAAAAAGATGGACTTGGTGAAGACGCAGCAAAAGCAGCCGAAGCCGATGTTCAGCATTTCACGGATGCCTATATCGCCAAAGTGGACAAGCATGTGGAAGCGAAGGAAAAGGAAATCATGACGGTGTAGTGCCATTCCGGCTTTATGCCGGAATCCCCAAGTCGTGAAACTCAATCGGGGGATGTCGGAACAAGTCCGGCATAACATCACGCCCAGACCTTTGTTCCTTCTGTGCAGTTTTTGCAAATATCAATTTCCTCTCTCGACTTCAGCAGGTTGGTTCTGAAACTGCGGTAAGCATCGCCATTCCAGATTTCGGAGAAGCGTTGTTGCTTTAAATCACCCATTACATACTTCGCGTCTTTGTCAAAGCAGCAGGGCACTACTTTTCCATCCCACGTTACTACGCTTGAATGCCAGAGCTTCCAGCAATGATTCAATAACTCGTTTTTGATTTGGTATTTAGGTTCGTCATTCTGAGCGGAGGCTTTGCGAAGCGAAGAATCTCTAAGCTCCGAAGTGTGAGATGCTTCGCTGGCGCTCAGCATGACGGAGTCTATGGAGTTTGGAGAAGTGGTGAGATGGTATCTCGCATACTTCCCCTCCTTCGGTATCAACTCGCTTCCCTTTTCAAAATCATATACCTGCGCGGTTTTTATTTTCACTTCATCAACGCCATACTCTTTTGCGAGGCGATGCACTTCTGCTATCTCGCTTTCATTATGACTGAACACCACAAACTGAAAGATGATGTGCGGTGTTGCCGATTGAAGTTTCTTTTTCCAATGCACAAGCTGCTTCGTTCCTTCCAGCACTTTCTGCAACGAGCCGCCAATGCGGTATTTTGCATAACTCTCCTGCGTGATGCCATCTATCGAGATGATGATGCGCGATAAACCCGACTCCACCGTTTCCCTTGCCCGGTCGTTATCTAAGTAGTGCGCATTGGTGGAGGTGACGGTGTAAATCCCTTTTCGCGAAGCGTATTTCACCAACTCTGAAAACTGCGGATGCAGGTAAGGTTCCCCCTGGAAATAGAGATACAGATACAACAGGTGTCTTTCCGTTTCATCCAGCACTTTTTTAAACAACTCCATTTCCAACATGCCGGTGTCGCGGGTGAAGGAGCGCAACCCGCTCGGGCATTCAGGGCAGCGCAGGTTGCAGCTTGTGGTAGGCTCTATGGAAAGGGTAATAGGATAGCCGCTGATTTCGGTGTTGCCTGATAGCCGCGAGCGGTAGTAGGATGACAGTATCCTTCCTGCATTTCCTGCTTTGGCGGGCGTGAGTTTATTCAGGAAATGAAATGCGTCTCTCATTATCATAATTAAAAACGAAGTGCGTTCGGGATAAGAAAGGCTAAAGCCCTTTCCCTTATTGAAATCATCTCAACCCCGACCTGAAGGTCGGGGCAATTAGTTGCCCCGCCTTTTAAGGCGGGGTAATGAGAAAGGGGTATTCTGTCCAGAAGGGCTTCAGCCCTTATATTTCGTAGCCGCATTCCCCCCTCAAAACTTAAAACTTGGTAGTATGTCAGCAAAACGGTTACTTTGCACCTGCATTTTTTCAACCAAATTAAACGAACCATGTCAGACATTGCATCAAGAGTAAAGAAAATCATCGTTGATAAGCTGGGCGTAGAAGAAAGCGCTGTGACCAATGAAGCCAGCTTCACCAATGATCTTGGCGCTGATTCATTAGACACTGTTGAACTCATCATGGAGTTTGAAAAGGAGTTTAACATCTCCATCCCTGACGAAAAAGCTGAAACCATTACTACGGTGGGGCAGGCGATTGCTTACCTCGAAGAGGGAGTAAAGTAATTTATCTTTTTGAACATGCCGTTTCCAAGAGTCGTTATCACGGGCTTGGGAGCTATCACTCCTTTGGGAAACAATGTGCCTGACTTTTGGCAGGCGTTGCTTTCCGGCACGAGTGGTGCGGGTCCCATTACCCAATTTGACGCAGCGAAATTCAAAACGCGCTTTGCCTGCGAGGTGAAGGGCTTTGACCCCTCATCTCTGCTCGACAAGAAAGAAGTGCGCAAGCTCGACCGCTTCGCCCACTTTGCCCTTGCCGCTGCCGATGAAGCGATTCGTGATGCAGGCTTCGATTTGGAGAAACTCGACAAAGACCGCACGGGCGTTATCTGGGGTTCGGGCATTGGCGGCATCAAAACATTTGACATGGAGTTTGAAGAATATGTAAAGAACGGCAAAGAGCCGCGCTTCAACCCTTTCTTCATTCCAAAAATGATACTTGATATTGCAGCCGGGCACATCTCCATCAAATATGGCTTTCGCGGGGTCAACTTCGCCACCGTGTCCGCCTGCGCATCCTCCACCCACGCTATCATTGACGCATTTAATTATATCCGCCTCGGCAAGGCAAAGGCGATTATCACTGGAGGCTCCGAAGCGGCAGTGTGCGAATCGGGCATTGGTGGATTTTCCGCCATGCGCGCCATGTCGCAGCGCAACGACAGCCCCGAAACAGCCTCGCGCCCTTTCGATTTGGATAGAGACGGCTTCGTGCTGGGCGAAGGCGCAGGCGCATTAGTATTAGAAGAACTCGAACACGCCAAAGCGCGTGGCGCAAAAATCTATGCCGAAGTGGGCGGGGGCGGATTAACTGCCGATGCCCATCACCTCACCGCTCCCCACCCCGAAGGGCTGGGCGCGATAAACGTGATGAAGATGACGCTCGAAGATGCGGGTATGACCACCACCGACATTGACTATATCAACGTACACGGCACCAGCACCCCCCTGGGCGACATTGCCGAAACGCTCGCCATCAAAAAAGTGTTTGGCGACTACGCCTATGCGCTCAATATCAGCTCTACCAAATCCATGACGGGGCATCTGCTTGGCGCAGCAGGCGCCATTGAAGCCATCGCCAGCATCCTTGCCGTGCAGCACGACATCGTGCCGCCTACCATCAATCATTTTACTGACGACCCCGCGCTCGACAACCGCCTCAACTTCACCTTTCACAAAGCGCAGCCCCGCACCGTGCGCGCAGCCCTCAGCAACACCTTCGGCTTTGGCGGGCATAATGCGAGCGTGATTTTTAAAAAGTTTTAAGTCATAAGTTCTAAGTTTTAAGTGAACAGCCGATTTGGATTTACTTAATACTTAAAACTTACAACTTAGAACTTACAGCTTACAACTTGCCTTTGGCGCGTACTACTCTCGTTTCTTTAATGGCTCTGTATAGAAGCGCTGACAATAGAAGGGGAGTGGTGTTTTTCAGCAAAGCGACAGTTCCCGTCATTCTGAGCGGAGCCCTACGCAGCGAAGAATCCCCAACTTACATTTACCGATTTGCAAGGCACGAGACAGTTCCCGTCATTCTGAGCGGAGTCCTACGCAGCGAAGAATCCCCAACTTACATTTACCGATTTGCAAGGCACGGGACAGTTCCCGTCATTCTGAGCGGAGTCCTACGCAGCGAAGAATCCCCAACTTACATTTACCGATTTGCAAGGCACGGGACAGTTCCCGTCATTCTGAGCGGAGTCCTACGCAGCGAAGAATCCCCA
>Ga0163147_10006551_pt1 | contig 13576 bp, 11 predicted proteins | sample OliLakLV19MP6G1_FD_148597 | JGI IMG/M metagenome (GOLD analysis project Ga0163147, IMG submission 148597) | Freshwater microbial mat bacterial communities from Lake Vanda, McMurdo Dry Valleys, Antarctica- Oligotrophic Lake LV.19.MP6.G1 | ecosystem: Environmental > Aquatic > Freshwater > Lake >...
ACAACGTGCGTAATCAATTTGGATTGCCGTGCGTGGTGTCGATCAACCATTTCACCGCCGATACGGAAGCCGAAGTTGCGTTGTTGAAACGCAAGGTCTCTACCCAGGACACGCCGGTGGTGTTGGCCAGGCACTGGGCGCTGGGTGGAGCGGGCGCGGAAGATGTCGCGCGCACGGTCGTGGACGTAATTGCGAAGAGCAAGCCCGGCTTCCGGTTCGTGTACGAAGACTCGGCGACCTTGTGGGACAAGGTGAAGGCTGTTGCCACAAAAATCTATGGCGCCGCCGAAATCTCCGCCGATGCGAAGGTCAAGGCGCAAATCCAGAAGCTGCAGGACGACGGATACGGCCACTACCCGGTCTGTATCGCCAAGACGCAGTATTCCTTCTCCACGGATGCGTCTGCGCGCGGGGCGCCTTCCGGGCACATCATCAATATCCGCGAAGTGCGGCTCGCCGCCGGCGCGGAGTTCGTCGTCATGGTGTGCGGCGATATCATGACCATGCCCGGATTGCCCAAGGTGCCGGCCGCGACGAAAATCGACCTGACGCCAGATGGGAAAGTGGTGGGGTTGTTCTAAGGCAAGGTTAAATTCTCAACGCAAAGCTTGCCACCAGTTCCGAACGGGGGGGGGCGAAAAGACCCTACGTGCGCAGTACGTCGGAGTACCCTTTTAGGACGCAAAGGAGCGCAAACTAAATCCCGGACTTGGGAGAGGAATATCTGGCGCACCAGGCGCCGATGCGAAGCACTACCAGGTCCGCGCCGTGAGGCGCGCTGTCGAGGAGTCGAAATCATGAAGGAAGGTACAAGGTACGCGAAGATTATCGAGTGGTCGGAAGAGGACCAATGCTTTGTCGGGAGCTCTCCGGGCCTGATTTACGGTGGGTGCCACGGGCAGGATGAAAAAGCCGTGTTCGAGCAGCTGTGCCAGGTTGTAGAGGAAGCAATCGCGCTTTACCACCAGGATGGAAAGCCTCTCCCCCCGCCAACGTCGGCCCGTGACTACGCGAACAAGATGCAGAACGTCGCATAACCGCGCAGTGCACCGGACGTAACTCATGACTAGCACCCTCAAGCAGTTCAAGGCACGCGCGTTCGCGCGCCCCGGCGTGAAAAAGGCATACGACGATCTGGCCGAAGAATTCGCCTTCCTCGATGAAGTACTCAAGGCGAGGGCCGAGACGGGGCTCACTCAAGCGGAAGTGGCGGCGCGGGTCGGGACTACGCAATCCGCCATCGCGCGCCTGGAATCGGCCGAGCCGAAGCACTCGCCGTCAATCGCCACGCTGCAAAAGTACGCAAAGGCCCTTGGATACAAGGTAGAGATTCGCCTCGTGAAGAGCGAACAACGGCTGACTACGCGCTCGGGCGGACGCACGACGAAGGCGGCGGTGCGCCGTTCAGCTTAGTCGTTGGGCACCCGAGAAATTCGAGCGTGCAGGATTGACAGCATGTAGCCACGCGGCCACAGTGGCGCCATGATCGAGATTCGCAAGACCAATCTCTTTGTTCAATGGCTCAACGACCTGGTGGATATTCAAGCAAGAGCGCGAGTCCAGACCAGGATTGAACGTCGGAGTAGCCACGATGAAAAAGACCATTACCACTCGCTATGATGTGGCCGAACACCTCAGAACTCCCGAGGAGATGGCTGCTTATTTCGAAGCCTGCCTTGAAGAAGCTGACGGGGATGCCGCATTCATTGCCAAAGCACTTGGCGATATCGCTCGCGCCAAGGGCATGTCCCAGGTTGCCCGGGATGCCGGGCTGTCCCGCGAAAGCCTATACAAGGCGCTTTCCGGTGAACACAGTCCTGACTTTGACACCATCCTCAAGGTCATCGGCGCGCTGGGGTTGAAGTTGCACGCCGAAGCCGTGCACGGCTGAGCAGGTTGTGCGCTAGCACAGCTCGACCCGAGGCATTCCTGCGCGTTTGTCCAGATGAACATCGGGCGCGAAGTCAGCCGCAGGCTGAGAGTTGCCGAAACCGGACTCGCCGAAGGAATACACGAAGTTCTTTGGGTTGGAGTGAAGTAATCGCGGAAACACTCAGCTCAGGACGGCATCGGGGCTTTGGTACAAGGCTTTCACCACCACCTGAATGTCCTCCGGAAGGAAGCTCCAGCCCTTCCCGGCGATAAGTGGCGGTATACCGAAAAGCGCCTCAGCCAGACCGCCTGCTATGGCCGCGATAGTGTCCGAATCGCCACCGATGCTGATTGCATTGCGGATTGCGTCTTCGAAGCTCGTTGCTTCGAGCGCACAGGTGAGGGACTGGGGCACGGTGTTCTGACAGGTTTCGTTGTAGCGATAGACCGGGCGAATCTCTTCCACGGACATCGAAAGGTCGTATCCGAAACGATCTGAAATATCTGCGCGAATCTGTTGGGCCGTCGAACCCTGGCGAGCGAGATGTATGGCAACTGCCGTGGCGGCTGCCCCGCGCATGCCTTCAGGATGGTTGTGTGTGACTTCGGTGACGCGATCGGAGAGGGAAATAGCCTCCTCTACGGTTTCGGCCAGGTATCCTGCGGGCGACACTCGCATTGCAGCACCGTTGCCGAAGCTGCCGTAAGGCTGCATGTCGGGGCCCGATAGCCAATCGCCGAAGCGTTTGCCCCAGCCGCCAATGTGCCAGTAGCGTCGTCCCCAATCTTTGAGCGCAACGGCCGGCGGACGATTGCTGAGAAGGGCGTCCGCCACGGCAACCGTGCAGACCGTGTCGTCGGTAAAGAATGCCTTCTGGTGAAAGAACGGCTGAAAGTCCTTTGCCCGATAGTTATCGAACTCGTAGACCGAGCCGACGATGTCTCCAATGATGGCTCCAATCATGGTATTCGAACTTTGCTTCGCATCCGGTATATTGGCAATAGTTGAGCATGCCCGCAATTAGCGGACTGCCCGCGAGCCGCAACTCAATAAGAATCCGAACATCGGGGAGTCAATCGTGCCAGTTCCTAAATCCGTGGAAGCGCTCGAAAATCTTGGGCGCGAGAGATTATCGCGCTCATTCTTCATGCGCGACTTCCTGTATAGCGAGATCGGCAATGCTTATGGGATACCTAACATTCCAGAGAACCCCAAGCTTGCCATTGCCAATGGAATGCGTCTGTGCGAGGAATTGCTCGAGCCCCTGCAGGCGACCTTCGGGCGTGTAGCCGTACGCTCGGCTTACCGCTCTCCAACGATCAATGCCCGCGGGAACGAGGAAGGCGACAACTGCGCTTCAAACGAGAGTAATTACGGCCGTCACATCTGGGACTATCCCGATAAGGACGGCGGCAATGGCGCTATGGCGTGCGTCGTCCTGCCGTGGTTTGCAGATCGGTACGCAAAGGGTGCGGACTGGCGAGGCCTCGCTTACTGGATTCACAACCACCTGCCGTACAGTGAGCTTCAGTTCTTTCCAAAACTCTGCGCGTTCAATATCGGGTGGCACGAGAAGCCGGTACGGTCGATCAGCAGCTATATAGACCCCAAGGGCACGCTCCTGCGCGGCGAGGCGCCCAATCCCGCGTATGCAAGCCACTACGCGGACTTTCCCAATCTTGCCGCGATGCCTCGATGAAAATTAGCAAAGGATTTGGCGAACGCATGGCCGGGGACGGCGAGGTTACGGCTCCCCAGTGCCACAGCTGCAAACATTACTACAAAGGTACGCTCACATGTGCCGCGTACCCAGATCAGATCCCCATCGATATACTCACTGACCGCGTGGACCACAAGAATCCATTTCCAGCCGACCGCGGCATCCAATGGGAAGCGAAGGCAAACTGAAGAGGAGAGCGATGTTGGAACCGTACAATGGCTACACAGGGACTGAAAGGCAGAAAAAATACGACGAGTACAAGAAGTTGAGGGAAAAAGGCGTGAGCGTTCCGGCGGTACCTCCATGCGAACTTTGTGGGGACGACGACAAGAATCTTTTGATTGAGCCACACAGCGAGGATTACTCGCTTCCGTATGAATGGAATTCACCGGCGGAGTACATGGTCTGCAAGCGCTGCCATGGCTGGATTCACAAACGATTCAATAAACCGGAAGACTGGGCTGATTTCAAATTGCACGTCAGGCGTGGCGGTTACGCATGGGAATTTACGACCAGGGAATGTGCCACAGAAAGAAGGGCTGCGGCTGAAGCCCGGAAAAATGGATCGACTTTCAATTGGGAACCGATCAAAGGCCGCGCTACCCGTTCCGGAGATCTGTGGTGGGAGCGGTTAACGATGGATCCCGAGTCGCTGAAGGAAGTGTGGGCTCGGCCGAGGCCTTGAATCTCATTCCATCGCGCGTAAGCACGGTTTTGCCTGCATAAATGCATAAAGAAACGCAAATCCGTAGGCTCGACGCGAAGCACACCAAGCATTCATTTCCAGTTTGCCCACCACAGTTCGCATTGGTGAAACTTGTAATGAGCGGTGGATCCCTTCGACGCGTGGCGTCTGCAGTGAACTGATTTCAGCAACGGAGCACCACCAATAGTGGATCAGGCAACGCACAACAAGATTGTCTCGTTCATCTGGGGCATTGCCGACGACGTCCTCCGCGACCTGTTCAAGCGCGGCAAATACCCGGATGTGATCCTGCCCATGTGCGTTATCCGGCGCATGGACGCGGTGCTTGAACCAACCAAGCAACAGGTTCTTGCCACCAGGAAGATGCTCGACGAGGCGCGCATCACCGAGCAGCGCGCCGCGCTCTGCGATGCCGCGGGCCAGGCCTTCTACAACACTTCGAAATTCACACTCCGCGATCTCAAGTCGCGCGGGAGCCAGCAGCAGTTGCTTGCCGATTTCGAGGACTACCTGAACGGTTTCTCGCCCAACGTTCAGGACATCCTCGACAATTTCAAGTTCCGCAACCAGCTCACCACGCTCTCCCGCGCCGACGCCATCGGGACGCTGATCAACAAGTTCCTTGACCCCACTATTGACCTGTCGCCCGCGGGCATCGACAACCACTCGATGGGGACCGTCTTCGAGGAACTGGTGCGCAAGTTCAACGAGGATAACAATGAAGAGGCGGGCGAGCACTGGACGCCGCGCGACGCCGTTCGACTGATGGCGAACCTCGTGTTTCTGCCCATCGAGGCCGAGATCAGGTCAGGTACCTACCTGCTCTATGACTGCGCCTGCGGTACCGGAGGCATGCTGACCGTAGCCGAGGAGACGCTCACGGCCATTGCGGCCCGGCGCAAGCAGCAGGTCAAGAGCCTGCTGTACGGCCAGGAAATCAACCCCGAGACCTACGCGGTTTGTAAGGCGGACATGCTGCTGAAGGGAGAAGGCGAGAGCGCCGATCACATCGTCGGTGGCGCGGAGTGGTCCACGCTGGCGCACGACGCCTTCCCGGCGCAGGAGTTCGACTTCATGCTCGCCAACCCGCCTTACGGGAAGAGCTGGAAGAAGGATCTCGAAACGATGGGCGGCAAGGACGGCATGCGCGACCCTCGCTTCAAGGTGATGCACAAAGGCGAGGAGCTGTCGCTCGTGACGCGATCGAGCGACGGTCAAATGCTCTTCCTCGCCAACATGGCGTCGAAGATGAACGGCAAGTCGGCGCTGGGTAGCCGCATCGCCGAGGTCCACAACGGCAGCTCGCTTTTCACCGGCGACGCCGGCCAGGGCGAGAGCAACATCCGCCGCTGGCTGATCGAGAACGACTGGCTCGAAGCCATCGTCGCGCTGCCGCTCAACCTCTTCTACAACACCGGCATCGCCACCTATATCTGGGTGCTGTCGAACAAGAAGCCCGCGCACCGCAAGGGCAAGGTCCAGCTCATCGATGCCAGTCAGTGGTTCAAGCCGCTGCGCAAGAACCTGGGCAAGAAGAACTGCGAGCTATCAATCGAGGACATCGAGCGCATCAGCCGCACCTTCCTCGATTTCAAGGAAACGCCGGAATCGAAGATCTTCCCCAACGCCGCCTTCGGCTACTGGAAAGTCACGGTCGAGCGCCCGCTGCGCCTGCACAGTCAGCTCACGCTCAAGGCCATCGAGACGCTGCGCTTCACTTCCGGCGACGAGGACATCCGCGCGGTGCTCTATGAGGAGTTCGGCGACGACCTCTTCACCCAGTTCGCCAAGGTCTCAGCCGTACTGGAGAAGCGCCTCGCCGACTGGGGCAATGACGAGGACGAAGGCGAAGACGAAGAGGGCGGCAGCGCCAGGAAGGGCCTGCCCGAGAAGAAACGTAAGAAGCTGCTCGATCCCAGGACCTGGGAACGCGATGGCCGCCTGGTCGAGGTCGCCACCAAGCTACGCGAGGCGCTGGGCGACCAGCTCTTCAAAGACCACAATGTCTTCCGCGAGCGAGTAGACGCCGCGCTCGACAAGCTGAAGATCAAGCTCCCCGCCGCCGACCTGAAACAGATCCTCAAGGCCGTGAGCTGGCGCGAGGAGACCGCGCCGCCCGTCATCGCCAGGCTGCACAAGCCCGGCAAGGCCAAGGCCGATCCGCTACGCGGTTTGTTCGAACTCCCCTCTACCTCCGGGACAAGGGAACACTTGGAGCGAAGCAGAGGGACCGGGGGTGAGGGCGCGTCACGCCTCGCCGAATACGAACCCGACTCCGATCTGCGCGACACCGAGCAGGTGCCGCTTCTGGAGGAAGGTGGCATCGAGGCCTTCATCGGCCGCGAGGTGCTGCCCTACACGCCCGACGCCTGGATCAAGGAAGACGCCACCAGGATCGGATACGAGGTGAGCTTCACGCGCCACTTCTACAAGCCGCAGCCGCTGCGCACGCTGGAGGAGATCAGCGCGGACATCCTCGCTTTGGAGAAGGAGGCCGAGGGGCTGCTGAGCGAAATCATCAGTGGGAGACAGGCATGAAAGACGCACAGAGGCCCGATCACGTCAGCCTCATGACGTTGGTGAATCGGCTTCGCGAGGGCCGCTTTGTCATCCCGGACTTCCAGCGCGAGTTTGAGTGGAAGCCTTGGGACATCAGCGAGCTCATTCGGTCTATATTCCTCGACTACTTCATCGGCAGCCTGCTGCTCTGGAAGGGCAAGAAGGAGAACTTCGAGTCACTCGCATGCGAGCCCATCTACGGCTTCCAAGGGCAGGGCGCGCCGGAGCACATCGTGCTGGATGGGCAGCAGCGGCTCACGGCCATGTACTACGCTTTCATGGCGCCAAACGTGCCGGCGCCGAGCCGTTCCAATCGCTTTCTATACTTCATCCGCGTCGATCGCTTCATGGAAGAAGCCTACGACGAGGCGTTCGAGTACGACTGGACACGAACCGGCGAGAAGACCCTGGGCACTGAAATCGAGCAGTATGAGAAACACAGGTTTCCGCTCGCCGTCGTGGGCCGAGGGGACCGTGCAGTTGTCAAGTGGTCAACCGGTTACGAAGATCATTGGAAGACCAGAGAGGCGGCAGCACTCAACGCCGGCGACGCAGCGGGTGCCGCGATCGCCCGCCGGCACGCGGAATACGGCCGGCAGTTCGACAAGCATCTTGAAGGCATCACCCAGCAGTTCCAGATCTCGTACATCGAACTTGACCAGGAGCTGGAGCTCGACAAGGTCTGCGACATCTTCACCCAGATCAACAGCCGGGGCATTCGACTCGACGTCTTTGATCTGATCAACGCCCTTCTCAAGCCGAGAGGCCTGCAGCTCAAGCACCTGTGGCGCGAGGCAGCTCCGCGCCTGGACTTCGTGCAGACGGAGCGGATGAACGTCTACATCCTCCAGGTGATGTCCATCCTTCGGCAGGCTTACTGCTCGCCCAAGTACCTCTACTTCCTGCTACCAGGCCAAGAGAAGAAGGTTCGCGAGGCCGATGGCTCGCTGCGCAAGGAAGTGCTGGTTCGCGATATCTCCGAGTTCGAGGCTCGCTGGGGCGAAGCTGTCGAGGCGCTGCAGCGTGCGATCGATCTGCTGCGCCACCCGCAGGAGTACGGCGCCATTTCGTCGCAGTATCTGCCGTATGTGTCGATCCTGCCGGTTTTCGCGGCGCTTCAGGTTGCTGCCCGCGCGTTGCCTGCGATCCGTCAGCTCGACGCACAGCGCAAGAGCCGACACTGGTATTGGGCCAGCGTGTTCACCAACCGCTACTCGGGATCTGTCGAATCCACGAGCGCGCGCGACTACCTGGACGTGAAGGCCTGGTTCGACGACGACGTGGCCGAGCCGGCGCTAATTGGCGAGTTTCGCGGGCGCTTCAAGGCGCTCGACCTACGGCGCGAGACCAAGCGGGGGAGCTCCGTCTACAATGGCATCTTCAATCTGTTGGTGCTTCGTGGTGCGCGTGACTGGATGGCCGGAACGGTGCCGCAATACGGCGACCTCGATGACCACCACATCGTTCCCAAGAGCTGGGGCAAAGAGCACGGTCTCGGCAGCACCATCGATTCAATCCTGAACCGCACGCCCCTCACGGCCGACACCAATCGCAAGGTAATCAACGATCGCCTGCCGAATGAGTACCTGCCGGAGCTGATTACCGCGAATGGCGAGGCTACGGTGCGAGCGATCCTGGAGTCGCACTTCGTCTCTCCCGCAGCCTTCGACATCCTGCGGCGCGATCCCTTCGGACCGGATGACTTCGAGGCCTTTCTTGCCGAGCGGCAGCGCACGCTGCAGGACGCGATCGAGGATTTGCTAGTCAAGGAGCGCCTCGACCTACCGCCACAACTTCGTGAGCTCGATGCTCTGGTAGAGGCCGTGGAACTGTCTCTGCGCGGAACCATCGCCGAGGCCCTGGGCGGCGATGCCGCCGGGCTACCCCCGCACGTGCTGCAGAAGATCGACGAGCGGCTCCAGGCTGCTGCGAAGAAAAACGCTGCGCTCGATCTGAACTACTATCAGACGCTAGGGGGCCGGCTCGAGTACGCCGACCTGCGAGAGGTTCAGGATGCGATTTTGAGCAAGACGAACTGGCCGCTCTTTCAGGCGCGCTTCGCGAACAAGGAAACGCTGGCCAAACGATTCGATCAGCTTGCCGAGCTGCGCAATGGCATCCGTCACAGCCGGACCGTGGACGAGGTCACCCGCAAGGAGGGCGAGGCGGCGCTCCTCTGGTTCCGGCAGGTGCTTGGGAAATGATCGCCGGCCTCAAACCGTATGCGGAGTACAAGGAGTCGGGCTCAAGGTGGCTTGGCGCTGTCCCGGTGACGTGGGAGGTGCGGAACCTCCGTACGCTCATCTCGAAGCGCACTGAACGAGATCGGGCTGACCTGCCACTTTTGTCAGTTGCGCGGGAGAAGGGAGTCTTCGTGCGCTCGCTCACGGATGTCGATGAGAATCACAACGTCATCCCTGAAGATCTTAGCAACTACAAGGTGGCGCGGGCTGGCAGTCTTGTGATCAACAAGATGAAGGCGTGGCAGGGCTCAATGGGCATCGCGCCGTGCGATGGGATTGTCAGCCCGGCATACTTCGTCTTCGACTTTCGCATCGCCAACCACGCCTTCGGTCAGCGGCTCCTTCGCAGCAAGCCATACGTCGCGCACTTCGGACAGGCATCCGATGGAGTGCGCGTCGGTCAGTGGGATTTGTCCATCCCAGGAATGCGGCAGATTCCGGTCCTCGTCCCCCCGCCCCACGAGCAGGCGGCGATTGTGCGGTTTCTGAACTGGGCAAACGGGCGTCTGGAGCGGGCGATTCGGGCGAAGCGGCAGGTGATCGCGCTGCTCAACGAGCAGAAACAGGCCATCATCCACCGCGCCGTTACCCGCGGCCTCGACCCCTCCGTCCCCCTCAAACCCTCGGGCATCCCCTGGCTCGGCGACATTCCGCAGCATTGGGAGGTGCGACGCGCGAAGTACTTATTCGAAGAAGTCGACGAGCGATCCCCGGATGGCACTGAAGAACTACTCTCCGTTTCGCACCTCACTGGTGTTACGCCACGAAGTCAAAAGAACATAACAATGTTCAAGGCAGCCTCGTATGCAGGCCACAAGCTATGTCGACCTGGTGATCTTGTGATCAACACCATGTGGGCGTGGATGGGCGCACTCGGAGTCTCAACGCACGCGGGAATTATCAGCCCCGCATACGCTGTTTACCGGCCGCGTCAGCCGGTTGTTGGGATCTATATGGATGGCTTGCTCCGGAGCAGACCGTATGTATCGAACATCATCTGCCGCTCGACTGGTCTGCGGGCATCGCGCCTTCGCTTGTACCCCGAGGAATTCTTCCGAATTCCGATCATTCAACCGCCAGCCGAAGAACAGCGTCAGATCGTCGAGAGGATTCGTGGAGAAACCTCCGAAATGGAACTGGCCATCGCGCGCCTCGAACGCGAGATCGAACTCCTCCGCGAATACCGCACCCGCCTCGTCGCGGACGTGGTGAACGGCAAGCTCGATGTGCGTGAGGCGGCGGCGCGGCTGCCCGACGAAGCGCCGCTCGACACCGTCGAGGATGACGCCGACTTGGGCGACGAGGCCGAAGCCGCTGACGAGGAGGCCACGGTGTGACCACGGCCCGCGACAGCGAATACCTCGCCGGCCTGGTTCGAGAGCTGTGCAAGCTGCCACATGAAACCGAGTGGGTGGAGTTCAAGGTCAATAACTCCGATCCGCAGGAGATCGGCGAGTACCTCTCGGCCTTGGCCAACGCGGCGGCGATCAACGGCAAGGCGTTCGCGTATCTGGTTTGGGGCGTCGAAAACAAGACTCACGAAATCGTCGGCACCAACTTTTCTCCCGCATCCACCAGAAAAGGCAACGAACCGTTGGAGACCTGGCTGCTGCGGTTGCTGACGCCAAAAATCCATTTCCGCTTCCACGAGCTGGTTCTGGGCGGGCTACCGGTGGTGCTGCTGGAGATTGGTCGTGCCTTTCGCCATCCGCTGCGGTTTCAAAGCGATGAGTTCATCCGCATCGGGGCGGTGAAGAAGCCGCTGAAGGAAGCTCCCGACATGGAGCGCGCGCTGTGGCGAATTTTTGATCAGACACCCTTCGAGGATCTGATCGCCGTCGAGCGCATTGGCGCGGACGAGGTGTTGCGACTGCTCGATTATCCGGCCTTCTTCGATTTGCTCGAACGACCCCTCCCGACGGACCGAGATTCGATCATCAAGGCGCTTGCTGATGACAATTTGATCCAGTCGTGCGAAGCAGGCGGCTGGAACATCACCAACCTGGGCGCCATTCTGTTCGCCAAGCGGTTGGGCGACTTTCGCGCTCTGCAACGTAAAGCCGTGCGAGTCATCCAGTACCGTGGCACAGGACGTACCGAAAGCTTGCGGGAACAGGAGGGCGGCAAGGGGTACGCCAGCGGTATTGAAGGTTTGATCAGCTACATCAACGGCCTGCTGCCATCCAATGAAGTCATCGGGCAGGCGCTGCGAAAGACGGTCCCGATGTATCCTGAATTGGCGGTCCGTGAACTGGTCGCGAATGCGCTTATCCATCAGGACTTCTTCGTTACCGGCTCCGGGCCGATGGTGGAAATCTTTTCGGACCGCATCGAGATCACCAATCCGGGGGAGCCGTTGGTCGATACTCGGCGCTTCGTGGATACTCCGCCCAAGTCACGCAATGATGTACTCGCTTCGTTGATGCGGCGGTTTCGCGTTTGCGAGGAACGCGGCAGCGGAATCGACAAGGTGGTGTCCGAGATTGAATTGTTCCAACTGCCTGCGCCGCTGTTTGAGACGCCGGAAGGATTTACGAGGGCCGTGCTGTTTGCCCACAAGCCGCTCGCAACCATGGACAAGGCGCATCGGATCAGGGCGTGCTATCTGCATGCCTGCCTGCGCTATGTCATGCGGCAGCCGGTGACGAATACCTCGATACGGGAGCGGTTTGGTATTGAAGAGAAGAACTCGGCCGTGGCTTCGCGCCTGCTCAATGAAGCCGTCGACGACGGGATGATCGTGGTTCGGGATCTGAGCGTCGGGACGAAGATCAGGAGCTACTTGCCATACTGGGCCGCGCCTGACTTGGCCGAACCGCGGAAACTTGCTTGATGATCGGCTATCCCTGGGATCGGTCTTTTTCTCGGAAATTCTGTAAACTATCGTATGTTCAATAACTTACGATTCAGACGATTGCTTGACGGTTGCTTGATAAGGTCAGCCGTCGCCGCTTCCGGGACGAGGCTCAGATGACCACCGACACCAGCGAGAAGGGCCTCGAAACGCTGATCATGCGACACATGACCGGCACGGACGGTCTCGCTGTTGAACCCAGCACCGCCGCCCGGCCACCCGCCGCCTACGCTGGCACCGGCTATACCGCCGGAAGCGCGCGGAACTACGACCGCGCACACGCACTGGACATGTCGCAGCTATTCGCGTTCCTGCACACCACCCAGCCCGACACGTTCACGAAGCTCGGTTTCGCGCCCGGCAACCCTGCCAACGACATCCGGCGGCTGCAGTTCCTCGCCCGCCTGTCGTCGGAGGTGGGCAAGCGCGGCGTCATCGACGTGCTGCGCAAGGGCCTGGCACACGGGCCGCTGCACTTCGACCTGTTCTACGGCACGCCGTCTCCGGGCAACGCCAGAGCCGGGAAGCTGCACGCCGAAAACCGCTTCTCGATAACGCGCCAGCTCGCCTACAGCATGGACGAGACGCGCCGCGCGCTCGATCTGTGCCTGTTCATCAACGGACTGCCCATTGCGACCTTCGAGCTGAAGAACAGCCTCACCAAGCAGACGGTTGAGGACGCCGTCCAGCAGTACAGGCGCGACCGCGATCCCCGCGAGCGGCTGTTCGAGTTCGGCCGCTGCGTGGTGCACTTCGCGGTGGACGACAGCGAGGTGCGAATGTGCACCGAGCTGCGCGGCAAGGGCTCGTGGTTCTTGCCCTTCAACAAGGGATACAGCGATGGCGCCGGCAATCCGCCCAACCCGCACGGGCTCAAGACAGACTACCTGTGGAAAGAGGTGCTCACGCCGGCGGGCCTGACCAACATCCTCGAGAACTACGCGCAGATCGTCGAGGAGAAGGACCCGCGCACCGGCAAGAAGAAGCGCAAGCAGGTCTGGCCGCGCTACCACCAGTTGAACCTCGTGCGGCAGGCGCTGGCCGATGTGCGCGCTGAAGGAGCCGGCCGGCGCTACCTGATCCAGCACTCCGCGGGCAGCGGCAAGTCGAACTCCATCGCCTGGCTCTCGCACCAGCTCATCGGCCTCAAGCGCGATGGCGATGCAGCGAACCGGGAGATCTTCGACTCGGTCATCGTGGTGACCGATCGGCGCCTGCTCGACCAGCAGATCCAAACCACCATCAAGCAGTTCATGCAGGTGGGCTCGACCGTGGGCCACGCCGAACGCTCTGGCGACCTGCGCAAGTTCATCGAAGAGGGAAAAAAGATCATCGTCTCGACGGTGCAAAAGTTCCCCTTCATCCTGGACGAGATTGCGACCGAGGCCGGCAAGACCTTCGCCATCGTCATCGACGAGGCGCATTCGAGCCAGGGCGGCAAGACTTCGGCGGCGATGAGCCAGGCGCTCGGCGCCGTTGGTCAACAAGGGGCAGAAGACGAGGACGCGGGCCCCGACCCCGAGGACACCGTCAACGAGGCGCTCGAGAAGCGCATGGCAGCGCGCAAGATGCTGACCAACGCCAGCTACTTCGCCTTTACCGCCACGCCCAAGAACAAGAC
>Ga0163147_10006555_pt1 | contig 13569 bp, 19 predicted proteins | sample OliLakLV19MP6G1_FD_148597 | JGI IMG/M metagenome (GOLD analysis project Ga0163147, IMG submission 148597) | Freshwater microbial mat bacterial communities from Lake Vanda, McMurdo Dry Valleys, Antarctica- Oligotrophic Lake LV.19.MP6.G1 | ecosystem: Environmental > Aquatic > Freshwater > Lake >...
CCCTAACACTGCGTTGGGCGCTACCCCCGACAGGTGTGAACGAAGCGTTCCACCATGTTGGGGCATCGCCAACGCGACTTTCGTTATAGCCAATGGTAGGACGACCGTTACAACGACAAACGACCGACCTAAAATTTAAACAAAAAGACAAACCATTTTGACATATCTACATACAGACCATATTTCAAGCGAACAACGAGCAAGCCGATACTCATTGCTGACCTTTCTGTATTTTTTATTTTGCCTACCACACATTTTTTTAATTCAATTTTATTGCCACCCGCAAACGGCACATTGGCTTTTACCCCATCCGCACAAACAATCCCTTCAGACAAAAGCCAAAGAGCCGTTTCTGCCAACGCACCGACAGACAATATCTTCGGAATCGATAAATTTAAATTTTTAGAATATTAATTTGCAATATGAAGGAAGACGTTAAACGAAAAACAATAAAAGATTGGGTTATAGCCTATTCAGATACGCTTTACACTTGGGCTTTGAACAAAACATCTTCCGTTGAAACAGCAGAAGATTTGGTACAAGAAACCTTTTTAGTTGCTTTTGCATCATTTGACAAATTTCAAAACAGAAGTAAACCTAAGACTTGGTTGTTTTCAATTTTAAATAACAAAATAATAGACCATTACCGAAAAAAATCGACCATATCTGAAAGTATAGAACAAACAGCAGAACAACAAGCAATCCGATTTACAGATTCAATGTTTGACACAAACGGAAAGTGGAACTCACATGAAACGAATTCCATTTGGGATAATGAAAAGCATTTGTTAGATGATGTTGATTTTAATGAGATTTTAAAGTTTTGCATGGGCGATTTACCAGAAAAATGGAGAATTGCTATAAGCTCAAAATATCTGTTAGAAAGAACTCCCGATGAAATTTGTCAGGAATTGGGGTTGACCACGACTAATTACTGGCAAGTAATACATAGGGCAAAGCTTCTATTAAAAAAATGTATTGAAAAACACTGGAAATAATGAATAGAATAATGATGTCTTGTAAAAAAGCAACTGAACTTATTGAAAGAAAACATGATAGTAAATTGTCTTTAAAAGATGGTTTTCAACTTAATATGCATTTATTAATGTGCAAAACTTGTATTGCTTATGAGAAACAAAGTAAACTGCTCAATAAGGCATTAAGTAAATTCTTTCAAAATAAGAAAGCATCAGAACAAGAACTATTAAAAAATGAGGAGCTGAAAGAAAAAATAATTTCCAAATTATGAAAACCGACAACAAACTAATTGGAGCAGGACTTTTGACAGCTATTGCAGCTTCATTATGTTGCATTACACCAGTCTTGGCTTTAATTGCAGGAACAAGCGGACTTGCATCAACTTTTTCTTGGCTTGAACCATTCAGACCATATTTTATCGGCTTGACAATTTTGGTGCTTGGGTTTGCTTGGTATCAAAAAATGATCCCGAACGCTTTCGGGACTAAAAAACAAATTGATTGCAATTGCGATACAGAAGAAAAACCGAAATTCATTCAGACAAAAATGTTTTTGGGAATTATTACTGCATTTGCAATTATAATGCTTGCCTTTCCATATTATTCAGGCATTTTCTACCCAAAGACAGAAAAGCAAATCATTGTAGTTGATAAATCTAATCTTCAAAAAGTAGAATTTACAATTAACGGAATGACTTGTGCAAGTTGCGAAGAACACATAAATCACGAAGTGAATAAACTGACAGGAATAATAAGCTCAAACGCTTCATACGAAAATGGAAAAGCGGTAGTAGAATATAACAATTCTAAAACAAACATCACCGAAATTAAAAAAGCAATTAACTCAACAGGATATTCTGTAACCGACAAAAAAGAAAATTAAAATGGAAGTAATATTACAATCAACAATCACTTGTCCAAAATGCGGACACAAAAAAGAAGAAACAATGCCGTCTGACGCTTGCCAATATTTCTACGAATGTGAAAATTGCAAAACTGTTTTAAAACCACAACAAGGCGACTGCTGTGTATATTGCAGTTACGGAAGCGTTGCTTGTCCACCAATACAGCAAGACAAGAAATGTTGCTAACGACAAATAGAATCAAAATTTCAAAAATGAAATAATAAATGGAAAATAAAAAATTAGACATTACGAAAAGAATAATCGGAAAAGACCTCATACGGTATTTTATCCTTATCTATTGGGTGTTATTTTGGTTACTTAATATAGTTGACAAAGTAATTGGCGGTGCTCACTTTCTCTTTGTTGGCAAAGATAGATTTGCACAAATTCAACGGTTTTTTGAATCACTGGGACTTGGCGAACCTATCATTGCAAACATTGCATTGATAATTACAGCAGGTTTAGAAACCTTTGCATTTGTGTTTTTTAGTGGTGCATTATATCATTTTGCAAAGAAAAATATAGACGCTACTCGTTCTTGGTTTTTTATTGGTATTGCTTTAACACTTATTACTTACACTTATTTTACTGTTGGCGACCAAGTATTTGGTGACCATTTTGAACTTTTAGAACACGGTTTATTTTGGTTTATTGCTTTGTTATCTTGGATAATTTTTATTCGAGTGGACAAAATACAACTCTTTGATAATTTTTCAATTGGTAAAAAACAGTTTATTGCTTCAACCATTTTTGTTGTTGCAATAACTGCTGTAACAACTTTTTCAATTTTTTGGCACAATCATACTTCGTTTGTAGAAAGAACCCAAGCAGTTAATGCGAAACAAATAACCGATAACAAATACAAAATTCAGTTTCCATTTCTTGCTGGTAGCAAAGCATTTGAAAACTCAATTGCAAAATTCAAAACAGACAACCCAACTGAAAAAATCACTTACATATACACAGCACCAACACAGTTGCGATTAGGAGAATCTGACGGACTAATTATTTACATTCAAACCGAGAAAAAATGAAAGAGAAAAAATTAATACAATATTTAGTCCTAATTCATTGGACATTATTTTCGGCAACAACTGTAATTGACAAAATTGTTCCAGACGTTTATCCTTTTTGGGTTGGGGCAGACTTCTATACGCTATTCATAAAATTCTTTGCCTCATTAGGACTCACTGACCCAATATTTGCGACAATAGCGTTAGCAGGAATTTCATTTTTAGAAATAGTTGCCTTTGCTTGTTTTGCATTTTCCTTATTCAACTTATACAAAATGAAAGACAAAATTGCTGAACAATGGTTTTATCGTGGTATAGGAATCGCAATTCTTACTTTCAGTTTCTTTTCAATTGGCGACCAAGTTTTTGGCGACCGATTTACATTACTTGAACACACCATATTTTGGATGATATTGGTCGTTTCTTGGGTTATTTACAAATACAATTCATTGACAGATGAAAGAGTAATGAAATTTACAATGTCCAAAGACATTAAAATTGGTTTATTGGTCGGTGCAGTATTGACAGTCATTACTTCCTATTCTATCGTGGCCTTTGCAAAAGACTCTTACGCTAGCAAGACGAAACCATTGCAAGGAGAAGAGGTAGTTGAAGGCGTTTATAAGTTTGATGTTCCTTTTTTGGGCGACAAAATCACATTGGAAAACACAATTAAAACCTTTGAAGAAACCCACACCGACTTAAAGGTAAATTATATCTATACCGGACCTGACGAACTGAACTCAAAGAAGAAAACCCATATGTTACTCTATGTATTTACCGAACGACAGAAATAAAAAAACGCCCTATAGTCGAGTAGCCTGCCCCACCATGCAAAACATAGTAGAGAGAGGCTCTCACACCACTGTGTCCCGACTTTATCGGGATACAGCGGTTCATTAAACATCGGACTTGTCTTCTCGTAATAATCATTCATACACTCATAACCCCGTTTTTCCAGTCGTTCCAGCGTGATGGTGGTTGTAAAGATCGGGCTTTGGGCAATCTTAACAATTTAGGTGCAATTGTACTGTCAGAAACAACAAGGCAAAATTTCTTTTCGTTTGATGTTAGCCTTATTCCTTCAGGAATTTATCCCTTTGTTATATCAATAGAATCCAACAAGAACGGGGTATTCGGTAAATTTTTGATTCAACACTAAAATATTTTCAACTTTTTTTGTCAGGAAAGCAAAACGTGTCCGACTAATCATTCAAACGAACAAAATTTGAATGGTCATGACTAAAAAACGGATATTAAAAATTTCACTAATAGTAATTGGAAGTGCATTGCTTATTGGCGGCAGCGTAGCTTATTATATGTTCAACATGCCCCACAGAGATGTGCAAAAAGCAAAGACCGACTATACTTTAAAATCATCAGATATTGTTAATGAGTATTTATCAAATGCTGATTTAGCCAACGAAAAATACCTGGATAGTGAAGGTGACTCTAAAATTATTGAGGTAACCGGAACTATTTATGAAATATCCGAAGACTTTATCAATAATAAAGTATTGATTTTAAAGTCTGTTGCTGACAAAGCTGGTGTTAGTTGCACATTCTCAACGGAAACAAATTCAAACACTTCTAAGCTTAAAATAGGAGACGAAGTTACTGTTAAAGGAGTAATTCGTTCTGGTGCATCATTCGATAGCGATTTAGGTATGTACGAAGATGTGATTATGGAAAAATGTGATGTAGTATCAAACAAGTAAACAATTTAATAAATAATAAAAAAATGAAAAAAAGAACAGTAACATCGGCCATTTTAGGCATTGTATCAATGACCTTATTTGCTTTTGCACCAGCATTAAACAAATTAACAAGTATTAAAACGCACATCAAATTTTTCAGTACAACCACAGCTGAAAATATTGAAGCACACAATTACAAATCAGTAAGTACAATTGATCCCAAAACAGGAGATGTCGTGTTTTCTGTACCCATGCAAAGTTTTGAATTTGAAAATGCACTCATGCAGAAGCATTATAACTCACCTAAATTTTTAGACACAAAGAAATTTCCCAAAGCGAAATTAATCGCAAAATTTACCAATCTGAATGAAGTGAATTTTGAAAAAGATGGCACTTATTCCACTCATGTTAAAGGAACTCTTGAATTGCATGGCAAAACTAATTCAATTACTGAAAAAGCCACAATAACAGTTACGGGTACAACCATAAAGGTAAACAGCAAATTCAAGATTACACTTGCTGATTATGATGTGGCATTTGAAAAAGGTAAACCATCAACAAACATTGCTAAGACAGTAGAAGTAACTGTAGAGGCAGAATATAAATCAGAAAATTAATCAGAAACCAATAAATAAAAATAAAATGAAAAATCTAATCGTAGCACTCATCGCACTTGTAGCATTTGGAAATGTTGCAATGTCACAAACAAAAAGTAAAACAGTTAAAGCTGAAACAGCTAAAGTAATTGTAATGGTAAACACTGCAACATGGTGTCCTGCTTGTAAAGCAAACGGGAAAAGAGTTGAGCAAAATGTAATTTCTCAATACATAAAAAACGACAAATGTCTGATTGTAGTAAATGACCTGTCAAACGATGAAACCAAAGTAAAATCGAAAACCGAATGCGACAAAGCGGGAATAACAGAGGTTGCTAATAACAATAAAGGCACAGGTGTGATTTATTTTATAAACTCCGTTACTAAGGAAGTGATAGCACAAATAAGTGTAACCAAAACAGATGAAGAAATAAAAAAAGCATTTGATGATGCAATTTCAAAAGTTTAACACTTAAAACATGAAAATAGTAATATTCATAGCATTTTCAGCCATTTTAATGGTGGCTGTTTATGCCTTTTCAAATCCCAAAGTGGATTTCAAAGCCGACCCAAAGGAAGGCATTCAGTTTCATAACGGAACTTGGGCCGAAGCCTTACAAATTGCCAAAAAAGAAAACAAATTGATTTTTCTGGACGTATATGCCACTTGGTGTGGACCTTGCAAAAAATTAAAAGCAAATACATTTTCTAATAAAGAAGTTGGTGTTTTATACAACACTACTTTTATTAATATTGCCTTAGATGGTGAAAATGGTGAAGGAATTGATTTAGCTCGTAAATACGGTGTTAAAGGTTATCCAACTTTGCTTTTTATTGATGCAAGTGGAAAAGTTGTGTCGGGCACCTCAGGGTATCACAGTCCTTCTGAATTGTTAGCGTTAGGAAAATCAATAAAAAAACAATAGTGTAATGAAAGTAAACGGTGCAATTTTTAATTACAGTCAATACATGGATTGGTTAAGCAATTTGGTTTTACAAGGCAAAACTTCAGGCATTAATCAAAGTGCTGCACTTATTCAATTCACAGCGTTAAATCTTAAACGTATGGAACGATTGAATAAGACGATTGAAATTGAAAACAGCATTTTAGACGCTTTAGCATCAATAGAGGATAAACAAATATGGTATGTTGTAGCCGAAGTTTGGTGTGGTGATTGTGCTCAAAATCTTCCTGTAATTGGCATAGTAGCTGAATTGTCAAATGGCTTGATTGATTTAAGAATAATTCAACGGGATGAAAATCCTGAATGGATTGAAAAATACCATACCAATGGAGCAAAGGCAATCCCAAAACTTATTTCATTTAATGCTTTCGGTCAGGAGTTATTCACATGGGGAGCTAGACCAAAACCCGCACAAGAATTATTGAACAGCTGGAAAAAATATCCCGAAGGAAAATCTTGGGATGAATTTGAAACACAATTACACACTTGGTATGCAAAAGATAAGACAAAAACTCAACAGACAGAATTTTGTGAAATACTACAATCTATTAATCAAATCAACAAAGTTGGTAACGCTAATTTTGTTAGTAACAACTAATACTATTATGGCTCAAGAAACAATTAGACCAGTAAAAGAAGCAAATGGACTTGCGGTAGGCGATAGCGTATTCAATTTCGAGGCAAAAGACATTCACGATAGCACTTATACATTAAATGACGCATTGAGCAAAGGTTCTGTGGTTGTAATTTTCATCAGAGGACAGTGGTGTCCGTTTTGCAACAAACATTTGTCTCAATTGCAAGACAGTTTGCCCTTAATTTATAAAAAAGGTGCAAGTGTTGTGGTTATTTCGCCTGAAAAATCAGAATTTATTAAAAAAACTATTGAAAAGACAGGTGCCGAATTTACCATTCTCTATGACGAAGGATATAAAATTTCTGATGCTTTTGACGTAACCTTTAAACCCGATAGCATTTCGAGATTTATGTATAACACAGTTCTTGGGGCAAATTTAAAAACAACACATTCTGATAATAGTGAAAGATTACCTGTTCCGGCAACTTTTATTATTGATGTAGATGGTAAGGTTGTTTGGAGACATTTTGATCCTAATTATAAAAAGCGTTCAACTGTTGCAGACATCGTAAAAAACATTCCTAAACTATTAGATAAATAAAAGTATGCGATACACAAAGAATTAAAGGAAAATAAAAATGCAACTCACCAAAAGCCTTGGGTATATTGGATTAGTAGCTTCGCTTTTTGTTGGAGTTGGCGAATTTTATTTACACTACTCACCGGAAGTATTAAATTCAACAAACCAGTTTGAGTTTTTCGATTATGTTTCAGATGAGCATTTAAGGGCAGGGCATTTTCTTGTAATAATCGGATTGCCACTTTATTTCGCTGGCTATATTCATATTTATCGAATGTTGCGAAGTGGCAATGAAACACTGGCACGAATTGTTTTAGCATTGGGGTTTGTAGCTTTTACAGTTGGTGGAATCTGGATTGGCTCCCGTGGCTTTATCGGTAGTATCGTTCATCTTAAAAATGAAATGCCAGCTCAAACTTATTTGAATTTAACTCAGAACTATGATTCCTTATTGGAAATATTAGTTCAAATATTAAGAGGGGTAATCACTCTTTTATCAGTTGCTTTTTCAATCACTATTTTAAAAGGTGGCACATTTTATAAAAAATGGATGGCATTATTTAATCCAATAATAATTCTGATTTTATTAGTGCTGACTGGAAAATTATTTCCTGAAGCTGGAAAATATATTTTGCCTGTACTCATGAATATTACTCACTTTATAATTTTCAGCATTTCACTATTTCAATTAAATAAATTAAAACATCATGCTTAAAAAAATACTAATTACTTCTTCTATTTTAATTATCATAATAGTTACAATTCCATCTTGGCATTTTTGGAAAGATGCTCATTTGCCTAAGTACAAAGTTTCAATTGATGAATCACAAATACCAATATTCACAAAAATTCCGTTGCAGTTTTCGCATCAGTACGATAAGAAAAAATCTTTACCAATAGCACCTTCTGCCGTTATTGATATTGATAACGATGGAATTGATGAAGTCTTTTTTGGAGGTGGACTCAATCAGAACGATAAGATTCTGAAATTTGAAATTGACAAATTTGTTGACATCACTGCACAAACCAACTTTGGAGAAAAAGGAAATTTTACTTCCACTGGTGTAGCTACTGCCGATTTTGATAATAACGGTTTTCAGGATATTATAGTGGGTCACGAAGACGGTTTGCATATATATTACAACACCAATGGAAAGTTTACTCATAAAGCAAACAACACTCCGCTCAATTCCAAATCAACTCCTGCGGGAATTACTTTGGGCGACATTGATAAGGATGGAGATATAGATATTTTTCTTTCCACCTACATCAAAAAAGAATTGATGACAGGTCAAACAATTTTTGAAGACAAAACTTATGGCTCCACCAGTGAGTTATTAATTAATGATGGTGATGAAAATTTTACAAGCATTACCAAGCAAGCAGGATTGGAATATGTGCACAATACTTTTATGGCAATACTAATAGATGTGGATGGTGATGGCGATTTAGACCTTGTTGTGGCTCACGATACCGGAGAAGTCAGAACTTATAAAAACAATGGCAACTCCACTTTCACCATGATTGAAAATCCAATGACAAATAAATTTGCCTACCCTATGGGCATTGCTGTTGGCGATTATAACAATGATGGCAATATTGATTTTGCATTTTCAAATACAGGCAGCACATTACCTCGGTTCATGGCTAAAGGCGATATAAAAGATGCTTCCAAATTCAATGAAAAATATTTACTCTTTAAAAATGAAGGTGATTTTAAATTTACCGATGTAGCAAATGAAACCAAAATTGCAGATTACGAATTTTCATGGGGATTGGTTTTTGCAGATATGAATAATGATGGCTTACAAGACCTTATGGTTGCTGAAAACTATGTTGATTTACTTCCAAATAAAATTTTCCGTTTACCAAGCAGAATGTTGATTCAAAAAGAAGACCACACATTTGTACCAACTGAAAAGAAAAGTGAAGTGGTAAACCCAAATTTCGGAATTACCCCTTTGGTAAGTGATTTCAACAATGATGGAAATTTGGATATGATATGGACCAATATTAATACTCCTTCGTTAGCTTTCCTTAACCAAGGGAATAAAAATAATTTTATCAAAATTCACATTTCCAAAAATGCAAAAACCATCGGAGCAATCGTGACGGTAAACCTGCCATCAGGGAAAAAACTAACCGACCATTTAATTACAGGTGAAGGATTAGGAAGCGACCAAACTGCAACTCTAAATTTTGGGTTAGGCAGCGAAATATCTGTAAAGAATGTTTCTGTAAAATATCTTGACGGCACAGTAGAAACCGTAGAGAATCCTGAAATCAACGGGACATTGTCAATTCCAGTGAAGTAATGCAGCCTATATGAACTTATTTTATATTTCTTGTCAGGTTAACCAATAACTCACGACTATTTATATGAATGAACTGATAAGCAGAAAATAATCAGTCAAAAAATAAATAACAGAAGTAAAAGAAAAATAATCGTGAACGCACTAACAAGAATATTATTCTCCGGTTTTGTAATCAGTTTCTTAGGAACACTTCCTTTGGGAACGCTCAACACAACTGCATTTCAAATTGCAGCATGACAAAATATTTCAGAAGCAATCGTGTTTGCAACCGCAGTAATCATTGTAGAATTAATTATTGTAAGAATCACTTTGCTGGGCGAAATTCAAAATCACGAATTGGTTAACAACCTAAAAAAAGTTGGTTTGAGTGACGCAGCAATTTTGGATACAACCTTAGTAGTTTCTTATTTCAATTTTGTGAATAGAATTGTATTAACACTTGGAGTTCATCTTGAACAGGATTCAGGAAAAGGCTATAAATACTAAGCAATGAAAAGGATAACTTCTCAAATATCATTTGTGTTTTTGGCTATATTGATTTTGTCGTCATTTAGCTACAAACTATCACTTACCAAAAGTTATCATTTGTTCAAAATTGAAAGAAGTAAAGATGCTAATGAAATATTTTATGATGTCAATATCAATTCTGACAACAAACTTGAATTAAATAATCCGTTGCACATTTATTGGCTAAAGCACACGGAAAATAGTAGAATTGAACCTTTAACCTGGATACAAAAGAATTATGCGTATGGCATAGAATATCTTACAAAAACAAAAAATTCAGCCGAATTTCAATTTGTATCTTACAAAAAAAGACAATTTACAGTAAAGAAAGGCAGGTATGATAAATTTCAAGTGTTTACTATTTCTAACAATAAAGAAGTAATTGTAAATCGAATTTATATTCAAATAGATGGAGGTACATTTTGGTTTCCCAAAATATCAAGAGTTGAACTTCATGCACAAGATGCAAAAACCAATAAGGAATTAATTGAAATAATAAATCCGTAAACAATGATAACATACTGCAAACACAATTTACAAGAAATAAAAAATCTCGTTGCATCAGTAACTGCAAATCAATATACCTACAATTCCAATCTATTATCGGGAGCATCTATCGGACAACACATTCGTCACATCTTAGAATTTTATTTGTGCCTGATAAATGAGCACAAAGCAGGCAAGGTCAACTACGACAAAAGAGAACGAGATTTAAAACTTGAATCAGATTCAGCATTCGCTATCTATACAATTGATAAAATTTGTATTAATTTAATCCTTTCAAATAACGAATCAGGGATATTACTTGAAGGGAATTTTTCCTCAAATGAGAGTGAAATTGTTACCATAGAAACCACTTTCAAAAGAGAATTAGCTTATTGTTTAGAGCATAGCATTCATCATCAGGCATTAATAAAAATTGGATTGATGGAGTTGAATATCGAACATTTAATAAGTGAAGATTTTGGAGTCGCTCCTGCAACGATTAGATACAAAGAAAAATGTGCACAGTAACTTATATACCACTTAAAAATGGGTTTGTTCTTACTTCAAGTAGAGACGAAAAAGTATATCGTCCTACCTTGAAACCTAAGGTCTATGCTCACTCAAATGGTTTACTAGTTTACCCAAAAGATGAAATTGGAAATGGAACTTGGATTGCTACAAGTAACAAAAGTAAAATTGCCTGTTTACTTAATGGAGGATTTCAAAATCATAAAAAAAAAGAAAATTATACAATAAGTAGAGGTAAAATATTAATCCAATGTTTTGATTACAATAGCTTTGATGAAGCAATAGAAAATCTCGACCTTCGTAATGTAGAGCCATTCACATTGCTTTTGATAGATTTTGAAGCGGGTTTAAAATTTAACCAGTTGGTTTGGGACGGAGAGCAGAAGCACTTCAAAATTATAAACCCTGACGTTCCGCTAATTTGGTCCTCGTCAACACTCTATTCAGATCAAGACCGGGAGTTAAGGAAAAGTTGGTTTGAAAACTGGATTAATATCAATAAGCAAATTAAAGATTGTAATATTTTAAATTTTCATAGTTTTAGACACGGCAAAGTTGATTCAAAAGATGTTTTGATGAAAAGAGAAAGTGGTTTACAAACAGTTAGTATATCTCAGATAAAAATTGGAAATACAGAAAGAACTTTTTCTTATTGCGAACTGAACGATTTAAACACGACTACTATAAATTTAAACAAATTGGAATGCATACAGGTATAGCAATTGCACTTGCATGGCCTGATACTTTGTGTAAGCAAGCAGGTGCTTGGTACGATGGAATAATGAACGCTTTGGGATTTAGTAAAAATCATTATTATAAGGTTGGTCATGCAGCAGTGGTATTAATTGAAGCAGAAACAGGAAATTGCTTTTATTTCGATTTTGGCAGATACCATGCCCCATTTGGACATGGAAGGGTAAGAGATGTAGAAACAGACCATGATTTAGAAATACCCGTAAAAGCTACATTTGATGACGCCAAAAATCTATTGAATTATGAGCCAATACTTAATGAAATTTTTCAAAATGATGCCTGTCATGGAACAGGAGTACTTCAAGGTTCGTTCACAAAAATTGATTTTGAAAAAGCATATCTGAAAGCAAAATCAATGCAGGAGAGAAGTCCGTGGAAATATGGTCCTTTTATCTTTTCAGGAACTAATTGTTCTCGATTTGTGAGAACAATCATTTTGTCAGGAAAACCGGCTTTAATTGATAAGTTAAAATTGTCTATTCCATTTACTGTATCTCCCATGCCAATACATAATGTTAAGAGTTTAAAAGGATATAAAACAATTCACATTGTAAATCAAAAGAATAACAAATCAAGCAGTTTTTTAGATAGAGAAATATGCCAAACAAATCAATGTATAATACATTAGAAGAACCTATCAGATTAGGTGATATACCAAAAAACAGTCAGTGGCTTTCTGGAGAGGGAGCTGGCTCTTGGTTTCATTTGAGTGAATTGCAGGAAAAGTTTTTAATTACAAGATACAGTCCTCAAGGGAAAATTGAATGTTCTGGAGTATTTCAAATTGTAAATAAAATACCGTTCGACATTAACCTATTATACCACTTTACACACCTTAGCCATTGCAAAAGCGTACATATTATACAGAAAGAGAAGGTTGTGAAAATGGAAAGAATAATACTACCCTAAATCAAGCACATTACCAAAGCCACACGAGCTAACTCACAATCCAAAGCTTTGTTAAAGAGCTTGATTTTTCAACTATCAAAAATTGAATAAAAAAATCTCCGCCCCTTCTGAAAATAAAAAATTCGCAACCGCACAATCCGATAAGACAAGAAGCGTGAAACGTAGCATTGACTATGGTTTACAAGGACAGTCGACAAGAACCACTGGCTATAACAGCACCTACAAAAAATTGGCGGTTCAGTGGTTAAATCAAGCTTTGTGCTTCGTATCAAGTTTTATGGTGGCAGACAGTTTAGTGTTTCAAAATCGCCAACTTCTTGTAGCTGCCAAACGTTACCAGCAAGCGTAGCTGACGACACGACCACCAACATACAACCTTAACACGGAAGACAATTGCGCTGTTCTTTGACACAAAACGACCTGACTTTGCCAACACTCGAGCCGACCCTTCTCAAAAAATTAAAACACCCCACCGCACGAAAAAAATTGAATTTCTACAGCCCCCGCACATTTTGCACATTTGGTTTTGCCCCGACACTCTAAGCCGACCCTTCGGCAAAACCAAAAGAGCAAAATTTACTGCATAATCCGGCGCAAACTGGACACTAAAATCCGGTGAAAGTGAACACCAAAATCAGGGTTAAAACGAGCACTTTTTCCGGAGCAAACTGTACACCCTTTTTCGAGGGTGAAGGTTGTTAAAAATCCGGAGCAAAGTGGACGTTTTTCCGGAGCAAAGTGAACACTTTTCCAGTGCGATG
>Ga0163147_10006556_pt1 | contig 13568 bp, 13 predicted proteins | sample OliLakLV19MP6G1_FD_148597 | JGI IMG/M metagenome (GOLD analysis project Ga0163147, IMG submission 148597) | Freshwater microbial mat bacterial communities from Lake Vanda, McMurdo Dry Valleys, Antarctica- Oligotrophic Lake LV.19.MP6.G1 | ecosystem: Environmental > Aquatic > Freshwater > Lake >...
TGATCAGTGAGTTTGTGGTGGAGGCATTGTTTCCCCGGAAAGTAAGGATGGGGTGCCATCACGAAAATTTCATTTCCCCTTTTTTCACGCAAATTGCGCAGGGCATTAAAATCCATTTTTCCGGAGACTTCCTGCTCCGTGACGTTATAGAGCAGGACTTCTTTGCCTTCGATCCACTTCTCGATTCCAGGAATCAGTAGGAAATTTTTACTCCGAGCATAATCGTAAGCGGCCTGCCGGGTCAGTAATGAACCGTGCATGGTAATAGCGAGACCGTGGTAACCGTGGGAGATACAAACGTTAATAAGATCTTCAGCCGAATAGGATATGTAATCTTTCGGGTCTTCGTTACAATGGGAATGAAATTCAATTTTCCACACGGCGGCAAAAATCAGTCCAAGTCGCTTAAGAGAACCGAGGTGCGGTCACGGGTGGCGAGTAATTTTGCTTGGGCTACGACCCTGTCGGCAGCGGAGTCAAAACGGTAACCATTACAATTTGGGCAGAAAGCCGCACTTTCACCTACAATAGACTCGCAGCCCTCACAAACCTTGTAATTTTGTGGGGTCGCAATGATTTTTGCAGCTTGTGCAGCCCGCTTTGGGTTAGACATGTCGAAATATTAGCCATTTTAGGAAACTTTTACAACTTTTTACATGTAAAGAGAAAAATATTGTTTAAGAGTTTGAGATTTAGGGCTTTATCACCTTGACACATGGTTCAAAGTGAATTAACAAAAATGCTAGAAAATTACTCAAAGGAAAATCTAAATTTATGCCTCCCGAATTGAACAAAAATTATCTTGCGACTGATATTGAAATTAAAGGAACAATCAAGTTCGCTGCTGACCTGACCTTGGACGGAAAGGTGGAAGGAGAAATCATCTCCGAAGCGGGTCTCCTGACTATTGCTGAAAATGCTGTAGTGACAGGTGAGATCAAAACCAAGTCTGTTATCGTCATGGGCAAAGTCAATGGAAATATTACCGTCACAGAGCGTGCGGAATTAAAAGCCAAAGCCCAACTTCTCGGCGACATTAAAGCCACCCGTTTGGTCATTGAAGAGGGTGCTACAATTGTCGGTAAATCCGAAGTCACGCCCAATAAAGGTGCACTTGGCGGCATCAAACCTTCAGGTGGGACAAGTGGAAATTCTGAACAAGACAGGAAGTCCGTATTTGCCACACCTGCTACGGGTAAATAAAGATTACTTGTAACTAAGCGCACAAACAATGGTTGATCTTTTCTTCTGGCGTTCAAAAAAAGCAATCGACGTGATATGCCCTCATTGTGGGGCACATCAGTCGGAGCCGAAGGATTGTATCTCCACAGTTTGTAAAGGTTGTGGCGGCTATTTTAAGCCAAGCTCCGCCCTCCGGGTCGAGCCACACCACAAGCGCGCGAAAAAAAATGAAAAACGTAGTGTAGAGTGTTTTGCTTGCCACCAACAACTCGAGGTCTCTGATAAACAACTTTCAGCCATTTGTTTTCACTGTGGTCATAATATTGATATGAATGATTACAGTGTGGAGGGGATATGCGCGCGCAATATTGAAACCAAAGGCCATCTCTATGTCGGGGTGAAAGGTCGTCTGGTGGGGGAGAAAGTGGCAGTGGGTTCGGCTGACATACGGGGGAAGGTCTCAACAAAGGATATTTCCTGTGAAGGTGTTTTTGAGCTGCATCCATCGGCGACATTTTTCGGACATTTAAAAGCCCAAACCCTTAAAGTCTTAGAGGGGGCGACTTTCCATGTTGACCGCATGATGGAAGTTAAAAATGCGGAGATCTACGGTAAAGTAAAAGGTAAAATGATTGTCGAGGGTCGTATTTATTTGGCTGCATCAGCGCAAATCGACGGTGATATCGTTGCTGGAGCCGTGGATGCAGAGCCCGGGGCGGCCATCAATGGGTATGTGAATATCAAGAGTGTGCAAAAAGTGGATTTCAAGAAACAGAATCAGCAGGATAATGATGAAAATGATGTCCTTGATTCTGCCATGAGAGCTTGATCTCTGGATTTTATAATTTTTTTTTAAAAGGGTATTGTCTATGATTCACCATGTTATATTTTTTAAAATTAAAGAGAATACCAGCCCTGATAAAGTCGAAGAGATGATTATCGAAACCCGTATTAGGCTTCTAAAAATCCAGGGCGTGAGCAATTTAAGGGTCGGTAAAAATGCCGACCAGAAAAGCCCTTGGCAATTTTTCCTCTCACTAGACTTGGAGAGCATGGAGAGGCTGGCTCTTTATCGCGATGACGCTATTCACCTCAAGTATGTAGAGGATATTATCAAGCCAAATACAATTGACCGCATGGCTCTTGATTTTGAAATCAGTGCAGGGATTTAGGGCTGCTTATTGCGGTAAAAATATGCATAAAAATATTGTAGGAATACTATCAAAATACTCTCGTATTATAGACTTTGGATTAATAAGTGCAGCAGTTTTATTGGCCTTCTCTTCATTAATTCTTCAATATAAATTGATTACGACACCATTGCCCCTTGAGATTAGGGAAGGGCTAATGCCTTTGGTGACAGGGATCATATTGGATGGTTATAGTCCATATCAAAAAGAGTTTTTACCTTTATATTTAAATGTCTATGGGTTGGGTTATAATCTGGTTTCTGCATGTTTTGCCCTTATTTTTGGGAATACTTTTCTCGTTCATAGAACAGTCACTGCTATATCAATCTTGCTCCTTACTCTCCTTACCTGGACTGTGATCAGAAGGCTGCATGTGTCTCTGGTTTATACGATAGCAGCAAGTTGTATTCTTTATGCGATTTTAGTCGGACAATATTCCAATGCGGCAAGGCCTGATTATCTAGGCGCTCTCTTTTTTTGGTCGAGCATCTATTTAGCAGGATTTCATCAAAACCGAATAAAAGTACTCCTTTTGAGCGTTATTTTAGGAGTAGCAGCATTCTATACAAAACCCTATTTCGGTCTTTTCATGCCAGCTGTGACAATGGGTCTTTTGTGTGTAGGACAGAGAATTAATGCGATAATATATTTGATCTGTAGTATATTATTATTGATATTAACCGGCATATTTTTTCAAAGTCAATGGCCGGCATATTTCTACTCGACCATACAAATACACTTAAATACAAATGAGGCTTCGACAGCCCATTTAATTCCACAAATAAGAGATTATGTTGTTATTCATTGGGGATTAATAGTGATTTTAATATGTGGATTATATTTAATTTATGTAAAAGTGAACAGAGGTATCAGTGGAAGGATTTTATTACGCCACTGGAAAAGTAAATTCTATTCCAAAAGTTACGGAATTTATAATAGTTTATATTACATTATTATCATTTTTATTTTTCTCTGTTGTGCGAGTATTTGGCTCAGTAGAAATACTGGCAATTATCTGATATACTTTATTCAGCTTTGTTCTCCCGTGTTGATAGTCACGAGTATTTACTTTTCTGATAAATATAATCGTCTTCTTGGAAAACTTATTCTCACTTTTTATATAGTTTTTCTGCAAATGGATATGCCAAATGTGCCCGTATATTCTCAACAGTATGATGAAGAAATCAGAAGTTTAATTAATGATAAATCACTTTTGTGCTCTAGTTTGGCTTATTATTCATTAACTACACAAGCTGACATTTATAATGCTGGGTCTACCGAATATTTTTATTCACCATTGATCAATTCCAGTGAGAACCAATTTATTAATGAACGGCTTATTGTTTCAAAATTTGAACACGGGATTATAGAAAATATAAAAAACAAGGTCTATGAAAAAGCCTTTGTTGAAAGTAGTTACCCGTCCTTAATGCCGAAAAATATTCAGGATGCATTAATGGCGAATTATCGTTCAAATCGGACATACTTTATTCCTTTCCATTATTCATACTGGAGAAATAGAAGTTTATTTGGTTCTGGTGAAATTAGTATTACCATTTGGGAACCTATAACAAACACTAGAGATGCGACCTTCAAATAGTGGGTATTATTGTGAATATGTCTATTTTCTACGCATACCTTTCGCAAAATGTACTACACGCGAAATATTGTCACTACTTTCTTGCAGCCAATGCTATGTTCCAACCGAAACGTTTAACAAATGGTATTTTTTTAACGAGAAGATCAAATCGCTCAAGTTTATAATAGAGTGGACGTAAACGTTTTTCTTCCAATACGATTTTCTTCCAATATCTTTGATCGTTTGGATGGATTTTTTCAATAAGGTAGAAACGTAAAAAAATCCACAAACTAAAAAACCAAAAAGTTTCATAATCTAGATGGCTGAACTTTGCCCGGATAGAATCAATGATATTGATGGAAAGCGGATGTTCATCAATTGTACGTACTTTTGTAGCCATTCTCCTGTATATATTAATGATTGGATTATGGCACAATGGGTCCCAAGTGCACATAAATCCTCCAGGTTTGAGTACGCGGTGAATTTCATGGATCGCAGTAGGTGTATCTACATGGTGTAAAGTATTGGCTGCATAGACTACATCGAAAGCATCATTCTCAAATGTGATATTCATTGCATCCATCTTGTGGGTATCGATTTTAACGCCATATTTTTTAGCTAAACGATTTGTTTTTTCTAACATTCCTTCAGAAATGTCCGTGGCAGTAACATTTGCTCCCTGAAGTGCAAAATAGATGCTGTTTTCTCCAGCACCACAACCTAATTCTAAAATACGTTTGCCTTGAAGATTTCCCAAAAATGAAATTAGATATCTGTTTTCGGGACTTGTAGATCCTGTGAAGGATGAAATTACATCAATTTCCTCCTCATTAATTTCTGAAGCCCAACGATCGTGGAAATCAGCTTCTGAACTAATTTTTTGAATGCCGTATTTATTTTTCACTAGTTATATTCCTTGTGTCTGAAAGCAAATAAAGTGGACGTCCTTTTACTTGTTCAAAAATCTTTCCCACATAGAGTCCTACGATTCCGAGAGACACTAAAATCACCCCTGAGAATATGCAAAGCAAAATCACAAGTGAAGCCCATCCTGGTACTGTAATTTTCAGTATGAGAGACTTATAAAGAGTCAAAAGAGAATAACTGATACCTAGTATTACTACCAAACATCCTGAGCTCATCACGATATAGAGAGGAAATGTAGAAAACGAGGTAATTGCATTCCAGGAAAAGGACAACATTTTAATTAATGGATATTTGCTTTTACCTATGGGGCGGCTAGGTCGGTCGAAATCAAGAATTGCCTGCTTAAATCCAATCCAAACAACCATGCCCCTTAAAAACCTGTGGAGTTCTTTCATTTCCTTCAAGGCATCAATTGATTTGCGATTCATTAATCTAAAATCCCCAACATTTGATGGGAGTTCTGCCTGTATAACTTTTTTCATTATCCAATAAAATATTTTTGCAGTAAAAAGCTTGAAGAGTGTCTCGCCATCTCTTAATCGTCTTCTAGCGAGTACAATATCATAGCCCTCTTCTTGGGCTTTTTGCATCATAGGTAATATCATGTCAAACGGGTCTTGCAAATCTCCATCCATAACAACTACATATTCACCAGTGGAATAATCAATACCAGCGGTAAGGGCAATCTGATGTCCAAAATTACGGCTAAGGTGTAATACTTTTAATGTCGGCAGATTCTCTGACAGCTGGTCAAGTAAAGTTGATGTATTATCTTTGCTGCCATCATTGACGATGATGAATTCAAGAGGTGAATCAAAATGTGATTTGAAATCATAGATCTTTTGAATTAGGAGGGGTAATACATCTTGCTCATTGTATAGGGGAATAACAATAGAGAGTAATGGGAGCTCCTTCTTTAACATTAATAGAATATACAGTATTTAGAATGGTGGATTCAAGTGCGAAGTATAACCGTGAGTTGAATCATCTTTATGATGCTTGCCTTTCATTGTTAAATGGTGGATTAACTTGATCATTTAAAGGATTTAGGCTGCTTACTGCGATAGAAACTTTCCAAGTATAAAATCTTTCTGGTAAGAGAGGCTTTTACTTCTGAGTTTTTCTCAAGGACATATTTGATTCTCAGTGCTTCAAGAGAATGGGGATTTAGATCGAGAGACTTTTGGCTGTAGACGTAAGCCTGGTCATAAGCTCCTAATATGAAATGACATATGGCCGAATAAATCAGGAAATCTTCATTCTCAGGAAAAAGGCGTGTTCCCTCCATGGAATAAATTGATGCCCTGTGGTAATCATGTTTATTGTAAAAGAATTTAGTTAGAGAGAATAATGCTTTTGCATCTGGCCGGATTGATAATTGGTGTGTCCACAGAGAAAAAGAGTTTCTCCAGATATGGGCTTGGGCATGTGACAATGTGCACAGAAGGACCGTGATGCAAAGTCCTGAAGATAAGAGTAGGACGGAGGCAAACCTCTTGCGAGTGGCGAGAAATTCTGAATCAAATGCACGAATAAAAAAGTACCCGATGGCTAAGGAAAATACGACCGATGGCAAATAAGAAAAACGGTCGGCTACCTCTTGGGATCCGATTTGGAAAAATCCAAGTACAGGGGAGAGAGTAATGACATAAAATGCCAGTGCTAACCGGGATGTCCGATTGGCCAGTTTGAGCACTAAAAAAAACAGGAGTCCTGAGGCTACTCCACTGATTACAACGAGTTCGCGAACAGTAGGGTCTGCCATGCCGTAATGATAGATGACTGCTAACTTAACGGGGAAAAGAGTTTTTTCGAAATAAAATCCGAGTCCGTAGAACCCCGTAATGAGACGGTCAAAAAGAGTAACATCATTAAAATCCGGCCTCATTTCTGCTGTAGCAGCCAATGTCATGAGACAGATGAATAGTGAGAAAAAAAACAGGGGAATCTTTTCGCGGACGATAAGAATCCAATCACGACGTGCCATGGCACAATCAAGTAATAATAGGCAGACAGGCAGTGTGATAGCCATGGGTTTTGAGAGTCCACTCAGAATGAAGAATGCGAAACAAAAGAGATAATGCCTGTCCGCATAATAATTCCTTGGGGCACCATGTAGTTTTAGGTGATGGAGGTATAATAAGTAAGAGTGTATGGACAGAAGGTAGAAAAAAGTAAAGAGGACATCTTTTAACTCGATGACCCAGGCGACAGATTCCACCCTGAGTGGGTGGATTCCCCAGAACAAGGCACCTGCCCATGACGCGATGATAATTATTTTTGTGTGGTTAATACGGGGAATAGATATTTCAAATAAAAGGTAAATGAGACGCCAGACAATGAAGGTATTACACACATGGAGGAGGGTATTGAGTAGATGGTAGGGAAGGGGATTAAATTTAAAGAGCTGGTAAAGAATAGCAAATGAGAGATTTGTCAGGGGGATCCAGTTTCCATAAAGGGATCCTGTAAAATACCATTTTATATTTTCCCAGCTAAGTTCTTTTAGATGTGGATTTTCCAGAATTAATGGAAGATCGTCCAAATTAACAAAATCAAAAAAAATGGTTTGTGCATATATCGAGCCCAGACAGATGAGCATGATCACGGACAATCCGATACAGGGCAGCCTTAAAATCCTATTTTTTGATGGCATCTGTGTGATTTAGATTCCTTTGAGAAACTCTGAAAATCCGGTTAATGCCTGGGGATGAATGTTATAGGGAGGGCTCAGGCTAATCACATTATGTTTCAAGCCGCCATTTAGGAGGATATAACCCTTTTGTAATCCCTCCATCATAATCTCCACAGCTTTGGAGGGGGCAGGAGTCCCCTTCTCATTAACAATCTCGATTCCCCACATTAAGCCTTTTCCCCTGACATCGCCTGTAAAAGATAGTTCATTAATTTTTGTCATGGAATCCCTGAGGAGCTCCGCCGTATGGGCAATTTGTTTCAGGATAACCGGGTCACGATGGAGCGTAATGCTTTTTAATGCCATGGCACAGGCAATGGGATTGCCTAAAAAAGTGCTGGTATGAAGTGCTTCGCCGGTCGATTCCGGCCACGCCTGATCCATTAGAGGCGCCTTACCCACACATGCTGATAATGGCAAACCACCTGTAAGGGATTTGCCCAGGCAAATCATATCAGGAACGACTGTTTGGCCATCACAATCCTCACAAGCAAAAAACGATCCCGTGCGGTTGAAACCAGTGTAAATCTCATCAAAAATCAAGGGTATTTGATATTTATCCGCCATCGTCCGGAGCAGGGGTAAAAACCATACGGGAGGAATGACCTCGCCCCCCCTCCCTTGGATCGGCTCAACAATAATTGCGCCTGTGAGCGATTTTTTTAATAATCTTTCAATCTTTTTGAAAAATTCATTCATAAAATCATTAGTCGAGTAAGTTGGCTTTTTTCCAATGGAGCAATGGTGTCCTTGTGGATAAGGCAGGAAATCTGCAAAATCTGCTATAATCTTTTTGAAGGGACTGCGGAATTCTGGCCAGCCTGTCACATCCAAGGCCCCAAAACCTAAACCGTGATAACTACCGGAAAAAGCCAGAACACGTTTTTTCCCGGTCAATAGATGAGCTGTTTTTAAAGCAGCTTCTACCGCTTCGAAACCGGAATTACAAAGAATGGTTTTTCCATGAATCTTCGAGTTAGACCCACGAGTCCATTTTTCAAAAGTGATTTCAGAGAGTTTTTGACAGAGTGTCACTTTTAATTCAGAGGGATGGACATCCCCCATCGCATGGACCAAGTCCCTGCTTTGGAGTCGCAGGTCGCCAGTTATTTGGGGGTTTGTGTGTCCAAGGGTCGCCACTCCAAATGCAGATGTGAAATCAACATAGCGGTTCCCGTCAACATCCCAGATATTTGCATTTTTAGCTTTGCTCCAGAAGACAGGGAAACCCTTACTGACAAATGTAATATTACGCGACTCATATTTTCTTAACTTGAGTGCAAGTTTTTTTGAGAGGGGTCCCGGTATGGATGTTTTGATTTTTGGGAGCATGGCTTCTGGTCAAACTCCTTTTTGATTAGGGGGCCAAATGAATTTGTGAAGCTGGAGTTGAAAACGCACAGGCAAGTCGTCTGCAAGAATCCACTCAACAATCTCTTTCGGATCAATTTTACCGAAAATGGGCGAAAATAATATAGTCCCTACCTTGTCCGGTAGTTTCCAGAAATCAATCTGTTCCCTCGCCCATTCATAGTCCTCCCGAGAACCGATAACAAACTTCAACTCGTCTTTTTTGGCGAGAAAAGCAATATTGGCGTAAAGATTCTTTGCGGATTCTCCGCTTGAGGGGCATTTAAGATCCATAATAATATGAACACGGGGGTCGATCGGCGAAATATCAATCGAACCACTTGTTTCTATCAGGACAGTTTTTCCCGCTTCACAGAGATTTCCCATTAATTCAAGGACGTTTTTTTGTAAAAGGGGTTCTCCACCAGTGACTTCCACAAGTGAACAATTAAATGATAGAATCTTTTCCTGAACCTCTGGTAAACCGGTTTTTTTCCCCTCATAAAAGGCATAGGATGTGTCACAGTAACTGCAACGCAAATTGCATGCGGTCAATCGGACAAAGACACAGGGCAGTCCCGCCCAAGTGCTTTCGCCTTGGATACTGTGATAGATTTCATTTATAACTAACGTGGTTGTTGGGGACATAATGATTAAATGAATTTAAAACGGAGTGCTCCGTATACAAGCATTTTGAGGAGCATCCAGCCATGCCTCCAGCGGTTGATATTGGTTTGCCCATAAACCCTGTCATGGTAACGGATGGGAATATCCAAGATTTTTAAGTTTTTCTGCCGTGCAAAGTACAGGAACTCAAAATCACCAAAGGGATCTTTCAGTCTGAGGTCTGCCTCATCTTTGGCAAAGTCTAAATAGGACTCCCTGAAAAAAACTTTTGTTCCACATAATGTGTCTTTAACGGGTTGACCCAGAATCCAACTGAATCCAATACTGAAAAATTTATTTGCACACATATTCAGGAACCGCATGGCGTGGTTGTCCATCGGATAAACAAGGCGTACCCCGTTGGCAAATTCAGCTTTTCCAGTCGCCAAGAGTTCGTAAAACTTCGGGAGGTCTTCTGGAGCCACAGTCAAATCAGCATCCAGGATCATAATGACATCCCCCGTAGCCTTGGCAATTGCCTCACGCACGGCATTAGCTTTTCCCTTGCCCGTCTGTTTCATGGACGATACTGTTAAATCATTCCTTTTATCTAGATTCTTTTGAATTTCTTCCCAAGTATTGTCTGTGGAGTTGCCTTCGATAAAAATCACTTCGGATCGAGTGCCCATGACAGGGATTCGTTCAACGGCGGAACAGATATTCCCCGCTTCATTTCGGGCAGGTACAATTACAGTCACAGAATACTCTTTACGGGTGTAAAACGGAATACGCGGGCGACATACGATGAATGTCGTCAAACAGAAATGCTGGAGTAGAGGTGCGATCCACCGGTTGAGTATAGGGCCAATAACAGGCAATGGCATGAGTATCCGGTTCTCGATGGTAACATTTTCCCAGTCAGAGAGATTGAGTAAATTTAGCACATCATTCACACTTAACCAGTTGCCGGGTGGTTCTGGATTTTTTAAACCTAAATGATTAGCTAGATTGATGAGCGGATACCAAAGTGTGTTAACAGAATTGATCATTAATCTGGTATTTGAATGACTCATACTGTGAAGTGATTGTAATAACAACTGTATATCACCTACATAATTTAATGTATCAGAAATGAGTATTACATCAAATTTACCATCTAAATTTAAATATTCTGCCGCCTGACAATAAAAGCGCCCATCAGGTATTTTCTTTTTGGCAATATCAACTTGTGTTTCTGAGATGTCCACTCCACTCATTCTTTTGTAGGACAGTAACTTTAAAAGTAAACCTTGTCCTGACCCAATTTCAAGTATGTCATGCTCATGATGAATAAGTCGTTTATAGTATTGAGCAATCAATTGTCTGTAATAATAACTTAAATATGGAGGAGGGGATGATAACTGGTTATAGTGCTTCGAAATCTTGTTAAGATACGCAGATAATTTAATATTTCGATTCATCACGTGCATATCATTTTGTCATGACAATGAGCATGCGTGTTGCAATTAACTTTTTGAAAAAGTGTGGGATTTTTTCAATCGCACGCAGAAAAGCCGCACTTTTCCAAGGAAAGAGTTTCCTTCCTGTGAATCCTCCAGATACCATATAATCCGCTGCGACAAGCAATTTTACATTAATTCTACTCCACTCTTCAAATGTGTCATGATATTCATTCTTTTGGAAAATTCTCCAAGCGTTGCCTTGTGCAGCATAATATTCTAATTGGGATGTTTTTCCAATAACGGCATTTCTATCAATAGTTAAGTTAAGCCCGAGCGGTTCATGATGAAAATGCCCATAGATAAATTTTCCCAATAAACTCATAGCCGGTTCCAATATAATTAGTTTTCCAGAGGGCAAAAGTTTATTATATATTTCAGATAATGCACAATAGGGGTACTTTAAATGATGAAAAACATCGACCATTATAACTGTAGATAAACTACCATCAGAGTACGACAGTCCATAAACATTTTCGATTTTATCCGCATAAACTGTTTTTGAATAATCTGAGGTAACACACTGAGGAATAATATCTTTGATTTTTGATATACCCGAACCAACTTCCAATATTGTTCCTCCTTGTATTTTGTGTATTTCATCTTTAATCAGACTGAAAAAGTGATAATAAGTTTCTCTTAATAATGGTCTATCATGCCATGCCCTGTCATGTATTTTTAATAATTCGTTTAAGTTAGTGAAATCTCTTATTTCATCGATTAAGGCATTATTTTTAGGAGACTTAAACATAGTAGTGATTAATTATTATGGGGCTGTAGTAATTTACTATCAATCTCTTTTACCACATTATCTTGATGATTGTTTAAAAGTTTTTTTACGATAGAGATGCGTGGCAAAAACAATGTTGATTGGGGGTAACTTTGGTATCCTCGAGTATAATAATCTAAGGCTTTCTGTGGATTCTTTTGCGTCATTGAATAATCTCCGAGTACGAGATAGGGCAGTGGGTGTGGACGAACGTTTATCTGATGATTCCACAAAGTATAGGGGGTTTCCCATAACATAATTTGTTTAGAACAAAGAAATGTATAGATAAAAAAAATGACGGATGATAATAATAAAATTTTATATTTAGCACAGAGTATGAAATGATTGTTCGTTACAGTTCTCACTTTCATCCGAGGAGAGGATATGTAATGGACGAGTTTAATACCTGCGATTCCAAAACCAAGATATAACGGTAAAGTCGGAAAATAAGAAAAACGATCAGCATATTCTTGAATCCAAGTTTGCATAATTCCGATTACTGGCAATAAAGTGATAATATAAAATATAACAGATGCCTTAACAAAACGGTTTCCTTTCAGAAACAGTATTGTTAAAAGTAACACGGATGCCAGACCGGAAATAAAAATATAGATAAAATAATCAGGTTTATGACCTTCATAATAGTAAACCGGAACCAAGTTGAGAGGAAATAAGGTCTTTTCAAGGTAAAAACCAAGTCCAGAGCAAGCATTGATAATTCGAATGGATAAACTTAATTCGTTAGTATCAGGTAAAGTGGTTGGTCTTGTTAATATTTGAATGTATGAAAATAAGACAGATAATATAAAGAAGGGAATCTTTTCCATTATGGCTCTCTTATAATCGTTCCTTTTATATAGATAATCGACAATAAGAAATACAAAGGGAAGTGTGACGGCCATTCCTTTTGATAATAATGATAATATCATCATTAAGATGGATAATAAGTAAAAGCGATTTAGTAGAAAAGAATCAGTTTTTGATTTAAGAAGATTCGATATGTACTTAAGATAAAAAATAATGCTGAACAGACAAAAAAACATAAATAGAACATCTTTACGGGCTGAAACCCATGCTACGGCTTCTACCCTAAATGGATGGTTCGCCCATAACAATGATGATATGGCTGCAAATATTGCATTAAGATAGGACTTATTACTTTGAGGATAAAACTTTTCCAAAAGAATGAAAAATATATAAAAAACCAGAACTGCATTACATGCATGAAAAATAATATTAGTAAGATGGAATCCTGGCGCATTAAGTCCGTATAGATGATAGTCCAAGGAAAAACTCGCAAACGTCAATGGTATCCAATTAGACATGACGACAGTGGTAATAGAATGATAAAAAGTTTTTAGAGGGTGCAAATAGATCAAGGGATTCTCTTCAATGAATCTTGGGTCATCAAAATTGATAAAGCCAAAACCTGTTGTTGGTAGCCATTGAATGAAGGTCGCAGTGAAAATAACTATAGATAAAACAATCAATTTATTCTGATTCATGAATTTATTTATTATCTTTTCAAAGTGCTCAAATGATTGGAAAGTTATTACTATCCTAGGTGCAATTATGCCAGATTTCCATATCTTCAGCAAGGACACATGTTAAAGCCATATTTTGATTCAGGAAATCACGAATTTATAATTTTTCAGTTACCGAAAGTATAATGATCTGCCTAGATGAACCCCTCTATTTGAAATTATCGGAGAGTTATAAACATAAAAAAACCCCAGCAATTGCTGGGGTTTTTTGTAGTAATGTGTATTTA
>Ga0163147_10006565_pt1 | contig 13558 bp, 19 predicted proteins | sample OliLakLV19MP6G1_FD_148597 | JGI IMG/M metagenome (GOLD analysis project Ga0163147, IMG submission 148597) | Freshwater microbial mat bacterial communities from Lake Vanda, McMurdo Dry Valleys, Antarctica- Oligotrophic Lake LV.19.MP6.G1 | ecosystem: Environmental > Aquatic > Freshwater > Lake >...
AGTATTAATTTACTCAAAATCGATCCGAAACTCAGATCTTGAGACTGTATTTTTCCCGCCGCCGCCGAGAATCCTTCCGAAACTTGCCGCGCAATTTCATCAGGATTTATACCGGCCTTAATCGCCTCTTGAAGATCTTCCCGTAAAAACTTTGCGTACTGATCTGTATTAATAACGCCCGAGCTAAGCGCCTTAGATAACTGCTCAAACTCGCGCACTTGTTTTTGAATACCGTCAAAACTCGTCAAAGCTTTATTCGCTTTGAAAAGCTCAACCATCGCGTCGCCTGCTTTCTCAACGTCTTTAGCAACGGCCTTTACCGCTGTTTGGTTTTTCTGCAATTCGGAATAGAGCTCTTTCAGACTATTAGAAGTCTTGCTACTTGCCGCGCCGAGCTTGGCAATCGACGCCGAGGCTTGCGGTCCAGCAGAAACACCCGCTTGCTTTTGAAATAAGTTAAAAAGCTGATTGCCGCCCTTTATCGCATCGCCTTCTGCTTTAAGTTTTTTAACTATTCCGAGCGCTTCCCTTAATGAGGGAGCGGCGAGTTTTAGCGCCCCGTCCATGTTTATGAATTTCTGATTGAAAGACTGTAAAGACAAGGACGCGCCGCTAAAGGCGCTTGTAATTGTTTTGAGCGTCCCGTCTAAGCCTAATAGTACGGAGTTTAAAGTTTCCGATCCGCCTATCGCCTTCAATATCTCGTTGGTGGCATTTTTAATTGAAACACCCCAACCAATAACGATATCGCCGCTAGTCCGCGTTGCGCTTCCGAGCTCGTTCGCCTTAACAGTCGCTGCTTCGGTCGCGATAAATACGCCGATAAGCCTTCTTTGAGTCTCGTTCAATTTGTCGGCTGCAATACCCGCACCCGCCGCTATTTCCAGCACCTGCTTGTTAAAGTCTTTTATCCCGAGCTCGGTAGCGACTAGCTCGCCTCGGCCTTTTACTATCGCGTCAACTAAACGCTGGAATCCGGCGCGTGCGTCGCCTCCGGTCGCGTCCGCTATCGTGTCGGCGGCCTTCGCAAAAACTTTTAGCTTCTCCGCATCGAGCCCCCCGATCAATCCGTCGTTAGCTATTTTTAACAAATCTAGCTTAGTGATCGTTCCGTCAGTCGCGGATTGCAAATCATCAAGCAAGACGCTTGCCACCGTCCCCGCTTTTTCCGCGAGTCGGTCGAACGCGTCCTCTACCTGCTTAATCTCGGAACCCTTGACTATCGCCGCGAGTCCACCCGCTACCGCCGCGCCGATCCCCGCAAGAAGTGCGGCTGGATTAATAGCCAGAAGCGAACTAGCCAGTCGATTAAAAGCGCCCGAGCTCCCATCTATCTCAGAAACTAATCCGAGAACCTCCTGGCTCCCCGCTTTAGCCTGCGCTGAGAACTGGGCAATTTTCTTTCCGGTCTGATCAAAAACACGCGACGCCCCCGCATTATCTACGTTAATGCGAATATTTACGTCGTTATCAGATCCGAAGGCCATATGTTATGAATTCACTCTTGCAAAATTACTCAGTCCCGTTGTTTCGTTCGCTTTGTTCCACGTAAGTTTGAATATTTCTTTTACTAGCTCGTCCGCTTTGTGCCTAAGCTGAATTACCTCAAACGTAAGCGCCGAATTAATAGATAAGAGCTCGTCTATTAATTCTTGCGGTCGGCACTGCGAAAGCTTCGCCCTTATCGCCTCTAATCGCCTAAGCGAATTTTCGTCCGTCATCGTTGCCGTTTCGCTCGGCATTTTACCGCCTAGCTCGTGTACGGCATTGATCGCCCGTTGCTCTAAGAGAGCACTTTTTTCAGCTTCTTCGACGCTCGGCCCGAATACCCCGAAGTTTTGCCCTGCTCCTGCGCCTGTTTGTCGCTCCATTTTCTATAGATCTCCTCGATTTGAATATGCTCGTGCGGCTCTTCGTAGAGCTTCAAACTCTTGTGCATACGCCGCAAGATTTCAGGATCTTCGGTGTACGAAAACAAGGCCTTCGCCGTCATGTACTGCGAAATTGCTTGATTCACTTCAAGATCGGTAGCCAATTCCTCAATCGGACACTGCCCGGAAAAGCACATGGGCTCCACTGCAGCCGCTGGATCTGTGTAGAGCTCAAAACATTTAGGGCAAGAAAGATTCGGCTCTCGAATCAAGAGCCAATCTAAACGCTCTCTGACTCGGTTAAGGCCGGTGTCGCTTTTTTTTCGCCACCAATCGCCTCGGTGGACCCTTTATGATACGCGGCTATAAGAGCGCCGAGGATGGAGATCGGAAACTCTCCAATCGCCTCGGCCCCTAGCTCATTGCCCTCGTCGTCAATTAGACCAGTAACAGAAACGCATCGAGAGATGATCGCGTTAATTAGCTCAAATTGCCCCTCGGAAACTACGCCCGTGTCCGTTGAGTTTATTTTCTTAAGCGCCGCCTGATCCTTATAGAGATCGTTTAGCTTAGGCGCTTTGAATTTAAACACTACCAGGCCTTCGCCCTCTTGTGCTAGTTCCACGTTAAAGGAGGTCTTTAGCTTCATTTGTCTTACCTTGTTTTTTTAAATTGCTAGATACCGAGTAGCCCGGTCGTTCGTTACTTCGATGAACGGATAAGTGCTTGGCATCCCAGTAGGATTAGTGCTCGCAACCAAAGCCTGAAACACGACAACGTGCTCGTTCACGCCCGGAGTGCTGAGGTTATATTGAGGATCAGAAACAATCTTCAGGCGAGGGAATAATATTCTAAATTTATAGGTATTACTGGCTAACACTGGCCCCGTGATCAGCAATTCGGCTTTGTACTCAGTACCCGCTTCATAGGCCGTGTACCAAGTGGGCAAATCCAATTCTTTGAGAGTTGCCGTTATTTTCCACGTCAGAGGAGGAGCCCCAGACGATCTAGGAGCCCCGAACCCGGAAGCGTTCCGAATTTCTCCGACCAGCTCCTGCTCGTACGAGTAACTAATTTCAAGGTTCGTAACGTCGACCTTATCACCAGCAACCAGAGCGCCCCCGCCCTGAAGATTCACCATAAAGCGATCCGTAGGCCGCGCTATGATTCGTTGTGCGTTGGCCTGCGTAGTAGTTGCCAAGCTTGCCGCCGTGTTAGTGGTTCCTGAAATTCGGCGACGCGTAGAAAGAAGCGTAGCATTTGCTTTAACGTAATCATTCGGCGCAACCGTGAACCCGAGAGCGGTCGGCGTCGTGTTCAAAAATTCGGCGCACGTCGCAGAATCAAGATGATGAGCAAGCGTTCCCCAATTTAGATTTCTATCGAGATTGAAAAACATGCTGTGCACTTGAGCACCGGAAACAGTAGTAACTACCTCGCGCCCCTGCGCCTGCGCAATCGGGAACATAAACGCGTCGTTGTAGCCCAACGGTCCGCTGATTGTGACTTGAGGATTAGAGGCTCCAACATCGCTTTGATTTTGCATAACGACGCCGCCGCCTACTGGGTTGAGCGAGAGCTCGGTAGGATTATCGCTCTGCTCGAGGCTCTCTAGTTGTAGCTGATCCCCCGTTCCCGCCTGTACTGCCGTATCGAAAACGGTCCCCAGGTCGTAGCCTATAAATGTAGTCGCCCCTGTTCGTGATGGCATAAATTTCCTTAAAAATTAATTAGGTGAGCTTAAACGCTCTAAAACGAAAAACTGTTCGCCACGCATCCACCCCGGCTATTTGCGCCTCGAGTATTTCCGATGGTGCCTCTTGATTATCGTAGTAATCAATCGTGGCGTTCCAGGAATGGGATAGGCCTAGGTGCACTCGGTCAACAACGGTGATCATCGCGTCCCTGGCTTTGCGAAAATTCGCCCCGTCTGAATCTTTGGCAATTGTGTAGCGCACTTCCGCCGCGTAAACGCTAAACTGTTTATTGGCCCCGCCGATTAAAGGCCTATTCGCCGAGCGGGTAAGCACGAATTCGAAAAAATTAAGTTCGCCGCGATAGAATAGCCTGGAATTCTCGCGCTCGCTCGAGTCTGTAAACTCGTACTTGAGCACTTGTTCCGTAATAGCACGCACGCTCGCGTGACTCCAGACCGAAAGATCCCATGCTGCTTCTATCGTTGCAATTGTCATTTTGAAACTACTGCGTAACCATAAACCGGCGCGGCCTTGGCTTCTGCTTTTCCGTCGCCGTCCGTGTCTACTTTTAAATTAGTATCGTTAAGCAACCCCTTATACTTAGCGTCGTACTCCTTCCATCTTATGTAGTGCCGATCATTTATTTGCTGGAATTGAGAAAACGACGCGAGCGAAATCGCTTTGTGCGCTAGCACTTTTCTAAGTCTGGAGAGCTCCCCAATAGAGCTCCACGTCAGTCCCCGCGCTTCGAGCTCCGTTTTGAGCTCTGCTCGAGCATCTGCGAGAAAATCGTCTAGTTGATCTTCTTTTATGTAAGTAAGAATTCCCGGATATACCGCGACAACATCGCCCCTGGTTGTTTCTGGATCTGAGTCGCTACCATCGGGACGCGCCACCTCGAAATATCGGATAACGCTCTGGGCCTGCCCACCTGAAGCCGCGACTAATTTAATGCTTTCCCAGAATCCGAGAGTCGTAGCCGCTCCCGCCGGTGGCGCTATCGGATCTAGGGAATAACTGCATTTAAACGGAGCAACGGTGCTTTGCGTCCATGCACTTTTAGTTTGAAAGGATCCGGTGCCAGAGAGAGAATCGGCTAGGCTCGGCTGATTTGAAAATAGGAAAACGCTCGGGTTTTGGACAGGGAGTGCAAACGGCTCGTTTTCCTGTAAAGGGAAGAACGCTCTATTTATAGACGACCCAAACCAATACTCCACTATCGTTTTCCTTTTTGTTGATCTTCCCGATGAATCGAATTAGCCAAGTCGGAAGCCGTTTTCCGCGCCTGGCTATCGCTCATCTCTTTGCCCATATTGTGCGCGTGTTCTTTGAGCTCTCTTGTGGTTTTCTCCACCGTGTTTCTCATGCGCTGCTCGACGGTAGTCCTAAGAGTTTCGATCCGAATAGGATCGTTTTTCTTGAGCTCTTCAAGTCGGCTCTTGATCTGCTCTCGTATTTTTGTTTCGTCCAACTGCGCGCTCCTTTGCTTCGTCTACCCGTTGATCCATTAGTGATACCTTCTCGGCCTTGAGCTGGTCGAGCTCCTGCCTCATGGAAGTTCTTTCCTGCTCCTGCTCGCAAATCTCGGAGAGCTCCACATAGGGAGTTTGGTTGTCGTCGCGAGGAGCCGAACTTTCGGGCAGAAACCATTTGAAAGGAACCAGCCCCTTCCTAATATAATATCTGACCTTGTTACCATCGGCATGAGTGCCTGATACGTCTAAGATTGATACAGATACGCGCTCCTCACTCAGCCAAACGTCAGGATCTTCTTTTTTTTCTTTCTTCTCGTGAAAATCGACGGTCTCCTTACGCCCGAAAGCGATATAGGGAAAACGTCGCCCAAACTTAAGAGGCTCTACCCAAGTTGAAAGAATTTCTTGAAACATTTTAATATCCCTTTGGTCAAGATGGAGCGCCGAAAGTAAACTCTCGGCGCTCCTCGAACTACTGGCTTATGATGCTACTTAGGCCTGATCGGATGTTACTCTGCACCCGGCCTCGTCGTACCACTCAACTACAGTTGAGAAGATATGCGCCGTCACCTCAGTGAAAAACCCTTGCGATCCGCTCCAATTGACTCGGACATTAGGAGCCGCCGAGTACATGCCGAAAAACGCCCTGTCAGGATTAAACACTAACGCGGTCGCATCTCCGCCGCCCTGCGGCGTTCCGTCAGTCACGAAAATATCGATTCCGGGCAAACTTCCTGCAAAACCGTTCGGTCCTTGAATCCCTGCCAACAGTGAGATCTCGGAGGGTTGAGCAAAATTAGCCGCCGCAGATTGAAACACCTCGCCGCGTATATCAAAAGCCTGCCGATGATTTACCACGGCCATCAGCTTGCGATTACCACCAGCGAGAGCCGCGTCTACGCGCATTTTAGCGCGCAGTAGCCCGATACTAGTGAGTCCCGCCGCTTCTGCTACCAACGTGTTGGTTGAGAAACTTGAGAACAACGTGATTACGTTATCGTCAATCAGTCTAGCAAGCGCCTCGCCGAGCTGCTTGGACAGCACCGGCATATTGGCAGGCGTAAACTGTTCCGCTTCAACCGTGACTTTGTAAACAGAAGCCTGTTTAGTCGCGGTCGCAGTTATTGACGTTTCTGTGTATTCAGAATTTACGCCGTAGGTCCAGTTTGCGGACTCGCTGAGAGCCGAAGCCTCGAGCTTGCCCATCTTTCGCACTTTCTTGACGTTAGTCCCCATCGGGAGATTCTCTTTGTAGATCAGCGGAACCACTACCACCGCTGAAACTAGCGCCAGTCCGGCACCGTCAGAAACTACGTCCGTTGGAATAGCAAAATTTCCTAATTCTGTTTCTTCAGCCATAAAATTACTTCCTTAAAAATTAAATATTATCCTAAGCGCCTGCGATCAGGCCTTTGCGAATTAGTTCGCGAATTAAAGTGCTTAAAACTTGATTAGCCTCGGTAGCCGAAGTGCTCGATCCGTTGTGAGACAATACGGCTTGAGTATTTGTCTGAGTCCAAGTGTTGTAAGAGATGCTCATCAAATCCATTGCCGACCGAGAGCCAAAACCTATGTTACTCCCTAGCGCCCCGGAAATAGAAACGATATCGAAGAGGCTGTCTGCTTTAAATTGTGTGGTCATAAAAGTTTTACCTATTGTTCTGAGCCGTCGCGGCTAATTGTTTAAAAAGTTGTTGTCTTTGTTCCCGAGGGATCTGCGCCCTTTTTTCCTGGCCCATTGCCAAATATTGTTCAGGCGTAATGCCCGAAATATTGGAGCCCTTTTCTCCTGCGTCTTTTCCGCCGCCCTTCGCGGTCGGAAGCGCTGCATAGGCGTGCTCGTTCACCAAGTTGTCGATCCACTCGGGCAGGTCCATGTCATTTCGCGGATTGACAGAGCTCGCCTTTGGCTTGCCGTCATCGCCGCGCACTATGATTTTGCCGTCCTTGTAGTCGAGCTCCTGCCGAGCGAGGAGTTTGACCATTTTCATGGCTTCGGGCTTGAATTTGCTAGATGCTGCACTGGTCGCACGCTCGAAAACTCTCAGATCCTTTAGCTCGTTTTCCGCGCTAACGGCGCGCTGTTCAGCTTCCGTGAGTTTCGATCCGTAGCGTTTATCGTAATCAGATTTGAGGCTCGTTTCGAACTCCTCAAGCTTTTTGGGATCGCCCTTAACCGCGTCGCGCCGAAGAATTTCATTTTCTTCTTTGAACGCCTTGAACGCCTCGGGATCTATTCCGGCAAAGCGTTTTTCGAAGTCCGTAACTTTCGCCTCAAAAGCTTGTGCCCTTGTTTGGATTTTGTCGAATTCTGCCTTCGGAACGGTTTCATCACTCACGGTTTTATTTCCTTACGGATGTTACTAATTATCTCCCGAATCTGCTTGATCGAGAGCGCGAAAAATCTTCGAGGCTTAAGCTTTTTGCCCCCGTAGTCGCCCGTGTTGTGCTTGAGCGCTATTTCTGAATTACTGCCCCCGTCTGGCCTGCCTGCTAGAAAGAAGAGCACGCCTGCAAAACCCTCGGCAGTTTTTTGCACTTTCGACGTTATTGAAGTTAGAAGAGTGCCCGTAATTGTTAGATTCACTTGCGCGGAGTATCCGCGATCAACCCTTTGCGCCTCGTAGCTCGGCGAGTACTGTTTGAAAGGCGCTTCGTCAGCATCGCGCCCCGAGTTAGTCCGAATTAGAATTTCCCCCTTAGCAAATTCGACTTCTCGCGCTAACGCTCTTTCCGTTTGTTGCTGAATTTTTACAGAGATCTTGTTAAGGTCCGGGACCTTGATAGTAATGCTGTTAACCACGGATAGGCGCTAGCCTGTGCCTGCAATTATAGCCGCCCAGATATATCGTAGCGGGTAATCCCTGCCCGTTGTCCCACTCGTCTATCTGATCCCGTGTGTAAGTATTGCCAACTCGCTCCTGGCAAAACGGCCTGATTACTTTATCGTCAGGTCCGACATAAACGAATTTCTCGATTCCGAGCTCGTCTGCTTTGTACAGATTGACGCTCCTGGAAAATCCAGCGAGCCCAGTATTGAGCTCCGTTTCTAGCTTTGCGGAGAATCGTTCTCCGAACGCGTCGTCGAACATTGCTAGATCTAAAGGTTCCCCCGCCATTGTCGCATTTAGCAAAACGCGCTTAGCATCGCCCGTGTACTCGCCCAGAAGCCTCATCGAGCGCTCGGTGTCAAACTCGACCAGCGCTTGAATTATATCGCCGTCAATATCGCTAAAAATCTCGGCTCGGCCCGTGGCCTTAGCTAGCGCGTCGCGAATAATGCGGAGCTCGTTCCCATAAATTTCCTGAATATCTGAAGAGAATTTGCTGAGCCCGGCCTCTATTAGCGCCGCGTCGAGCCGTCCTAAAAGCGTTATCGCTTCCGTAATCGAGCCGCTCCCTGTCTCTAGCTCGCGCACCGCTTTTAAAATTGCGTTGTCAGCGAACTGCTTTAGAGAGTACGCGAATCTACTGATCTGCTGCTCACTCGCCTTGATTCGTTGCGCCGCTCGGGACTGCTCTCCGCTCATTCAAAAGCCCCTGTAAAAGTGTAGTGCGTTGTGTTGCCGCTGGTTCTGGAGTTTTAGTATTCTCCACCACGTCCGCCAATTCTTGCGCCTGTTCAGGATCGAACATTTTGTAGATTAATTTAGTCACTAGCGCTTTAGGAATCTCTTGGTATTTGTCGAATTCGGTTTGCAGTGCGCTGTAAATCATGAGAACGGTTTCTAGTTGCGGCTCGCCGATTTCGCGGTTGAACGAAACCTTGCCCGGCTGTTCTCCAGCCAGAATAGCAAAGTGCTCGAGCGCTCTATTCGAAGCGTTTTCAAGGTCTTCAATTGTCGCCTCTACTAGCTGAGTAGTATTGAGCCGCTCGGCGTTGCTAGCGTCTGCTGATTGAGTTTCCTTTGAGTCAGACGGCAAAGATCTGAGCTGGTTTAGCCCTACCTTGAAGCAAGATTCTAAACTCTGGCCAACTAAACGCTCGAGCCCCGCCGTATCTACTGATTCGATTGCAAAGGCGTCGCCGTTTTCTGGCAAGAAGCTAACGATATACTCAGAAAGCGCCTTGCGCGCTTGTTCGTTATCAACGCCCTTTGCAAAGATTTTCTGATAACCTTGATAATAAGCCACATTATCGAGGCCGCTCCTCAGATTGTAATGCCGGAGCGCTTCCTCCGCCACATCCTTTAGCCAACTCTCGTCTTCCAACAGGACGATAGGTAGCTCGGTCACTCCCGAAACAAGAACCTCTTGCCCTTCTTGCTCAAAATCTGAAGCTGTCCCAACGGTGATCTGCGTATCGTGAAGACCCTTGCCGAGGAGTTTTTTGTATTTGCGAATTCTGTAAGTGCCGCCGCTTAGGTCTCGCACTGCTGTATATAGATAATTTTGAGGCTCTTGCTCCAAGCTATCCCTCGACGCCGTGATCGTGTACTCCTGCCGAGATGCGAGGAGCTCGCCCATAGCGTTAGGGTTGCGCTGCTCGATTGACCAATCAACTAGCTCGAGAGGTTCGATGGCTTCTAAAAACGGCCTAGCGCCTGAAGCCCGCTGGTCCTGCAAACTTTCGATGCCCTCCATGCCGAAAGAGTCGGCGAGCACCGCTACTTTCCCATAAGTTAGATAACTCGCGGCCATGTCATCGCGCAAAAATCTAATTAGAGATCGGCGCTTGCCGTCAATGTTGGGCAAAGCCGCTTGCAGCGCTGAGCCTTCCGCTGCCTCTATTTTTGGAGGTTTCGCGAAAAAATAGGACAACCACAGTGACACGACTATCTCAGTAATATTAAGGTACGACGTCCTGGTTTCTCTGTTACGCCTGAGCTCCCTAGCCGCCGCGTCGCCTGGTTTGAGCTCTATCGCGTGCGGGTATAAATATTCTGCGCTCTTTAGTTTTTTGCGCTCGCCCTTATAGAGCACGCGCCACCGCTCCCAGTCCTCGCGCTGTAACTCGTATTGCGGATGTTTGTAAAATGTTGGCACTTATTCGCCTAAGAGCCGAATCACAATATTTTGGAACGTAGTAGTCCCGGCACCGGTGGCTTCGCACCTAACGCCGATTTTAACGTACGGGAGTAATGAGGTAGCGCCGCTAATTGCCGTTGCTATCGAATTACTTGCCGTAATGTTTGCCGCTGACACTATCGAAACCATCGGGAAAACGCCGCTCGCCACGGTAGGATCTTCAAACGAATGATCAAGAAAGACTTTTAGATTTCCTGTACCGGCGAGCGTCCCGCATTTTGCCATTAGCGCGAAATTCTTGTCTGTGTTCTGCAACGAAAACCAAGAAGTACTTGAAGCACTTCCGAACGCGGAAGCGCTCAAAGTTGAAAGCTCGATAGACCCGAGCTGTTTAGTAAATGCCATTTTAAGTTCCTTAAAGTTGTACGTTCGTGCCGCTTGCGCGTTCACGGTTAGGGTTTTCTAAATCGACCCCCTTAGTATCGGCCCATAAATAATATCCCAACGCCTCCGACCAGTGCGACCAGTCCTCGCCTTTTGGTTTCGCAACGTCCCAAGTGCCCGGTTTCAGCGCCGTTTGAGTTAGCGATCTGATAGTGTTTTTGCAAGTCGGGTTTACTAGCGCGAGTCTGTAAGCAAATAGTGCGTTCATACGCTCAAGCCTGGTTTGCACCCTCGGATTAGCGCGTGCGGCCTTTATCGTCACGTCGTCATATCTCGAGCTCAAATACTGCCGGATTTGATCGTACCCACAATTTGCGGCGAGAACGGATCCGGCATAGCCCGAAGCGTCCCCGTAGACATGGATCGGCGTAGATCTAAATTCCTGCGGCGGGAATTGAGCGATAAACTCAGCGCAGGCTTCTAAGAGCCCCTTCGAATGTCCGGAGCTCTCCGCTAGCGCGTAGTAGCGAGCCACTCGGTCCGAGCCTCGGGAGCTCTCCGCTCGTTTCTGCGCCGCTACCCAAGCAATGGGCGTTTTATTAAAATCAAAACATAACGCAATTGGAACGTAAGTAGTTCCCAACATTCCTCCCACAACGATGTTGCGGCTCTCTCTAAACTCCCAGTGCGCGTTCCCACGCGCAAAGTTTACAAAGAGCCCCCTCAGATAACTTTCTAGTTTTTGAGGATCGTACGAGTAAGTGCGCTCTAGTTTCCCAACGTACCCAGGCGGTAGGTGATAGTTTTCACTAGTTTCTAAAATGATTCTTCTAGCGTTCTTTTCAACATTAAGGCCCTCGGCAAAATTTGCCTCGACCTCCCACCAGTTGAATCCTTCGGGAGTGCCTTCCCCGAAATATTGTAGCCTGTTCGCTTTTGGACACCTGAGCCGCGCCTGGCTTTTGTCGTACGCCTGCCTGTCCCACAGTCCTAGCTCTGTCCCGCTAACGTGCGAGACACTAGGGCCGACCATGCGCTCAAATTCTCGAGCACTTTTGAAAGCAATTTCTTGTTGGGCCTTGTGAAATTCTATTCGAGGTCGCCCGTTCTTGATTATTGTAAAATCGTGCCCCTCGACTAGGTTGAAAACTGTTTGCAGAACTTCCGAGAAAGTCGGGATTAGCGTGTCTTGCACTTGCTGATACGTCGGCGCAATTGACCAAGAGAACCGGCTCTTATCGTTGATCGTGCACATAGCGTAGTGCCACAGTGCTAACCCGTACGTGCCGCCTGAGCCTAGCCCTTTGGTGATCCAGTGTACCCGTTCCGGTGTGTCGTCCTCGAGAACGTCAACTACCCAACCCGGGAACGTGGCTTCTACTTCTACCACACCTAGGCGATTTCTTTAATGACGGGCTTCCGCTCTTCTCTTTTGATTACTATTGTTACGGGCTTAATTCTTTCGGGATCTGTTAGCGCCTCGGCCCTGATTCGCTCTCTCCTCACGCCGTCGTCGTAACGCTCCGGCGCTAGTGATTTGAGGCGAAAGAATATAGCAGTGCTATCGCGCTTCATATGCGCTTCTAAAAGCCTAAGATATTTTTCTTCCAAATCGGCGAATACGAAACTTTCGCGGTCTCTGAATTCCTCTTCTTCGCGCCATCGGCGCAAGGCCTCTCTCGATACGCCGATTTTCTTCAGCGCTTTGCCGGATACGCCAAAGTGTTCAGCTAGCGCCCGCAGGTAATCTTCTTGATTGATAACGATATCCGAGCGTCGTTTCGCTTTTTCTGGCCTTTCGGTCATGTTTCAGATCTTTACTTTTTTAGATCTCGAGGTTCCAGGAACCCTCGGAAAGCGAGCTCCTCCTCTAGATCGTCGTTGATTTCTCTTATCGCTGAGTATACCCAAGATAGAGAACTGCCTAGCTGTTTTGCTATTTCCTCGGCTGATAAATGATGATCGCGATTCCCAATATTTCTGAGCGTCCAGGCGTTGCCGCGCTTTCCAGAGTGATATTTTAGAGTTTTGCGTACTGCGTAGAGCACCCCGGCCCACAAGTCTCTTGGCGATCTGCCGGAGAAGTCCTCGAAAACCGGCCTTGGCCCTCTGTCCGGCTCGAGTAGATTGATGCTTTTTGCGCGTGCTGGATTATTCTCGTTAAGAAAGGAGAGTGCGTGTCCGAGTGAGTGAAAGGGAAAATCGATCACACTTCCTTCAGTGTAATGTTAGAAGGATTATACTTTCCAGTCAAATACTTTCTTCACGTCGTCCCCGAGGTTTAGTTTTTGCTTTCTGTTCGGCGCAATTCCTCGATCTACGTGCTCTCGTACCGCCGACACTAACCCGCTAGCGTTAGCATTTGAAAGAATTTCAGCGCACCACGAGAAACTGTAAGTTTCTTCAGAGTTGCTGAAAATCCAGGCTTTTGCCAGTTTTTGATCTGAACTGCGCGGATGCGTTGCATCGAGTAGGGCCCTGGCCGTAACTGCTGCCCAAAGTTTGCCTTCAGGCGGCCCGGCTGACACTTCGGATAGGTAGCTGTCTAGGCAGATCTTCATTAACATTACCCAATTTTAATTCTGTCCGATCATAGATGCACGTTGCGGAAACTTCGTAAACCGTCCCGGCGTATGCGAAATAATGAAAACCCAGGGACGCGGCACAGCGGAAAACTTCTTCGATTGGAGCGTCGTTTCGAGGCCTTAGAATCTCTGAGAGTACGGGCATCTAGCTAGTCCTGTTTAAAAGTTGCGCAAGGGGTCGTCCGCTGTGAAATTTAAGGTTTAGCACCACACAACCATGTGAAAAAAAATGAGAATCCGTCCTCTTAGTGTAAAAACCTATTATGGCACTCACTGGATCAACATTGCGCTCGGTTATGATGCGGATTCCTGCGAATCGATTTTTACGCGAGCATTCAACGCATCGAGCGCCCGGAGTAACTTCTTCCGCCCCCGGAAATACCTGTCGGCCGCGCCGGGCTTGCTGCCATTCTCGAACACATAGAGCGCCCGGCTAAGATCCACCTGCGCCCCTAGGGACTCGCCGGACTCTTTCAGGTGCTCATGCGCCAGGCGTATCGTGGCAACGAAGTCATTCATTGCTCTGATTTTTTTCACGCTTTTGCTCATGATTGCGCCTCCAACATTTTAATTAACTG
>Ga0163147_10006571_pt1 | contig 13546 bp, 10 predicted proteins | sample OliLakLV19MP6G1_FD_148597 | JGI IMG/M metagenome (GOLD analysis project Ga0163147, IMG submission 148597) | Freshwater microbial mat bacterial communities from Lake Vanda, McMurdo Dry Valleys, Antarctica- Oligotrophic Lake LV.19.MP6.G1 | ecosystem: Environmental > Aquatic > Freshwater > Lake >...
GGCTTGAAAGCCGGAGCAAGTCAGGCCGGAGCCCGTCATTTCAACTTCCACTTTTTCTTTTCCATCGACAGATAAAATATTGCCTTTAAAAATGATTGTATCATCTTTTATCTGTACCAATGCACTGATGGGTGTGGAGCATCCTCCCAATAATATTCTTAAAAAATCTCTTTCAATTTTTGTACATAAAGCCGTCGGGCTGTGATTGAAATGCTGACATGCATCTAAACAAAAATCATCGGCATCTCTACACACTACCATAATGGCGCCTTGTGCCGGTGCAGGTAGCATCCAATCCAGCTCAATACTATTTTCAGGTCGCAACCCTATACGCTCTAAACCAGCCGCAGCAAAGATGGCGCCGTGCCAGTTGCTCTCTGCTACTTTACGCAAACGGGTATTTACATTACCTCTTAGATTTTCTATTATGTGATGGGGATATCTGTTTAACCATTGTGCTTTACGGCGGATGCTGCTGGTGGCTATGGTGAATGGTGAATGGTGAATGGTGAATAGGCGTTCAAAACTTTCCGGGTCTTTATTGACCATTGACCATTCACCATTCACCATTGACGAGCTTTCCTTAAAAACAAAAAGATCTTTATAAGACGCTCTTTCTAAAACTGCCGACTGCACAATTCCTTTGGGCAATTGTGTGGGTACATCTTTCATGGAATGTACGGCAATATCTATTTTGTTGGTGAGTAAAGCGATGTCGAGGATTCGGGTAAAAATGCCTTGTACCCCCATTTCATAAAGGGGTGTGTGCAAATCAATATCTCCTTCACTTTTAATGTAAACTAATTCTGACTGGAAATTATTTTCTGCAAGTAGTTGTTGCACTTTGGTTGCCTGCCATACTGCCAATTGACTCTCCCGTGTTCCTATCCTGATAACTTTACCCATTTGGCTTTAGTTTGTGCCTATAGCAATGTATTCGTTAATGGCCTCAATGTAATAACAGCCATGCTGGTTTTGGGTACGCAATTTTACCGCAGTACCATTTATTACTTTTTGAATCTGATCATCAGTATTTGGAATCGTTACAGCGCTGGAAAAACAACTGATGAACATTTCGCAGGATTGCATAGCATACAGTTTTGTTTTAATGGCTTTTAGCACAGGCACATTTTTGCGCATTTGATGCCATTCTAAAAATTCATTGATATACTTTTTAATGATGGCGGTTGCTTTTGGAACTTCTGCTTTCCTGTTTTCGAGTGTGGCATCTTTTATTTTTGATAACTCATCTACATTAACCAAATTAATATAAGACAAAGCCTGAACAGAATTTTCAACGTTATAAGGAACTGATAAATCAATAATTATTTTGTCACCAAATCCTTCTACCTGCTGTCTTAAAATAACAGGCGCTGTTGCATTGGTGGCCACCAGGATTATATCAGCTTGCTGCACCTGTTGTGGCAAGTCTTCGGAAGCGGCACATTGTAAACCCAGTTCTGCAGCCAGTTCTGCAGCTTTAGATTCGGTGCGGTTAATGAGCGTTATATTTTTAGTATCCAGGTAATCAACCAGGTTTTTGCAAATGTTACGGCCAATTTTTCCTGTACCAATCAGCAATATTTTTTTTGATGCAATATCCTTTACCTGTTCCTTAATGTATTGTATAGCAGCAAAGGCAACCGATACTGTGCCTCCGCTTAAAGTTGTAGTTGTTTTAATTTCTTTTGATGCATGCAATATTGCGTTGTACAATCTCTCCAGATATGCACCAACAAAACCATGCTCTTTTGAAAATTTTACTGCCAGTTTAATTTGTCCTACAATTTCATAATCACCTAAAATCTGAGAGTCTAATCCGGCTGCTACATTAAATAAATGTTGGATGGCAGATTCTCCCTTTTTAACGTAAGACATCTTACTGAAAGTATCCAATGAGCCTTCTGTTTGTGAACACAACAATTGACAAAGGTTGACCGCTTTTTCAGAGAATCCGTAAATTTCGGTACGATTACAAGTTGATAATACAAAAAATTCATGAACACCAAATTGTGGGGCTAATTCAAGAAGTTTGGCATATTGCATTGTGTTGATTGCAAATTGCCCACGAAGATCGGCATCGGTTTTTCTATAATTGATTCCTGCAATAAAAAAAGTTCCTATATCTGTGTGTCGGTTTGTGGGCATTTAACTCTATAATCTTTAGTGATGCAAAAATACCTTCGCAATCATTTGTAAACTAATTTCTCTGTCATGCTCTTGTCATTTTACATGATGACAAATATCACCAGCCGTAGTGACAAAAATCACATTTGCATATATATAACATACTGATAGTTGATGTTATTGTATAGTTCGGATTTTAAAGACTTTGCTATTTTTGATTGAATATTATTCAGCAAAGATTATCCACACAGTTACATTATTGAGGCAGAAGAAGCATTTGGGAATCACATTAAAACATAGCATTATATCCAATGCTGAGTTGCAAAACAAATTATTTTGTAACACTTACCTTGTTCATTTTAACCAATGAGGTTAAAACATTTATTTAAATCTTTACTGAACTTTTAGGGGGCGCAACGGTTAAATTTGCAAACAATAAATTTATATGGCAACAAAAAGAGGAATTGTATTGATGAACCTGGGTTCTCCGGATTCAACTTCAGTAAAAGATGTAAGGCGCTACCTGGCTGAGTTTTTAATGGATGGTAAAGTGATAGATGTTCCTTACCTGCTTCGCCTGCTGTTGGTAAGAGGAATCATTGTTCCTTTTAGAGCGCCAAAATCGGCAGAGGCCTACAGCACCATCTGGACCAAGGAAGGCTCACCGTTGGTAGTACTTACCAAACAATTACAGGAACAGTTGCAGCAACATATTGATGAACCAGTTGAGATTGCCATGCGTTATGGCAACCCCACTCCTGCCGAAGCATTTGAAAAACTGATGCAACGTCAACCTGGCCTGGAAGAAGTGCTGGCCATTCCGCTATATCCTCACTATGCAATGGCGAGTTATGAAACTGCGGTAGATTCTGCAAAGGAAATTCACCTAAAAAACAAGTATCCTTTCAAACTCAGTTTTATAAAACCATTTTTTGATGAAGCGGATTACATCAGCGCCATGGCCGAAAACATAAGGCCATACCTGAACGACGAATATGACCATGTCCTTTTTAGTTACCACGGAATTCCAGCCAGGCATTTGAGAAAAACAGATCCTACAGGTTGCCACTGTACAAAGGTTGAAAATTGTTGCGAAGTAAAATCCGAAGCACATGCAGTTTGTTACCGGCATCAATGTTTTGAAACTACCAGGCTTGTTACGGAGGCTTTAAATATTCCAAAAGAAAAATTCAGTATCTCCTTTCAATCGAGACTGGGTAAGGGTTGGCTGCAACCATTTACCGATATCCGCTTAGAGCAAATGCCTAAAGAAGGTATCAAAAAATTATTGATTCTTTGTCCGGCCTTTGTAAGTGATTGCCTGGAAACATTGGAAGAAATTGATGAGCGGGGCAAAGAAACATTTATGGAAGCTGGTGGAATTTCTTATAAAATGATCCCTTGTTTAAATACCAATCACCAGTGGGTGGAGGTATTGGCAAAGTGGGTGAAAGAAACAGGAGAAGGAAATGAGGAGATGATTTTAGGCCTCCCCAACCCCTCCAAGGGAAGGGGATTAATGCAGCAGCCTGATAGCAGAAAGAGTGTTCGTAATTTTAGGCTTTAAAAAATTTGTCTTAATATTTTTAATTCTCAACAGGTTATGGTATATTATTACGTTAAAGCATTCCACATTATTTTTATGGTAACCTGGTTTGCTGGTATGTTTTACATTGTACGTTTGTTTATTTACAATACTGAAGCTGCAGAAAAGGAAGGCATTGAAAAGGAGATACTGGTAAAACAATTTTCAATAATGATTAAACGGCTGTGGCTGGGCATTACCTGGCCATCGGCCATACTCACCATTATTTTAGGGGGATGGGTAGCTTATCTAATGGGAAGTATCCCTTCCTGGTTGTGGGTTAAGCTGGGTTTTGTTGCAGGCTTGTATGCTTACCATTTTACACTGCAAAAAATTTACAGTGATGAGATGAAAGGCATCTTTAAATACACTTCCAATCAATTGAGAATATGGAATGAAGTTGCAACCGTTTTTTTAATCGCCATCGTAATGATCGCTACGGTAAAAGACAGCATGAGCTGGATCTGGGGCATTATTGGTCTGATCCTTTTTACCCTTCTTTTATTGAGCGGCATAAAAGTTTATAAACTGATAAGAAACAAAAAAGCAGATTCCTAAATCGTACAAATTTCACGGGAAATCATCATTTTTCTAATTGCTGGTAAATTTCTTTTTGCATTCACAATTCACCATTGCCCATTCACAATTCACCATTCACCATTGCCCATTCACAATTCACCATTCACCACTACACCAACTCCATTCGCATTACAAAATCTCCCAGTTTTTCACCAACCTTTCTTTCGTTTCTAAATGAAGCAAAGAGGTTGTCTAATTCTTGCAGGATAGCTGTTTCATCCAGACTTTCTTTAAATGTTTTATTCAAACGCTGTCCCTGGTTATCGCCGCCCAATTGCAAATTATACCTGCCCGGTGCAGTGCCAATAAAAGCAATTTCTGCTGCATAAGGTCTTGCACAACCATTGGGACAACCCGTCATCCTGATTACAATATCTTCCGCTCCAAGATCGTGTTTGTTCAGCAATGGTTCAATCTTATCCAGCAATTCCGGCATGTAGCGCTGTCCCTCGGCCAATGCCAACGGGCAGGTAGGCAAAGCCACACAAGCCATAGCATTTCTTCTAATAGCAGAAGCCGCTTCCGTATGTTCAATAATTTTAAAATGCTCCAGCATCGCATGAATGGCAGCCTTATCAGCCTCTGCAACATCACTCACAATCATATTTTGGTTGGCGGTAAATTGAAAGTTCGTCTTACCGGTTTTAGCTATTTCCAACAAAGCTGTTTTCATTGCCAGTTTTTCATCATCGAGTACACGTCCGTTTTCTACAAACATGGTGTAATACCACAACCCGTTTTCACCCTGCTGCCAACCATAATAATCTGCTCTTTTATTGAATGTAAAAGGCTTTGCTGCTTCCAATAAAAAACCGGTTCTTTTTTCAACTTCGCTTTTAAAATTGTCCACACCCATTCTATCCACCGTGTATTTAAGCCTTGCCAACTTGCGGTCGCTGCGGTTACCAAAATCTCTTTGAACAGTTAAAATTTCATACACTGTTTTAAGGATTTTTTCTTCTGTATCCACAAATCCAATTACTGTTGCCAGCCTTGCATAGGTTTCCTTATTACCATGTGTGGTACTCATACCACCACCAACTGCTATATTAAAACCCTTGAGTTTGTTATCTTCAATAATGGCAATTAACCCAAGATCATTGGTAAAAACATCCACCTCATTATTGGGCGGAATGGCAATGCCAATTTTAAATTTCCGTGGCAAATAACGGTCCTGGTACAAGGGATCTTCTTCCTCTTTTTTATCAACAATTTTTTCATCGCCGATCCATATTTCGTAGTAGGCTTTTGTCTTGGGCATCAGCAACGTGCTAATCCTGTCAGCAAACGCAAATACTTCCGCATGCAATACCGATTGCGTTGGATGAGCAGCGCAGGTTATATTGCGGTTAATATCGCCGCAGGTTGCAATTGAATCTAAATGAGCTTCGTTGAAAGCCTGTATGGTAGGGCGTATGCTGGATTTAAGCAATCCATGCAACTGAATGGTTTGTCGGGTGGTAATTTTTATAACACCGGTACTATTATTCCCGGCAATATGATGTGCAGCAATCCATTTTTCTGCCGAAATAAAACCACCCGGCAAGCGCAAACGTATCATAAATGTATACAGCCGATCCAGCTTTTTTGCAGCCCGTTCCTCTCGTCTGTCACGGTCATCCTGCTCGTACATGCCGTGAAATTTTATCACCGCTTTATCATCTTCCCTGATGGCACCGGTAATCTCATCTTTTAAACTTTCGTTTATACTTCCCCGTAAACCATCGCTGGCCGTTTTTATTTTTTCTATCGCAGATAATTGCTGTGCTTTTATATTTTTATCAGACATTTTGAATTTTATTTTGCTTCAACTTTATAAACAAGTATTTTATTTTTTGAGCCAGACAGTGGTTCTTTAATCAGCTTCGGTGGCGTCGCACTCTTGTACATTTTATTTCTATTGAGCTTTGTCCACATTATCCAGACCTCATCCTCCTTCCCCTTCTCCAAAGGAGAAGGAGCGGTGCTTTATCGCTTACCCAAACTTCATCGCTTGCACTTTAAATATTTGTTTTTTAATGAACGGTAATCCATTAAGACCTCAACCCTCTTTCCCTTCTCCAAGGGGAGAAGGGACGGTACTTTATCGCTTATCCAAACTCCATCACTTAACCTTTATAATTTGTTCTTTATTCAACGTTAATAGACAGTGTCTTTGCATTGCTTGGGACTTGCCTTAAAGCCCTCCTTCGGAGGGTTGGGAAGGCTGTCATCATCCAGACCTCATCCTCCTTCTCCTTCTCCAAAGGAGAAGGAGCGGTGCTTTATCGCTCATCCAAACTCCATCACTTCCACTTTAAATATTTGTTCTTTATTCAACATTAATCCATTAAGACCTCAACCCTATTTCCCTTCTCCAAGGGGAGAAGGGACGGCACTTTATCTCTTATCCAAACTCAATCACTACCACTTTAAATATTTGTTCTTTATTCAACGTTAATAGACAGAGTCTTTGCATCGCTTAGGACTTGCCCTAAAGCCCTCCTTCGGAGGGTTGGGGAGGCTGCCCTCATCTAGACCTCCTTCTCCTTCTCCTTCTCCTTTGGAGAAGGAGAAGGAGAAGGAGGATGTACTTTATCTCTTATCCAAACTCCATCACTACCATTTTAAATATTTGTTCTTTATTCAACATTAATAGACAGTCTCTTTGCATTGCTTGGGACTTGCATTTAAGCCCTCCTTTGGAGGGTGGGGAGGCTGCCTCCTTCTCCAAAGGAGAAGGAGCGGTGCTTTATCGCTCATCCAAACTCCATCACTTCCACTTTAAATATTTGTTCTTTATTCAACATTAATAGACAGTGTCTTTGCATTGCTTGGGACTTGCCCCAAAGCCCTCCTTTGGAGGGTTGGGAGGCTTCTTGCCTTTACCCCCCTTTAGGGGATGGGGGCCCTAATACACATCCTTCTCAAACCTACCCTCAGCTTCCAGTTGCTCCAGGTAATGCTTTGCTTCAGCAGCAGTTTTATTTCCCTGCTGTACAATAATGCTGATTAATGTATTCTCTACATCCACACTCATCGGATCTTTTTTTCCGCACACAAAAAAGGACGCTCCGCCCTGCAACCAGCTATACAATTCTGCTGCATGTTCTTCCATTTTATTTTGTACATATAATTTCTCTTTTTGGTCTCTGGAAAATGCAAGGTTCACTTTTGTCAACACACCAGTCTCGTACCAATTCTGAATTTCTGTTTGATACAAAAAGTCCGAAACAAAATGTTGCTCACCAAAAAATAACCAGTTACGTCCGGATGCGCCGGTAGCATCCCTTTCTGCCAGGAAAGAACGGAAAGCAGCAATACCAGTACCCGGACCAACCATTATAATATCTTTATTTTCGGCAGGCAGTCTGAACCTTTTATTCGGCTGAATAAAAAACTGCTGCACAGCATTTGTTTTTAATGCACTTAAAAAATTAGAGCAAAGTCCAAATCTTGTTTCACCATTAACCCTGTAGTTATCTTTTACAGCTAAAATATGCACTTCGCCTTCATGCGCTGCCGGTGAAGATGCAATCGTGTACAACCTGGGGGAAATAGCATTTAAACCAACCAAAATTTCTTCAAACTGCGTTCTGCTTTGTACCGGATATTTTTTTACCAGGTCAAGTAAGTCTAATTTGCCAGCTTCAATAACATGCCCCGTAATTTCTGCATATTGTTTAACCAATCGTTCGGTTAAATGAATGATGTTGATTTTTCTTTTCAGCAATTCATACACAGTAAATTTTTCTTTTTTAAACTCTACCGTTTTATTGCCATCCACATTTGTAACAGCAATAATATCTGTCACTACCTGTGAATTATTTTCTGGCACAATTCCTATGGAATCTCCACATGTGTAATTCAACCCTTCCGCAGCAATTTCTATGTGAAAGGTTTCTTTATTAGAACCCCTGTCGTTTAAATTAATATGAGTAAGTACTGTTCCTTTATAAATTTGTTTGCCAACTTTTTTAAGCGGTGCCATTACTGCTACTGATGCAACTTCATGCACTTCCTTTACCGGAACACATAGTTTATCCAATATTCTATTGATCCATCCGTTGGCATCATCCTCATAATCCACATCGCATTTTTGCAAAGGCGCTATGCGGCTGCCTCCCATTTTATAAAATTGCTCATCAACCTCCTCACCGGTTTTACAAAACAACGGGTAAGATGTATCTCCCAATGCCAAGACACTGTATTTTAATTTTTCCAGTTTAAAGCCATTGTTGTGAATATGATCGTAAAACTTTTTTGCAGCCAAAGGCGGCTCACCTTCACCGTGGGTACTAATGATAGCCAGCAAATGTTCTTCCTTTGCCAAATCAGTTAAGCGGTACTGGTCCATCCCAATAACTTTGGCATTGATACTTTTTTGCTTTGCCCTGGCAGCAAAATCAGTAGCCAGTCTTTTTGAATTGCCTGTTTCTGTACCATAAACAATGGTTATTTTATTAACTGCAGCAATACCTGCAGCAATACCTGTCGCAACGGCAACCGGAACAGTTTTGGCATGAACTACCCCGTTCAAATAACCATTCATCCAAATCAACTCATCCTTGGTGGAATTGTTAACCAGCTCCTGTAATATTTTTATTTTGTTCTCCCCCAGCATTTATTATTTTTTAAGATGGAATCATTTTGAATTATATTACTTACTTGTATCTACACTTTCATTGATCAATTGTTCAAATTGCAAATCGGCCAACGGCTTAAAATATTCACCGGTTTCAGTTGAATTTTGCAGCCACGAAAATTTTTCATGCAGTGCTACTACTTTTCCAATAATCACCAACGTAGGCGAAGCAAATATTTTATCTCCAAGGTTTTGCTGGTATGCTTTTAACTGGCTAATGTGCACCTGTTGCATCGGCGTAGTAGCCTGCTCAATTACGGCCAGCAGCTTATCTTCAGCTATGTTGTTTTGCAACAAATTTTCCACCACGCCATGCAGTGTTTCTGATGACATATAGAAGACCAATGTATCTTCTGTATTCGCCAGCTCTTTCCAATATTCATCCGTAACCACATCCGATTTGTAAAAGGTAAGCAACCGCACGGCAGTTGTATAACCTCTTGCAGTAAGGGGGATACCGGAGTAGGCGGCAGCACCCATTGCTGCCGATACACCCGGTACAATTTCGTAGGGAATATGATTAGCTGCCAATACTTCCAGTTCATCTAAAATATTAGAAAACAAAGAAACATCTCCGCCTTTTAAACGTACTACCAGCTTACCTTCCAACGCATATTGCACAATCAGTTCATTGATGCTTTTTTGCGGTGTGCTAAATCCCCTGCGGCATTGTTTGCCTACATAAATTATTTCTGCTGCTTTGTTTACATGCTGTTGTAAAATATCATTGCTTACCAACCGGTCTGTTAATACCACATCAGCCTGTTGCAGGTAGCGCACTGCCTTTAATGTAATCAGTTCCGGATCACCACAACCTGCGCCGGCCAGTATTACTTTTCCCGTATGTTGACTTTTGTTACTCATTTCATCTTGCTTTTATCCAGCCTTTTTTTGATCAAAAAAAATGCTACCATTCAATGCACTATGCAAATAATCCTTCTATAGAAAGATATCTTTCACCTGTATCGTAGTTATAAGTCAATACTCTTGCCCCTTCCGGCAACCCGGCTAACTTTTTTGCAACAGCTGCCAAAGAAGCGCCTGTAGAAATCCCTGAAAGAATGCCCTCTTCTTTTGCCAGTCTTTGTGTATAAGTAAATGCCTCGTCTTTACTAACCTGTATAACACCATCTAAAATATCTTTGTTCAAAATAGAAGGAACAAATCCTGCACCGATACCTTGCAAAGGATGCGGACCAGGTACACCGCCACTCAAAACAGGCGACAGTTCCGGCTCTACTGCAAATACCTTCAGGTTTGGAAAATGTTGTTTTAAAATTTCTGCCACGCCGGTAATGTGGCCACCTGTTCCCACACCCGTTATTAAATAATCAAGTCCATCAGGAAAATCATTAAGTATTTCCAACGCACTTGTTTTTCTATGAATATCTGTATTGGCCGCATTATCAAATTGCTGAGGCATCCAACCATTAGGTGTAGCCGCAACCAATTCAGTAGCTTTTTCAATGGCACCTTTCATTCCTTTTTCTCTTGGTGTCAGCACAAATTCAGCACCATATAAAGCCATCAGCCTTCGGCGTTCAATGCTCATGCTTTCGGGCATTACTAAAATTATTTTGTAGCCCTTAACAGCCGCCACCAGCGACAAACCAATACCGGTATTGCCGGAAGTTGGTTCAATAATTATGCTCTCTTTATTCAGCAATCCTTTTTGTTCAGCATCTTCTATCATTGACAATGCAATTCGATCTTTAATACTACCGCCGGGATTATTTTTTTCCAGTTTAATCCATACTTCATGCTGATCGCCATACAATTTATTAATTTTTACATGCGGTGTATTACCGATGGTTCCTAAAATGCTGTTTGCTTTCATGATGTTGTTGTTTTGTTTTTTAATAAATTAAGCTCCGTTTGCAGGAGTGTGGTTTTTATTTTTTGGATCCTGGCATTAAATCTTTAATCATCTTTAGTGGCAAGAATTCTTTGTTATTATTTCTTTTTAGTAAAAAGAAATAATAATCACTCTTGTGCAGAATATCTTTACTCAACTTTATCCACATCATCTTTTTCACGCAAAGACGCAAAGAAAAAATTTAAGAAGCAACGTTGTAACAAATTATTTCTTTGCTCCTTTGCATCTTGACGTGAAACTCTTCACCATATCACAAAATTCAGTCTCACTCAAAAACGAAAAGAGAAAAAATCAAGAAACAAAACTTTGCTTCTTTGCTCCTTTGCATCTTGGCGTGAAATCCTTTATTATATCACAAAATTCAACACACCAGGAAGTGGATTTTTATCCCTTATGGTGATTTCACTTTTATGATACACAATTGAATCGGGCAACACGCTATTGGTTAACCATACATTACCACCAATAACACTATCATGACCAATTACTGTATCGCCGCCCAGGATAGTTGCCCCGGAATAAATTACCACATTATCTTCAATGGTTGGATGCCGCTTTGATTTTGCCTGATCCTTATTAACACTTAATGCGCCCAATGTAACGCCCTGGTATATTTTAACATTGTCACCAATTACAGTGGTTTCGCCAATTACAATTCCGGTACCATGGTCAATAAAAAATGACTTGCCGATAGTTGCGCCGGGATGAATATCAATACCTGTTTTGCTGTGTGCATATTCAGCAAAAACCCTTGGTAAAATTTTCACGCCCTGATTCCACAAATAATTTGATATCCGGTAAACCGCCGTTGCATAAAACCCAGGATAAGCCACCAGCACTTCTTCTATTGATTCTGCAGCCGGATCAAATTTTATGATGGCTTCTGCATCTTTTAATAAAGCATTATAAATTGATGGTACCGCCTCAATAAAATTATTGGCTATTTCCTCTGTTTTACTTCCATCAGCCAGCACATCATAAATGAGTGTAGACAAATGGCTTTTGTATGATTCAAACTCCTTTGACAATTCAAATACTGAGTATTTCTTTTGCCGGTGCGGAATAAATAAAAAATCAAAAAATCCATTTATAAACTCTTCCGACAATTCCTTATCTGGAAAAGTTTTGGTAGAATTTTTATGTTGCCTGAACAGTGTATTTATAAAATCGGCATTATTCATTCGATAGTTTGTTTATTAAATAGTTTAGTGATGCAGTTTGTTTCGGCTCCATAAGTGAGATAAAAAGTAATTTCAATTTTTTGACCATTTAAATGTACCGATGGAATATGAAATCCAGGCACCTCATAAATTCAAACAGCAAACAGCACAAATCAATAATTTGAGTTTAAACGTACAATAGTCAATTATCAATTATCATTGAATCATACATGCACCCACGGTTACATTACTTGTTTCATCAATTAATATCGCACCACCATTTGCCCTTAATTTTTTATAAGAATCGTAAGGTATGGGTGAAGCAGTTTTGATGGTTGCTTTTATTACATCATTCAGCATCGCCTTTTCCGGCGCTGGTTCCTGCTGCAAAGAATTTACGTTCAGTTTGTATTCAATTTCTCTAACTACAGCTCTTACTACCCGGCTATTGATTTGTAATAAATATTTATTACCTGGCACCAATGGCTTGTTGTCCATCCAGCAGAGCAATACTTCCAGCGTATTTTCTACGTTAGGCTGGTTATCAGTTTGAACAATAATATCTCCACGACTGATGTCAATATTATCTTTCAAATGCAACACCACACTTTGCGGAGCGGTGGCTTTTTCTACCTGTTGCCCACCAATTTCTATGGCACTGATGGTACTGGTTAACCCGGATGGCTGCACCGTAATGGCATCGCCGATTTTATAAACACCGCTGATTATTTTTCCGGCATAGCCACGATAATCATGCAGCTCTTCTGTTTGTGGCCGAATAACATATTGAACAGGAAACCTTGCATCGGTATAATTCACATCATCAGCCACCACTACATTCTCTAAAATATCCAGCAAAGACGCTCCTTCGTACCAGGAAAAATTTGCAGATTTCTCTACAATATTATCACCGTTAATGGCACTGATGGGAATGTATTTAATATCCTTTAACCCCAACGAAACGGCTACGGCTGCATAATCTATTACAATGTTATTGTAAACATCCTGCGAATTATTTACCAGGTCCATTTTATTAATGGCCACCACCACATGCGGAATATTGAGCAGAGATGCAATGATAGAATGCCTTCTTGTTTGCTCCACCACTCCATGGCGGGCATCTACTAAAATGATTGCCAGATCTGCATTTGAAGCACCTGTTACCATGTTACGGGTGTACTGGATATGCCCTGGCGCATCGGCAATAATAAACTTACGCTTAGGTGTGCTGAAATATTTATACGCCACATCAATGGTGATGCCTTGTTCTCTTTCAGCTCTTAAGCCATCGGTTAATAGAGCAAGATCTATTTCGCCATCTTCTTTATTTTTACTTTGCTTTTCAATAGCTTCCAGCTGATCAATCATGATCGATTTGCTATCGTACAGCAACCGTCCTATCAAGGTACTTTTACCATCATCAACGCTGCCTGCTGTTATAAATCTTAGTATGTCCATTTTAGTATTTTGTATTTAGTATTTAGTATTTAGTATTTAGTATTTAGACTGCTGTCCTTACGTTTAAAGTTTACTTGTTGTTTGAAAAGCTAGAGTTCAGTATTTAGTACTTAGTATTTAGTATTTAGTATTTAGTA
>Ga0163147_10006573_pt1 | contig 13538 bp, 7 predicted proteins | sample OliLakLV19MP6G1_FD_148597 | JGI IMG/M metagenome (GOLD analysis project Ga0163147, IMG submission 148597) | Freshwater microbial mat bacterial communities from Lake Vanda, McMurdo Dry Valleys, Antarctica- Oligotrophic Lake LV.19.MP6.G1 | ecosystem: Environmental > Aquatic > Freshwater > Lake >...
TCATTGAGGCGTTCTGTTTCAGACTTGTTGTAGCTGGTATGAAATGTAGCTGATGACAACAGCGTTAAGTTTTGAGAACCAGCAATAATATCTAAAATTTGCAGCAGCAGGGCAATCCGCATACTTCCGCTAACAGCTATGATACATTTTAAATGCGGTTTAATTTTTTCAATGGTTGATGCATCAATCATTACACCCCGTTGCGCTTTGGTTAGGAGGGTTTTAATTCCTACATTTTCGGGTAGTTCTAAAAAATCTTCTCCCCAAAAATCTCGCATAAAATGAGCTACATTGGCTTCTGCAAAAAGTCCGGGTATATCTTGAAAATAATTATCATCGCACCTCCAGTAGTGAGGTAAATTAGAGCCAATTAGTAAAATATCACCTTGACTAAAGCGACTAATGTTATCACCTATAAATTGAGTACCCTCGCCTCTTACAATATAAATTAATTCAAATTCTGCATGATAATGCCATTTATTAAAGAAATAGGGCACAACATCGTTTCTAATGCTAAAAGATAAATTTGGGCCTTTAGGTACTAGTAGCAATTGTGGTCTCATTGGCTTAGCATTTATGGTGAATAATAGCGTGACTGTTTTATTAAGATTTACAAAAAAACACCGATCCGGATTTTATTAAATACTTTAAAAAAACTTTCCCATGTAAGTAAACCATTCAATTTGCTTTGCTGAAATGCAGGGGGATAGTTAATTTGGCGTGAGGCTGCACGAGAACGAAACTGCCCCCATACAGCCAAACCGGCACAGAACTTTTTAACATCATTTGCTTTGTGTTGCAATGCAGCATTTGTAACACATGCCGTACCAACCGAATAACTGTGCAAGGCTATTGCCTGTGTGCAATTGTGTACACTTTTGCCTACGAACACCAGTTTGGCACCATCAGTTACAAAGGTGGATACAGCGGATAAGCGGATACCATTGGTGCCACCGATAATTACAGTATTTTTTAGTTGGAGTAACATATGCAAGTCAGGATAATATCGTTTCGGTATTTAGATTTCCTATTTTGAAGCAAATTAGCGCTCCATTTCGTATCGTACCACATCATTTCAACTTTTACTGATACTATATTGACTAGTATCAATAAAATTACAGTGTACCACAAACTTCCACTAACGTAGGGCAGTTCGTTTGCTGTAAAGCGCTTATTTCGCACAGATCAATCGACCCTATTAGCAATCGTAGATTTACATTGAATGTTTTTTTCAAAAATGTTCAGCAACTACTTTTTAGTAATAGAAAAAATAACGCGATAATCATAAACTTTGCAAAAAAACTCCCAAAATACTTTTGACTTTTTTTTAAGTTTCAGGAACTTAAAACAAATCTTACCACAAGGATAAAATGCCTTTTTACCACAACAGCTTTTGCAAAAATTTACACGCCACATTTACCATTATATTAAATCATTTATGTTTGACTAACCGGAATTAGAGAAGCAAACGTATGTTTCGGTCCAATAAAAACAAGCCGGTTTAATATAACAGGAAATGAGGATACTTTTTCTTTGCCGTGGGTTAGTTAATGCAATAACTGGCAGGCAACAATTTAAAGCACAGGAAATTTTCACTACTCCTTTTTCGATGCATCTTAATGATGAAATGCATGCGGTAACACATGATGAAAAACTGGCAAGCTCATTTTCAATGGCACCAGGTGGAGACATTCACAATGATTGAGTCATCATGAAAAAAGATTCCGTAAAACAGTTGATTCTATTCGATGTATGAATGAAAAATGAAAAGCCAACCGGCAAAAAAACGTCCCCCGATTTTTACTCCTTCTGCATACTTGCACCCAATTGTAATTAACTGAAACTATATTGGCATCTTTTGCAAAAACACAGCAGATAATTTTATATGCCCCATTATGTATTTAGCTTTAAACCACAACAACAGAAAATGACCAATTACATAAAACGATTCAGCACAGCCATCTCCCTTGCCATTTGTTTAAGCAGCAATGCTCAACCCGTAACGCTGCAAGTAGTTGCACCCAAACACAATAGCCAATTGCAAATGCCCTGGCGCAACTGTATTGCCGTAGGCAGGGCAAATAATTTATTAAGGGCAGATTTATTAGAACACCTGGCTTACGCTCAAAAAGTGATGGGTTATCGCTACTGCCGTTTTCACGCCATCTTTGATGATGAAATGGATGTAGTACGGCGGGATGAAAAAACCAGCAAGCTGATTTTTCAATGGCACCAGGTAGATAAAGTGTACGACGCACTATTGAAAATGGGCATCCGTCCTTTTGTAGAATTAAACCCGATGCCAAAGGTGATGGCATCCGGCACACAAACGATGTTTCATTACAACATGAATGTAACGCCGCCAAAAAGCTACGATGAATGGGAGTTATTGGTGAGTGCATTTACCAGCCATCTTGCAGAGCGCTATGGTTTAGAGGAAATACGTACATGGTATTTTGAAGTTTGGAACGAACCAAATCTCTCGGGATTTTGGAGCGGCACGCAAGATGAATACTGGAAATTATATACCGCCAGTGCCAGGGCAGTAAAAGGGGTGGATGCTCAATTAAAAATTGGTGGCCCGGCATCCAGCAAGGGCAATTGGGTAAAGGAAATTATTACCTACACCACGAAGAATAAGATTCCTCTTGATTTTGTTTCTACCCACTTATACCCGCAGGATGAGCAGGTGCAATACCCCGACAGAGTGGGCAGCCCTTACAAAGTGGGTGACTTTTTTTCAGCCACGGTAAAAGAAGTGCAACAATGGGTGCTGCAATCTGAACGACCCGATTTGGAAATTCACTGGACAGAATGGAACACACAAACTGCAGCATCAAAAGATAAAATTACCTGGGGCGATAATATTTATGTGGACAATCTTTTTGCAGCATCTTTTATAGCACGCAATTGCATTGCGTTGGATACCGCCTGCAAAACATTTGCCTATTGGGTAGTGAGCGATATTTTTGATGAAGGCGGTATTCCACAAAGTCCTTTTTCCTGCACGTATGGACTGCTTTCTATTCATGGAATTCCCAAAGCTTCTTTTAATGCCTTCCGTTTACTTCGAAAAATGACCGGAAATATTATGGATGTGAAAACAACCGTTGATTTGTCATCAGGCAAAGGTCTATTGGTTACAAAAGACCAGCAGACAATTAAGGTTTTACTATGGAACCAAAATTTTGTAGAAGAAAAAAAACTGACTAACTGGATGGGGAATATTTTATTGCCTGTAACAAAAGATACCATGTTGAATATGGTAAAAGCCACGATTGGCATCGGCAATGGCAGTGCGTGGGAAAGCTGGCAACTGATGGGCAGTCCATTAAATCCAACGCTTACACAACTGGAATTATTGAAACAACAATCGGAACCTGCCTACACCTATACTGCATTAAAAGTTAAGAAAGGAATTCCGGACATAACCTTTAATTTAAACCCAGGCGAAGTTCAATACATTGAAATTACATTGCCTGCACAATCAGTAAATACTCGTTTTGTAAATGCAGCTGAGTTTGAAATCTGGAACAAGGCAATGGGAGAAAAATCGAAGGAATAATTTTTTGTATCCGTTACACTTTAAACATTGTAACCCCGTCAGCGGATTCAAACCCTGACGGAAGTTACAAACCCCGTGAGCGGTTGTGAACGCTGACGGCGGTTTCTGCATAACCTGACAAATAATTATACAATCATTTTTACATCAAAAAAACATTGCCTTTCTAAAAAACAAATCCTTCTTACGATGAAAAAAAATATGCTGTTTTCAATATTGATTTGTGCTTCACTTGCAAGCATTGCACAGCAGTCTGCTACTACACCAATTTATCAGAATAACCGCTTTGCAATTTATTCCGACAGCATTGTACAGGATAAAAAATTTACGGCTAAAGCATTGTCTACTATTGAAATAGCCTCCAACTATAAAAGTCCTTCCAAAGAATTTCCTACAACAAAAGTAAAATTCAAGTTTACGCTCAATGGCAGCATCATTGAGATGAAGGCTTTTAGTGACCATCATTTTAATATCAGTAAAGACAATGATGAAACACCCATCATCAAATTTGGAGAAGAGCTTATTGATACAACCACTGCCGAAACACTTTTAAAACCAGATACCAAACTAAAAATACGGGTTGATCTGAGCACGGTGTTGAATGATTTTAAGACAAAAGGTTTTTATGTATCCTACGACCATGACACCTTATTTGCCAAAGATTTTAAAGCAGTATATGTAGGTGGTGAAACTTTGCCTATGAGCTGGAACTTTGCACAACTCTATACCATTCCTCAATTGGAATTGACAGATGATGATAAAGATGGTATTTATGAAACTACCGTCAGCTTTAATCCCAGCGCTGCTCTTGTACGAAAATTCAATAAAGATGTTGCTGCCTTTCCGAAATACCAATCATCGCATACAATTTTAAATGCGGTGTACAACCTGGCGTTGGAAGAGATGATCAACGCCGTGGAAAAAGACAGTACATTTAGAACAGGCATTGACTGGCCCGGCGTGTGGACGAGGGACATCAGTTACAGCATCATCCTTTCAATGGCAACCCTGCAGCCGAAAGTGGCGATGAACAGTTTGATGAAAAAAGTAACGAAGAAAAAAAGGATTATACAGGACACCGGTACGGGTGGTTCTTATCCCGTATCAAGCGACCGGATGATTTGGGCCGTGGCGGCATGGGAAGTGTATAAAGTAACGGGCGATAAAGATTGGCTGCAGCAAGTGTATCCCATCATTAAAAATTCAGTGGAGGATGATTTGCAAAATTTGTATGATGCTGCTACAGGATTAGTCCGTGGTGAGTCATCTTTTTTAGACTGGGGCAACACACAAACTTATCCCAAATGGATTCAGCCGTTGGATGTTTATACTTCGCTTAACTTAGGCACCAGTGCTGTGCATTACCAGGCCAATAAAGTGTTGGCACAAATGGCAGTATTGTTATCTAAAAATGAAGATGCAAAAAAATACAATGCCAGCGCAGCCATCATAAAAGCGGCGGTGAATAAACATTTGTGGATGGCCAATAAAAAATATTACGGTCAGTATTTATATGGCAGAAATTATAAAACGCTGTCACCAAAAGCCGAGGCATTGGGCGAAGCACTTGCTGTAATATTTGATGTAGCAAATGAGGCGCAACAAAAAATGGTTGTTGCCAATACGCCGGTAACTGATTTCGGCATCACCTGTATTTTTCCGCAAATACCGGATGTGTTTGCCTATCATAATAATGCGGTGTGGCCATTTGTACAAAGTTATTGGACACAGGCTGCTGCAAAAGCCGGTAATGAAAAAGCCGTGCTTGCTTCTATGGCTGCAGTGTGGCGGCCTGCTGCCCTTTTTTTAACCAATAAAGAAAATTTTGTAGCGCAGAATGGTGATTACAATGGCACTGCCATCAACTCAAGCAATATGTTGTGGAGTCTTGCAGGCAACCTAAGCCTCGTACACAAAGTGCTGTTTGGTATGGAGTATGCGGCAGATAAATTATTGTTTCATCCTTTTGTTCCAAAGGCATTGCAAGACACCCGTACACTCAATAACTTTCCGTATCGCAATAGCATTTTAAACATTACCCTGGTTGGCTATGGCAATACAATAAAATCATTTTTGCTGGATGGCAAACTGCTTACCAAAAATGAAATACCGGCAACATTAAAGGGAACACATAGCATTAAAATTATACTGGATAACGTAGATATTATAGCTGCTCCCGTCAATAACGTAAGCAATGACTTTGCCCCGGCAACACCTGAAGTCAATTTTAAAAATGATACGCTCACCTGGAGCACAATCGCTGGCGATATAGCCTACGATATTTATAGAAATGGAAAAAAAATTGTAACCACCAAACAACATGCGCTTGCTGTATCGGACAAAGATTACAGCGAGTACCAGGTGGTAGCAACTGATGCAAAACACTACGAGTCTTTTGCATTCGAACCATTGGTGGTTGCTGATAAGAAAAGAGTAATTACTTACGAAGCTGAATCATTTACACCGGCGTCTTCATTGCCTTACAAAGGCTTTAGTGGAGCAGGTTTTATTGAAACCAGCAAATCAATAAACGCTTCGCTCGAAATTAATATCACATTACCAGCGGCAGGTTACTATGCCGTGGATTTTAGATACGCCAATGGCAACGGCGACTTGGGCCAGGAAAATAAAGCAGGCATCAGAACACTGTTGCTTAACAATAAAAAATACGAAACAATCGTATTCCCACAACGGGGAAAAGATGTTTGGGACAACTGGGGTTTTAGCAATGCGGCAAAAATATATTTACCCAAAGGAAAACAACAGCTTACCTTAACTTTTAAACCTGCCAATGAAAATATGAATATTGATATTAACCAGGCGATGATAGATTATATGCAGATTACGAAGTTGGATTAATAATGGACGCAACACTTGATAAAGAGTCTGCACATTGCTGAAAAAAGAACAAATGGTACAAAAGTTTGATTGTAGTAAAATAGCCTGGCCCATAATAAAAACAAGTATCAGCTTGCCGGTTAATATCAAATACCAATCTCTTCAAAATTTTTTGCTTACTGCATTGATAACATCGTTACCGAATTTCTGGGAAGGACTAACGAAAGCGGCACACTGTTTCCTGTTTTTATTGCTGCATCTGTTGCCCATGTTGGAAATTTGTCATCGGCACTGGTTCCCTTAAACTCATTTACCTGGTAATTAAAAGTAGTTAGGTAGTTGGTTAAAGAAAGTTTTATTTTTTGAGGTGCATCGTCTTTGTTTATTAAAAATATCTTCAACTTTTTGTCGGTGTTATTGTAAGTAGCATAAGCTTTTATAAAACCTCCGTCCGAAGTGGTTACCATACTATTCAATAAATTTTCCGACAGTATTTTCAATGCTTTTCCTGTGGCATTCAAATTACCGTTTGCATCCAGTGCATCATAAATATTTTGTGGTTCCGTTTGATTGGTTATCCAGCGGGTGTTCCATAAAAATGAGGCCGCCAATTTTGGTTTTAAAAGCCCATCGGCCAGCATTTGAAAATTACAAAGCGCATGACCGGTATTATTCTGCAATGGCCATCCATTTGTAGCAAAGGCAATTGAATTGTATTCGGATTCCATCACTTTTATCCTGTCACGGTTGGCACCCGTTGTAAACGAATTGATGGCATTAATGGCGTTATTGGTTTCGCCGTTCAGGTCGGGTCTGTTGTCTCTGTAATATGCATAAGAAGTGAATGCACTACCCAGATAATTACTATTGGCAAGATAATCTATCTTATCAGCCGCAGGGCTTTGCAGTATTGTTTGCCACCAGTCGGTTTTGCCATTGGCAATTATTTTTATGGTTGGGTCCACACTACGCATGGCATCTGCAAAGGCTGTTATATCTATTGCATACTGGTTTGCGGTGGTAAAGCCATTATAAGTAGTTGTTAAAAAAGATTCATTGCCAATCATCCAGTATTTTACATTGTACCCCTTGGTAATATTTGCATAACGTACCCATTCTTTAGCATGATCAATAAGAAATGCTTTAGTCGGTTTTATGCAAGTAGTAATGTTGCTATACATGGCATCGTATGGCACTACAATCAATACGTCACTTCTTGTATTGTTTGCAATAGACATAAACTCATCAAAATCTAAAACCGCATTTTTACAAGTGAGGTCTGCATTAAAAAACCTGCTTTCCGTTGAAGGCCATGCACAATAGGCGGCACCAGGTGCAGCTGAAGTGTAAGGAGGCGCACTAAACAAATAATTGTCTGATTTTTCACCGCCGGGGTAACGTAAAAATTTTACACCCATAGTTTTAATTGACTGTTCCACGGTACCTGTATTTTGCCCCGGCAATACAGCATCATCCATTAAATAATTCATGTTGACACCAACTTCATTTCCGGTAAGCACCTTCATTACATCGGTTACATTCACACCTATATTAGTAGCCGTTTCCACCACCGGGGGACTAGCAGACGGCAGAGATGTTTTACTGCAACTAAAAAGAAGCAACAGGAATACAGAGACAATGTATCGCCTCAACAAAATACTCAGTATGTGCATATACAAAATTTTAGAGTGTACAATAAAAAGTTACTGACGAGTTTTAATAAACAAAAGTTGACCTGATCACTTTCTGATAAACCATTTTGCCCCGCCCATTTTCGATAGTCAAAACACCTTTGTCGTTGTAATTGTTTTTAAAAAAAAGGTCAGTTAATTTGCCGGGAATAACCGTTGGCAGCGCCACCATTTCTCCCTGTGTTTGATAATTTGTAACATCATTGCTCCAGTAAACTTTATATCCTCTCAAGGTATAAGCAGGCAAGCCTGTTGCTGCAACAACAGTAATCGCAATCATATTTTCCTTGTTACGGTTAAGGCCACTTACTTCCACCGGGCAGTTCATTTCACGAAGAACTTCTGCAGATGGTTTTGGCTTTCCTTCCAGGTCATAAACGCCATGCACACGGGTGTTGTGTATGCCATAAATGCCCCCACCCATGTGGGTGCGGTAATCGTTCACACAAAAATAAATAGCACCGGCAATGTAGGGTTTACTTTCATACAAGGCATAGCTGTAAATCATATCTTTTAATCTTCGGGTATCATCGCCCCAGTTCTCGGGTTCACACAATCCAAACTCACTGATCACCAATGGCATGGTCCTGTTTTCCGCCTGTATCGTATCCAGCACTGCAGCATTGGTTCCATGCGATTGGCGGTACCAGGTAGTATGATAATCGTTAAACATCAGCATATCGCCCTCGGCAGATGCATCGGGCAAAGTACCCGCTGGCATCCAGCTTCTCGCCTGCTGTAATGTGTTACTTACATAAGATGAAAGCCTGCTGCCATCCAATGCTTTTGTAAATTGATACAATTCCTTTACCCCTTTAATGTTATTGGCATCTCTTGCACTTATTTCGTTGCCAACACCCCATGATATAATACTTGGGTGATTCCAATGGTCTGCAACCATCTCACTTAATTGAGATTTAGCAATTTGCATAATGGTATCAGTCATAAAAACCTTGTTACCCCAAATAGGAATTTCTTCTTGTGTTAATACACCATTTCGGTCGCACCAGTCATGTACAAAATCGCCCTGCTGCCAGTGAAAACGGGTAAACATTACATTGAGGTACTGCGCCTTTTTTAAGTAAGCTTCCAGTTCTTCGTTGGTTTCCGCCATGCCATTTTTCAAACTGGAACCAAACATTATTTCGGCTCCTGCAATGCGGATTTTTTCCCCATTAAAAACAAACGCATCTCCCTGTACTTTCAATTCCCTGAAGCCAGTATTGACTGAAAAAGTATCGGTGATTTTATTTTTATACCGAAGTGTGACATTTACTTTATATAAATTAGGATTGTCAAAATGCCAGAGATGAATGGAATCAAAATTTAACTGGCATAACAAATTATTTGCCTGAAAATTTAATGCCGGTGTGCCATCATAAATAATTTTTGATGTTGGCTGGTTTTCTTCTGTTACGGCGATTTCACAAGTCATTTGTTTTGGGTCCATTTTTTCAAGCCCGGGCACTGTAACTTTTATAGCAGCCAATCCTGTTGGTTTTGCAGCATTTGTAAAATCAGGCCTGGCGTTTACCTGTACCTGTTCCATATAAACAGGATTGGTTACCAACATGCTTACCGATCGGATGATGCCGCCATCATTGGGCCAATCGAAACTAACCGAGTAGGGAATGGTGGTATTCGAAAAAGAATTATCTGCCAACACCGTAATGGTATTTTGTGCGCCGGTTTTTAGATATTTTGTGGCATCAATAAAAAACCTGGTAAAGCCAGAACCTTTGTGTTCACCAGCTTTCACGCCATTTACCCAAATTGTGGCATCATGATACACTGCATTAAACTGCAGCCTGATTATTTTGCCTTTCCAGCTTTTGGGCACTTCCATATTCCGCTGGTACCATGCCCAGCCCCAATACCTGGCTGTTTCTTTTTTTACATTCCAGGTATGTGGAACCTGTACGTTTTCTTTTGTTTGCGGCATTCCATTTGCAAACCATTTATTACTGATGCCCTGCTTTGTGGAGTCAATCATAAAACTCCATTGGCCATCTAAACTGATTTGTTCTCTTTGGGCAAAAGCGGTAATTGAAAATGCTATCAGCATTAGTTCAATCGCAATAATTTTTCTTAGCATTATTTATACAATAAGATTTACAATATTTTAAAAAAAACGCTTTACTCCAACACCAATTGCTTTTTTTCAAAAGGAATTGGATAGGCTGTTATCCATAAATCAGCCTGCATCGTGGAGGGAAATGCAACGGATGAAAACAAATAAACGGCTGCCTTTTTATTGAGCAATTTTTTATCTGCTTTAAAATAAAAGCTAAGGTTGCCCTTTGCTTTTTCAATATGCTCCCAGTTGTTGTACACAAATGAGGGGCTCCTGTCGTAAGGTGCTATTATTTTCCCATCAACTAAAATGCCTGCAAACACTTTTTCCGGGTCGTAGTCGCCCGGCACTGTGAGCACGAGATAACTGCTGTTGGCTATTTCTGTAATGGTAAAAGATGCTTTGTAAGCAGTGATTGCTGTTACGCTGTCAGCAAATAAATTAGACAGTTTATAATTATTAACGTTAACAATTTTGTCGTGATCGTATCCAACCACTTCACTTACTGCCAACGGTGTGGGATTAATTTTTACATAACGGTATGCGGTACTGTTGTTGCCAGTCAATTCAAGTTGGCTGCCAATTTTTTTAATTTCAATCCGTTGCCAGTCTTTACCATTGGTGGATGCCGATGCTGACCCAGGCAGATAATCAGAAGGTATATTTTGCAATAGCAGTTTGTTGAAAGCTTTTCCTGTGCCTGCACCAATCCGCATTGTGCCATGCGGTATATAATTATGATTGTAAACAGATGCCTGTGCTTTGTAAAAAGTAGCCGTATCGCCATCAAAAGCAAACTTATCCCACAAACCAAGTTTGATAAAACCGGTGTCTTCAAAAAAAGACTTTCTTGCAGCGGTTACTGCAGGGTATTGTGAAGCGCCGGCTCTTTGAAGACTTCTAACTTCCAATGCATTGTTATCATTACTAAAACACATGGATTCATACATGGCATGGGCAAAGGATGGCACAGGCATGGCAGCAAGCGTTGCAAGCTTTCTATGATAATTGAGCAATAATTTTTTGCCCTTAAATTTGATTGCAATCGTATTGTCTTTTGCAATGTTATACCGCTTGCCATCTACAATGGCAGCACTGTATTTTTTACCAGGCGACTGTAGTGTTACTTTTTTTGAAGTACCTGGCATACCGAGCAATTCTACCAGCGTTTTTTTACGGCCCGTATTTTCCATTGGCAGGTAAGCCGTGCCGCTAATAGATAAATCATCAGCAATAGCTGAAACTTTTACCAGCACGGCCCTAAATGGCAATATTTTTATCACGGCCTTTTCACCATATTTAAATTGGCCAATTTCTTCTTCGTAAGGGTGTAATAATTTTACGCTGTACCGCTTTGAATTACCAAGACCAATCGTGCTGTCAATATTTATAGTAATTGTTTTTTCATTCCACGTAAGGTTGCGTAAAGTAATCAGCCGGGTATCTGCATCACCTCTTGATACGGCTTTAAAACCATATTGTGCTTCGGGCAATTCTAATCCATTCACCATTATTGTATTGTACCTGCGGTGCAGGTTGTACAATCTCGCCAGCATATTAAATTCTTCATCTTTTAAAAAACAAGGGTCGCCATAAATTTCCGGCGACATGATAAGATTGCGGTTAAATGCCTGTAGCAGCAAATCATCTTCCCAAAAATCCAATGCAGAACTAAGGCATACACCATGATCTTCGGTTAATCGCTGTAAGCCGGGCGGATAGCCACGACGCAAATTGGTGACCCGGTGGTGCAGGGCAGGCGTATCGTTCATGATATGTACATCGGTATAGGTTTCCTTGCCTTCCCACAAAAAAGTAGTGGTGTACTTTCTGGCGGAATCACTCATGCTGATGCGGTGGTTCAGCACTATTAAATCCGGGCTGTACTTTCTTGTTTGCTTCATAGCTTCAATAAAATACTTTTCCTTCTCTGGCCGCAAATCACTGCTGCATAAATCCATTTTAAACAACCTTATTTTATAATCCCGGCAAAGACCGGCAAGCATGTCAATTCTTTGTTGAGCTTCTTCCGGCGTATTACCATATCCATCCGGCCCAATCCATATACCAAGCCTTGTACCGGCTGCAGTAGCTGCTTTATAAATGGGGTTTAGCCCATGCGGATAATCTTTTTTAAACCAAGGTGATTGCAGGTTACCATAAGCGGGCCTGCCTTGGAATGATACACAGTTTGGGCCATAATCAAACGTTCCCACATCCAGTAAATACACATCGAGTTGCATTCCATATTTATCCTTCATCCACTTAAAGAACTGCAGATTTTTCAATATTTTATTTTCGTTGCTGCCAAACCAGGAGCGGCTAATCCAGTCGAAGTACATAGCAACCGAGGGGCTTTGCTGTGTGTATGCCTGGTTGGGTTGTTGTGAATGCAACTGAATTGAAATCAAAAGAAATATATTTGCAATTGCGAAGAATTTAGTTATTCTTTTGCGAATCATAGTTTATCATTTAGGATGATATTTATAAAATATTTTAAAGCGAAACAAATTGACGGTGCTTCATCGAACCCAGGTGACTGCAATTTACCGTCAGCACTTTATCAAACATTTCCATACTCAATTTATCTTTTCCCAATCCAAGATAACCTAACGCCATCAGGTAATAGCAATGGACATTATTTTTTTCATCCAGGTCTTGTTCAAACACCAATAAATCAGGTAGCGATACGGCAAAGTAATCCAGTTGTATTTTGTCATCCAAGTGTGCTTTAGCAAAAGAAATAAAGCGGTTGAAAATAGTTGTTGCCTTTTGTTGTTCCCCCAATTGTATCCATGCCAATCCCTGGTATAATATTTTATCGGGCTGCGGATCGTTGTAAAAAATGGCCTGGGCCGGTTCCGAATTCCCTCTTGTTGCCAGCATAAATTTTTGTTTTGCTCCAGCTTCATTTCCCATTGCCTGCAACACACAGCCTTCCAAATAATGAATGTCATTCTCCGGTGCATTGTACAATTTTCCTTCGCCAAGATTAACCGGGTATTGCTGTGCAGCTTTCAGCAACGCTAAAGCATTTTCATAGTTGCCATCACCAAATGCCTGTTTTGCCAGTTCAATATGGCACAATAAATACTGGCTCACCACTTTTCCTTCGCCGCCTTCCCACGGGTGAAACTGCCTTGCGGCTATCAATTCCTTTGCTGCAGCATAGTTACCTTTGCAGTTTAACAAGGTTATTTGTTCTAAATACAAATCATCCCGGTCATTTACAAGTAAGGGATGCTGTTGTAATAATTGAAGCCGCTCATCTACAGACCTGTTCAATGTTTTGTACAACTGGTCAAGCTCCATTAATACCCTGCCATCGGTAGTATCCAATGCAAAAGCGTTTTCCATAAAACCCAATGCCTTC
>Ga0163147_10006579_pt1 | contig 13534 bp, 6 predicted proteins | sample OliLakLV19MP6G1_FD_148597 | JGI IMG/M metagenome (GOLD analysis project Ga0163147, IMG submission 148597) | Freshwater microbial mat bacterial communities from Lake Vanda, McMurdo Dry Valleys, Antarctica- Oligotrophic Lake LV.19.MP6.G1 | ecosystem: Environmental > Aquatic > Freshwater > Lake >...
AACCCGCCATTTGCTGCAAGGGCCTATGGCTATGTGAGTGCTGCCCAATACGATGCGTTGGTTACGGCCTGGTATTATAAAACTACCTATAACCGAAAGGCTCCTTATAAAGTTGATTCTTCATTAAGGGTAATGGTGGCTACATCAGATCTCCCTTCTTATCCATCCGAAGACGCCGTAGTAGTGGGTGTTTCTGTAGAGATGCTGAAGCTTTTATTTCCCGGAGATCAGGATTATATTCAACTAAAAGCCGAAGAACATAAAAGAGCCAGGATAATTTCAGGCGCTAATGTAAGAAGCGATATAGATGCAGGTGAGGCATTGGGCAAGGCAGTAGCTCAAAAATTTGTAGCAAGGGCAAGGGGCGACAGAGCCGGGGCAGCTGTAGGCAACCAAACCATGTGGACAAAATTAGAAGATGATTGTATAGCGAGGGGCGAAACACCCTGGCAGAGCCTTGAACTTCCCAAACGTCCGCCGATGTTGCCCGTGTTTGGTAAAGTAACATCTTTTCTCTTTGATTCTTTAACCTGTGTTTCACTGGTACCGGGGCCACCTCCACCAGTTAAAAGCCAGCAAATGAAAGATGAGTTGGAAGAAGTGTACCAGCAAGTACTCCATACTACCCGTGAAAAAACTGCCATTGTACATTTTTGGGCAGATGGTGTTGGAACGTACACTCCGCCGGGACACTGGGACGCCATTGCAGCAGACGATTTCATCAAAAAAAATTACAGTGAAGTAAGATGGGCAAGAAATATGGCTTTGCTAAACATGTCGTTAATGGATGCTGCCATTGTATGCTGGCAAACAAAATCAGCCTACTACAGCCCACGGCCCAGTCAGTTGAATCCGGCAATAAAAACACTTACAGGGGTACCAAATTTCCCCGCATATATTTCCGGTCATTCTACCTTTAGTGGCGCCGCAGCTGCAATACTCGGGCATATAATTCCAGCGAGAGCTTCAGCTTACAATGCGATGGCCGACGAAGCTTCCATGTCTCGTTTGTATGGAGGTATCCATTATATAAGCGATTGTACTACCGGATTAGCGGTTGGTAAAAATATAGCTAATTATGCCATTCAAAGGGCTGTTACAGATGGGGCAGAATAAATATTAATACTAAAAAATAGCCAGGAAAACGGTTGGCAACTGTTGAGAGGCTAACAACCAAAATAATTTAAGAACGTTAAGTTTTATGTAGAAGACCCTGTAATTCTTTACGGGGTCATTTTTTCAAAATCCGGAATTCAAGATATAAATTAGTAGGTTTTATTTAGAAGGAGCTATAACTCTTTACAGCGCCATTTTTTTAGTACCAGCTTTTTTTATGTAGATTTATCCCATGAAAAAATACCTTGCCATCTTGTTACTTTCCTTCCCCGCACTTTTATTTGCACAGCAAAAAATTGTTCCGCTCACGCCTGATAAAATTTATGGACAGCTTTTCCAGGATGTTCAGTTACAAAAAATTTTACCAGATGGAAAAACCTTTGTGGACTGCACGCCCAAAAGAAAAGTTGCAGATATTATGTATGACTATGGTATGATGAAGAGTGAGGCAATGGATTTAAAAAAGTTTGTAGAAGATAATTTTAACCTCCCGCCCGCTCCCCCGCAGTTGAATTATATACAACAGGAAAAAGATGTCGCAACTCACATAAAAAATTTATGGGGCACATTAAAAAGAGAGGCTGATAAAACAGTGGAAGGCAGTTCGCTGCTGCCGTTACCCAATGCCTACATTGTACCCGGAGGACGTTTCAGGGAAATTTATTACTGGGATAGTTATTTTACCATGCTGGGTTTAAAAGAGAGTGGCGAGACAGCTATGATTGAAAACATGGTGAAGAACTTTGCCTATCTTATTAATAAGTACGGGCATATCCCCAACGGTAACAGAACCTATTATTTGAGCAGGAGCCAGCCCCCGTTTTTTTGTTTGATGGTTGAATTGCTTGCAGGTATTAAAGGGAATGCTGTATATAAACAGTATTTACCGCAAATGCAAAAAGAGTATGCTTACTGGATGGAAGGTGCAGATAAAATGAAAGACCCTGCATTTAAGCGTATTGTAAAATTACCTGGTGGCACAATACTTAACCGCTACTGGGATGAAAGTACCACTCCCCGCCAGGAAAGTTATAAGGAAGATTATGAAACTGCAGAAGCAGTTGCAATGGAATTAGCCATGCGGATAAAAGTATCAACACCGGAAAAATTAAAAGAAATACTGGATGCAAGTAAAGCTGCTACCTGCACACACCTGAGGGCAGGGGCCTGTAGCGGCTGGGATTTTAGCAGCCGCTGGTTTACCGATCCTAATAATATCCATACCATACAAACCACCAATTATATACCGGTCGATCTAAACTGCCTGATGCATTCCATGGAAACCATCATAGCAAAAGCATTAAAACTTGATGGAAAAATAACCCAATCAAAAAACTTTACAAGCAAAGCCGCAAAAAGAAAAACAGCGATTAATAAATATTGCTGGAATGCAAAAACCGGATTTTTTTATGATTATAATTTTGCTGAAGGACAGCAATCATCTATAATTACTGCAGCAGGAGTTTTCCCTTTATTTGTAAAAATTGCTACGCCTGTACAAGTCGCCCATGTTGCAAAAACGGTAACTGCTTCTTTATTAAAAGATGGCGGTATTGTAACCACCACCAACACTACCGGGCAGCAATGGGATGCGCCCAATGGCTGGGCGCCGTTGCAATGGACAACAGCAGCAGGGTTTAAAAATTACGGTAATACTACTTTAGCCAAAACCATTGCCACCCGTTGGTTGGCATTAAATGACAAAGTATATGCAGCCACCGGTAAAATGATGGAAAAATACAATGTTGAAGATTTAACCCAATTAGCCGGCGGCGGTGAATATCCATCTCAGGATGGTTTTGGCTGGACGAATGGAGTGTACCTGGCTTTTAAAAAGTTGTTTTCTCATTAAATTCAGCGTAGTCTTTTGTAGAGTTTTCAGGTAGTTTTTTTCACCACACATTATTTGTATCCGTTAATTCAAATCGAATTTGAGCAATGTGTATGCTAAGCTTCATGTAAATTCCAGCAGCAAAAAGTGCCCATAGCAGTAAGGGATAATATTGTGTAACAAATTTAATGTTGGCTTAAAGTGGGTAAAAAAGTATAGATTAAGCCAACATTAAATTTTAGCCTGTAAAGTTTTGTCTTACCCGCTTTGCTGATTTTTCTGTAATGCGCTGTTGCACCAGGTTGTTTTCATTTTAAATATTTTGCTTAAATATGAATTAAGTAAAATTAAAACCCTTGCTCTTTTTTCTTTAGGCATATCGCTAAAAAGCGATCAGTTTTAATTGGACAACTTACATAAGAAAGCCTGCGATGACATGAATACTTCGGCTCCCTTCAACATCATTTCATTAAGGAACTTCGGCCTTAATATTTCAAATACCTGCACGGTCGGCACCGCAGGTAAGACCGTGCAGGTATTTGAATAAGCGCCTGATAACGCTAGCCTGATACATCATCTTATAACGCCTTTGGTATTGAAACAGAATATAGGCCGGTTCAAATTAAAACAGCCGTTCCAGTTTAAATAAGTTGACCTTCACCCAATGAATAAATTTATGGGAGGTCTAACCCTTGGTATCATTTTTACGGCAAGCCTTTTTATTTACTTTAAACCTTTTCAAAAAAATACCATTATTTCAGTACCATCCATTGTTGATACTACTACCGATATCTCACAAACAAAACTTATTCCCATCAGCCAGGATTCCGCAATACCTGCTGTTATGATAACGGTGTCAATCAATACCGGCAAAGTAAACAGAGATTCATTGGTAGCATTTGCCAAATCTTTATTGAATACACCGTATTTGTATGGTAGCACAGACCCATTAAAAGGGTTTGATTGTTCCGGATTTATCACCCATGTGTTCAATCATTTCAATATCACTTTACCACGTTCCTCCTACGATTTTGCAAACATTGGTATAAAGAAAACATTGACAACCTGCAAACCCGGAGATTTGCTGCTCTTTTCCGGTACCGATCCAAATGAACGAACCATCGGGCACATAGGCATTATTATTAACAACTTAAATGGTCAGCCGTCCTTTATACATAGCACCAGCGGAAAGGCCTACGGCGTCACCATCACCTCAATGGACAATCAATTTTATCAGGATAGATTGATGGCAGTAATAGATATTTTGTAATCCATTTTCAGCAAAATCTAGGTTTAATACTATTCCAAATCAAACTGAAAAATGATGCTTTCCCGTTTCTCTTTTAGCCCAGATTTTCAACTGCAAAATCTGCGTTTAACTGAATACCTGCATCTCCCATTCTGACAGGCAGGAGGTCACGGATAGTTCTTTGTAACCTCAAGTATACTGTTGGCGCCGACGGTAAAGCTGGCACCTGTCATTACCATTAGGCTATAAGCAAATGCATGTTTATTAGCTCCAATTGAAACGCTGCCATTGGCAATTACCACTTGCGTAAAAGCATCTGGCACCGAGCCTTCGGCCCAGTTGCCGGTATTAAACCAATCATTGTTTATAGTACCTGTCCAACTGCCTTGTTTTATTCGGTTGTACACATCAGCAGGTACTTGCAATTTTGCCAATGCACCTCCTTTCAGGAATCCAAGATTTTGAATGGCAATAATATCGCCGTCGTTGTCAAAAACAATATGGTCTTCAAAAGTGGCTGTTGTCCATATTACACCACCGGTGCCAAATGTAGCATCAAGGTCGCCATTCAAATCAACCTTAGCAATAAATCCTTTTGTAAGGCCGTTTACAATAGCCTGGCCAAAAATCAGCAACCGGTTATTATCCTGTCCCGTCCACCTATACTTTTCAGGAATAATGCTGTAAGCATCTGGCAGCGATAAAAATTTATTACCATTTGTTCCAAAGCCTGTATCTACAATACCATTCTGCGAAATCAACGTGAAGTACAAACCTTTTGTAGCGTTGGAGTTGTTGTTTGAAGCATATTCGGATGCGACTAATATTCCACCAGGGTGTACTTTTATTTGTTTGATGCTGGCAATTTCACCAGTAGAAACAAGTGGGATAATGGCGGTGCCATTTGTTCCAAAACTTGAATCTGGCCTGCCCTCTCTGGTATTGCTGCCACGTTTTACTTTGCAGATGAGTTTTAAATTAAAACTTCTTCCACCTACATAGGCATCACCGGTTACATTGTTGATAGTGAAAGTTTGAACTTGTCTTAAGGAAGGCACATAACTGCCAGCTATACTTCCATTTGGCGAAAGCTTATAAATATAAGTAGTTCCAAGTCCGGTGTTAAAGAATGTATTGCCTGCCATATAAATGCTGTCATCTATCACCTGCATTTCTACAAAACTAAGGCCGACATAGCCGGAAAAATGTAACCTCCCATTATTAGCCATGCCGAAACTATTATCCGGGCTGCCATCTGCATTAAAGCGAAAGATGGTAGCTTTTGCGCCGCTTGTTCCTGTTCCTATTCCCGGTTCATTTTGATAATTTTCATAGGTGCCGCCAATTAAGAATTTTCCATTTGCCAAAGGATGTACCTGCTCAGCCAGGCGGGAGTAATCAGATGTGTAAGCATACAGGGTACCGTTGGTGCCAAAGCTGGTATCAATGCTGCCATCGGAATTAAACCGATTTACGATCAATGCTTTTTTGGTGAGTGCCGTTGGCAAAAATGCAACATTGCCCACCGCTAAATATTTATGGTTGGGTAGTTGGGTAACATCCTTCCATGGAGTGCCGCCATGCCTGCCATTTAAAATATAGGAACCCTGCTCTCCAAAACTGTTGTCAATAGTGCCGTCTGCATTGTATTTTATTACGCATCCTGCAGTAATACCATTCTGCCTCGTTACGATGCCCACTACAATAAAACTGCCGTCGCCTAATCGTACAATATCTGTAGGTTCGGCACTTATTGCGCCGGGGTATTGCCACGGAGTAATATTTAAAGTGGTAGAAGGGGCTCCCGGGTTATATGCGTGTATAAATATGCGATAGCGGTTTGGGGCAAAAGGAAAAGCTACTGCAAAAACAGTTCTTTCATTGCCGCCATTATAATCCAGCACTGCTGCAGTAGTTTTGCATCCGGTACCAACGCCTACCTGGTTAGCAGGCACATTAAAGGAAGTACTGCTGATGGTATTGGTAGCATTGTTATAATTCAGGAAGGATACTTTTTCATTGCCATTGCCTGTGGCATGGTAACCCCCCATAGTAATGGTGCCATTAGTATTTAAAATAAGACTTGTTAAGGCATACGGTCTCGGAACAGCAAAGCTTGCATACCCAATGCCAACATTATGTCCATAAGCACTGTCCAAAATCCCATTGCTGTTGAGCTTGTATAACATAATATAGTTTGATTCAGCTGTTGCCGTTTGTGTAAATGCCACATAAAGTGTACCATCGTATTGCCTGGATAATTTCAAGGGCAAGGCATCTTCCAGTGGCAGCCACCCGTCTACAAACAAAGTGGTAGAGCCATTGGTGCCAAAGGATGCAACTGGCACTCCGGTAGTATTGTCATAAGCTGTTACTACTACTTTATGATTGGTTGCCGTTACGGCTTCCATTCTGGCGGTGTACGTAATGCTATTGGTAACAGCCCAGTCTTCTATATAAGTTTTTTTGGTAAAGGTGGGTAGAGGGTATGTCAATACATCTCCTCCATTAAATGCCCCTGGCCGTCCGCCGGAGACAAAGGCCTTGGTAAGATATCCCTGCCCGGTTTGATGATGCCCTGCCAACAGCGTAGCTCCACCCCAAAATTCATAGCTTCGATCCAGCACGGTACCTACTGCGCCAACATTTATATAATTCATAAGCAACACACCACCACCGATGGCGGCGCCGTATGTTGTTTGGATAGTTCCGTTGCTGTTAAGCCTCACCACCATCGGATATTTACTGGGGTTTCCTTCATAATAACCGTTCAATGTAATGCTGTTGTCGCTTTCAATATTAACGGAGTTAATGCCAGTATTAACCCAATCGTTATTTTTGGCAAAGGGAGTAAAAACACCGTTTACTTGTTGGGCCTGGGCACTGAAAAAAAGGAAACCAAAGACATTGAGTATCGTCAGTAAAAAATATTTCATGATGCGTTTTTTTGTTTGAAGAAATAGTTGATAAAGATGCGCTGATTTTAAAAAGATAGCAATAGCGAAATCGGGTGAGTAAGGTTTCTAAACAATCATTCCTGCATAGAAGACGATAGGCTGGTGAAAAATTGTTTACAATATTGTAGAAGTTGCCTGTAAATATAATTGTGCCATCTACATTATAAACATGGATTTCAGCAAAAAAATATTAACCCCACAGCAGCAGTAAGATTGTTTATTATGATAAACGAAATGGATTTATTACTCACCTGGTAAACCTATTTTAAAAAGTAATAAAAACAAAACGGATATTTGAAGTTCAATTGAAACAGGTAAACCTTATTTCGGCAAGGATAAATATTGAACATTCACCATTGATCATTCACACTTAACTCAAGGGTTACAAATAGTTGGAAAAATGAACAGGCCCGGTGCTTGTGAAAAACTAAATAAAAAAGCAGGAGTTCTTTTAAAATGAACTCCTGCGTACTACTTCCGTCAAAATTATTTCTGAAATTTCAGCACAGTTCCATCGGTTAGTTTTATATAATATATGCCTGCAGCCCAGTTGCTGATATCCATCCATTGGTTGGACGTATTTAATTTTACCTGTTGCAGTATTCTTCCGTAATTGTCAGTAATTGTGGCAATGGAATGCAGGTGTACCGCATTTTTGGTTTGAATGATAATGTAATTGACTGCAGGTACAGGATATAAACGAACCGTATTGGAAGCCTTACTGCTTACATTAATAATATTGCTGTAAGATATACTGCCGTTCTGATCAATTATTTTAATTCTGTAAAATGCTTTATCCGTAATTGTTGCTACATCTTTGTACTGATAAGTAAATGCATAAAGTGTATTAGCGTTTACATTCCCGATGGCTACAAAATTATTTCCTATTGTACTTTTTTGTATTTCGTAACGGGTGATGTTCAACTGTTCTTCCACTTTCCATTGTAGCGAAACAGTTTGATCGCTGTTGAGTACGCCATTAAAACTTACCAATCGCACAGGTAATGGACCTGCTGCCGCACTGCTTAAATAAAATCCACTAAAGCCGGTTACATAAAAACTTACTTCCCAGTAATTAGCTGTTGCATTCCATACAATACTATCATCTGCCGGATTAATAATTTCTTCTGTACCAGGATAATTACCTGGCGCCGTACCCACACCATGGTACTGAATAATGCGTAAGGCAGCTTTGCCTGCAACATCGGTTGGGTTAATGGGTAAATCGCCGTTAATAATATCATCGCTGTTGTATTGTGTAAAATCGGCTTGCGAAAAATATAGTGTTACCGTAGCAGTAGATGTTGCCGGTTCATTTACTGGTTCTATATCCGTATGCTTTCTGGCTAAAGTGCGACCATTAAAACTAATTGGGGTTGCACCAACCGTTAATTTTGTTTTTATCAACCCGTTTAAAGGCTTACTACCCGATTGTTTTATACTGGTAATAATTTGATTAGTTCCGTTCACCAGCAAAATATTTTGCCAGTCAATATCCATACTATCCTGCACAGTATTTGGCGGCAGTACAAAAAAACCGTTGGGTTTAAAACTAAAAACTTCTTTACCACTGTTGCCATCTTCTGCTACAAAATAAATGTCGCCGTTGGCAGCAGTTATCTGCTCGGGGTCGCTGCTTTGCGCTCCGGGGAAAAGATCGCCAACCATAACCGTACCTGCGGCGGTACCATCGCTTTTCCAAAGCTCTCTCCCATTAGCCGCCGTAGCAGCAGGAAAGTATAAAAAACCGTTAGCTTTTGCAATATCAGAACTAGGAACACCTAATAATCTAACTTTTTCTCCAGATTGCATTCCACTTAGTTCACCCGGTTCAATATCTTTTACCAATACCGTACCTGCAACTGTGCCATCACTTTTCCAAAGTTCATAACCTGTACCTGGTTCAAAAGCAGAAAAATATAAAACCCCATTTAGATTTATAAGGTTGCAAGGAAAAGAGCCTTCGGTGCCAGGATTAATTTCTTTTACTTTAAAAGTACCTGATGTTGTACCATCACTTATCCATAATTCATCGTTGGTACCAAAGTCAAAATCATCAGCTACAAAAAACAATTTATTACCTACAGCAGTTAGAAAACGTGGGTTACCACTTAGCGAAAAGGTGGTAATAATATCTTTTACCAGTTTAGTACCTGCTTCAGATCCATCCGTTTTCCATAATTCCCGGCCCACTTCGGAAGAAGAAAATGCTAAAAAAAACAATTCATTCCCTACAACTGTTAAATAATTGGGTGTACCTCCACCGCCAACATTATTAAAGGAACTAACATCACCCGGAGCAATATCTTTTACCAACACAGTGCCTGCATCTGTGCCATCGCTCTTCCATAACTCAATACCATTGATGCCATTGTTGGCAGTAAAAAAAAGCAGTCCATTAAAGTTTATAAATTGACTGGGGTTAGAGGGAAATGCACCGGGTCGAATATTTTTTACCAGTACAGTCCCGGCAGCGGTACCATCGGATTTCCACAATTCATTGCCATTAGTGCCATCATCGGCAGTAAAGTAAACAATACCATTGATGTTAAACATATTGGCAGGAAAACTCCCAAAAGATCCGGGCCTGATTTCTTTAACCATGACCGTACCTGCTGCTGTACCATCGCTCTTCCACAACTCACCATTGCTTGGTGTATTGCTGTACGCATAATAAATGTATCCTCCTGCATTTACTGCCTCACTGGGAAAAAACTTCGAAAAACCTGATTGTCCATCTAACTTAATGGTAGTAGCAGGTGTACCAAAAGTGCTGTATAGTGAATGGTTTTCTGCAACGGTATTTTTAGCTGAAAAAAACAACCGCCCGTTGGCGTGGGCAAAACGTTCTGCAACATGTGCGAAGCCAGAACGACTATACAAAGAGGCCGGATTGTCTACCGCAATATTTTTTAACAGGTTGGTGCCTGCTATATTGCCATTTGTTATCCACAATTCATTATTATTGGTAGGTAGGGTTGCTGAATAAAATACCACATGGCCCGGCATGGCAGTTAGAGTTGCATATTCCGTAAAAAAACTAAATGCTTTTATCAATACAGTGCCAGCTTCTGTGCCATCACTTTTCCATAAACCACCTGCACCATAACTAAAAAGGAGCGTACCATTATTATTGATAAGTCCGGTAGGAATGGATCCCGAGCCTGAACCAGGAAGAATGTCTTTTACCATAATAGTACCCGCTTCGGTGCCATCACTTTTCCATAATTCGTAATGAGAGGCAACCGTGTATCCGATGAAAAATAATATGCCATTTACATTAGTTAGTAAAGTAGGTACGTTAGTATTGATATTGTTTGCGGTAGTGATATCTTTTACCATTACAGTGCCGGCTCCGGTGCCATCACTTTTCCACAGTTCGGCACCATTTACTCCATCTGTTGCTGTAAAAAACAACGTGCCGTTTACATTGGTCAACAGGTCGGGGCTACTACTGTTTGTACCGGGAAAAATATCTTTCACCATTGTTGTAGAGATGCCATCCGTTTTCCATAATTCTGCGCCAGTAATTGTAGATGCATTACCCCTAAAATACATAGTTCCATCTATTACAATATTCCTGGAAGCACCTACATTTTGTAGTATTAACTCAGTTGTACCAAAATTGTTTACTCTGTAAAAATTATTGTTATTAAAGACTGTTTCAGTAAAATACAGTAAGCCATTAAAGCTAATTAAAGAATTGGGGCCATCGGTACCAGCAAAGTTGAGGTTTTCCAAATTATTTACCAATACAGTACCTGCCGCGGTTCCATCGGTTTTCCATAAACCATTATCCTGGCTACTATTAGTATAAGCTACAAAATATAAGACCCCATTTACATCGCAAAGGTGGTGCGGAAAACTACCCGATGGAAAACGAACCAATACATCAATATCCTTTACCATAACCGTACCTGTTGTAGTGCCGTCTGTACGCCAAAGTTCAGTGCCGTGTGTGCCATCTTCAGCATCAAAATATACATATCCGTTACTATATACAAATTCAGTGACACCCGAACTTAATTTTCCTGGATTGATATCTCTTAAAATATGTGTGCCTGCTTCAGTACCGTCTGTTACCCAGGGTTCGTTACCACTACTGGCATCATTGGCTACAAAGTAAGTTTTTGCACCTACATTTGTCATCTTGGTAATGCTGGATGAGGTATATGTATTGATGCCTGCTATGGTGGCATTTACATCTTTTACAATTTGCTGTGCCTGTAATCCACCTGCAATGCAAAATATAAACAAAGGGATAAGAATGAAACATTTCATGGTATCTGTTTTTGAGTAAAAAATTATTGCTCAAAGTTGCAGTATTAACAAAGAAAGGGCAATAGCGAATTCGGGTGAAATTGGAGGATTTAGTGTAGTGTAACCAGGCAGCAATTATCTTTAGCACAATTGCGGTAGCAACCAATAATAATAACATATTAACTTAAACTACTATTTTGTAAACTGGTAAATGTTTAAATCTTTCGCCATATCTCTTATAATCACTTTGTTTTTTTTTGTAGCTGTTACTGCACAAAATCCCCAGGTAGATTTTCTGGTTCGTCTATTGAATAAATCAGCAGCGGATACCAATAAAGTAAACCTACACTGGAAAATAGGCGTATCAATTATTAACAAGGATGCGCCTGCGGCTATTTCTTATGTTAAAAACGGAGCTGCGCTGGCAACAAAGCTTGGTTTTATATCGGGAATGGAACGCTGCACCAATGTAACATCAGTAGCATTTTTTTATCATGGAAAATACGACTCTGCCCTTTTCTATAGTAACGCTGCAATTCCGTATGCCATTAAAGCTGGCAATATTAGAAGGCTTCCATTGGCTTACCTTAACCGGGCAGATGTGTTTGCCAACCTGCAAAATTTTAGTGCTGCATTAAAAGACTGCGATACCGCAATTATTTACGCAGAAAAGACAAAAAGTAGTGATGGACTTGGCCGCATCTACAGCATCATGAGCGAAATTTCTTTTAAGCAAAATCAATATTTAACAACCGTTGCAAGTTTAGACAAATCAGATCAATTTTTTTTGTGAAGTAAAATAACCGTCAATATAATAGCGATGAATTATAGCGAAAGGGCAGAAATGTTTATTTTTTTTGGTGAACCAGCCAAAGCAATTCCTATAATGCAGGCGTTCTTTTTGGGAAAAATAGTATTCGTTCTACCATGGGAACAGCTCCTTTGGAGGTTGCACCGCATAATGCATCCAATACCGCCGATGCAAATGCAGGAGCTAATGGCTGGCGAAATATATGTGGCTATGTATATGCAGATAAAGATTATAAATTTATTACTATCGTCAACTTTGGTAATCACTCACTATATAGTGCCATAGGCTATACCTACATATTTATAGATGATGTTACGGTAGCGGAAACCACGCCGCAAGTATTGCCTTTGCGCCTGCTCGAATTTAATGGCAGGATAAATGCCCAACAGCAAAGCGAACTACAATGGATAACTGGCAGCGAAACCAGCACAAAACATTTTGAAGTGCAGTGGCGAACAGATACAAAACCTTTCACTGCCATTGGTGCCGTGCAGGCAGCAGGCAATAGCACAACGGATAAGTATTATAATTTCCTTCATCGTAATCCTGAATCTGGCAATAATTATTACCGCCTTAAAATGATGGACATTGATGGCCGCTTCACTTATTCTCCTATTGTAAAGACTGGGCTTTCGTTAAAAGCTAACAAATTATCTGTTCATCCCAATCCTGTATCATCAGCATTGAATGTGATGGCAACCATAGAAAAAGATGAGATGGTTTTTTTCAGGATTGTTAGCAATGATGGAAGAACCGTAGCAACAAATTATAGGATGTTGAGAAAAGGCAGCAATGCGTTTAGCTGGAATATTTCAAATCTGGCGGCGGGGAATTATTTTCTTGTATCAACCAATACTGCGTTGCAGCCGGTGCATATTGTGAAGCAGTAAAATTATTGCAAGTATTTTTGTTTGCAGTAGGCATCAGTTCCATACAAATTACCACAGTGAAAACAGGATTGTAACCGCTGTCAGCCTTAGGAAACATCGCCTTAATAGATGGACAAAGGCTGATGGCGGTTGTAAACGAAAGTGACCATTTGAATGATACCCCTTACATTTTGACATTGCTGCTGTATATTTAGAAATGAAAAGTTTATTACTGGCCTGCATAATGCTTAGTTGTATAGAATCTGCGAATGCTCAAAGTGCGGAAACAGACTCTTTGATAAAGCGGTTAATAACAGCAAAAGAAGATTCCAATAAAGTACACCTGTATTGGAATACCGGTGCTGCCATTATTTACCAGGACCCACAGGCCGCTTTACCTTATTTTAAAAAAGGCGCAGCTCTTGCAACTCAATTAGGCTT
>Ga0163147_10006587_pt1 | contig 13518 bp, 17 predicted proteins | sample OliLakLV19MP6G1_FD_148597 | JGI IMG/M metagenome (GOLD analysis project Ga0163147, IMG submission 148597) | Freshwater microbial mat bacterial communities from Lake Vanda, McMurdo Dry Valleys, Antarctica- Oligotrophic Lake LV.19.MP6.G1 | ecosystem: Environmental > Aquatic > Freshwater > Lake >...
ATAGTAAAGATAAGTTAAGGTTTTGGTTTAGGTTTTCTTTGGAGTTCTTGAACTTTTTTGATTTGCTCTGGAGTTAAAACCGCTTTGATTTCATCGCCGTTGGCTTTGAGGATGTTAAAGATTTTCTTTTTCCGATCGAGATTTAGATCCAGAGATTGCAAAACAGGTATAGATGGCTGACCTTTTTTAACCGCAGTTGTAAATCGATCCCGTTGTGAGGGCGTTAAAACTGTGAGAATTTGCTTACCCCTCTCGGCGGTAATCTTGCGAATTTTTTGCTTTTGAGCGTCAGTGAGTTTTAAGTTTCCCTGACGGACTGGGTGGATTCGGTGCCGCCATCACTGGAGACGTAATGCTTACCACGCCTGAAGCAATAGAGAGCGAAATAATTGCCGCGATCGAGAAAAGCGAGAACCGTCTAAAGTTAAAGATGATAGTTATCCAGCACAAAAGCCTTATTTTACTTCAGTATGACTTGCTCGATTATTTTGCCTTGTTTGAATGAGATGCGTCATGGTTATATTCAGCGCATTTTACCCAACCTGATCGACCAACAAGGCAGTAAAGAGATTATTGCCGTGGTTAGTCAAAGTAACGATGGCACCGAAGATTTTATTGCTCAATATCCTCAGGTTAAGCTAGTCATGAGCGATGCGATCAATCGGGCGCAGCGATTAAATCAAGGGATCGAAATCAGTACAGGCGAGATCGTTTTGTTACATCATCCCGCGACGCTATTGCCAGAAGTTGAGGCTTTAAACTCGATCGAACTGATGATCGATCGATCGACAGGTGCACTTTGGGGCGGATTCCAACATAGCTTCGATCTCGATCACTGGTTGCTGCGATTTACATCTTGGTACGCCGATCGAATTAGATTTCAACGAACTGGAATTGTTTACCTCGATCACTGTATATTTGCGCGCAGGGATTTGTTAAAGTCGATCGACTATGTTCCCGATCTGGATATTTTCGAGGATACGCTGTTGAGTGAAAGGTTAAAGGCTTTTGGGATGCCAGTTTTAGTCGATCGAAAAGTCATGACTTCGGCGCGGCGATTTCGAGATCGAGGCATTTACCAACAGGCGTTACTAAATCAGATCCTCAAAATTTGCTATCGACTCAAGATCGATCCGAAATATATGAATAAACTGTACGAACAAAAGTCAAGCATCAACGTCACGTATAGAAATCAGGACTCGAACTAAATGCTCAAAAATCTGCCTGCATTACTAATCATTCATGGCTTGCTGTTTAATGGTTACAGCAGTGTTGCTCCGTCAAGTTCGGCGGCAAATCCAGTTACTCCCGCCAAGCCCACGCCTCAGCCGATTAAACCGTTCGATCGTGCCAAGCCGCCAAAGCCAACTCAGACATTAGTTAAATTGAAACCGCAGGAGCTAGCAAAGCTGGTAAATCTACCTGTGGATGATCTGTTTGGAATCGATCGAACCCAATTACTCACGGCAATCGATCACAGTCTGCGCTACATTCGCACAGGTACAGCCGCGAAGAAATATCCGATTGCTGGGTTTAGTCGAGATCGAGTTGAGCTAAGCCTCGTGAGATTTCGTCAACTGGTGGAATCTGCCCCCAATGCCATGGCACTGAACCAAGCCGTACTGCGCGAATTTGATTTGTATAAGTCGGTGGGGTTGGATGGCAAAGGGACTGTCCATTTCACGGGTTATTTTGAGCCAGTATTCCCTGCTAGTCGAGATCGGACTGAGAAGTTCAAATATCCGCTCTATCGCTTGCCCCCAGATTTTCTCACTTGGAAAACGCCGCATCCGACTAGGGTTGAGTTAGAGCGTGGCAAACTGAAAGGGTTGGAATTAGTTTGGCTGAGCGATCGATTTCAAGCATTTTTGATTCACGTTCAGGGTTCGGCGCGGCTGCAATTAGCGGACAAACAAGTGATGACTGTAGGGTATGCAGGTAAAACCGATCGCCCCTACAATTCGATCGGCAAGGAATTGGTTAAGGATGGCAAGATGCGATTGGAAGATGTGACGCTGCAAAGACTAATCGCCTATTTCCAGCAAAAGCCTCAAGAGTTAGATGGTTATCTCAATCGGAATGATAGCTATGTATTTTTTCGCGACACGATGGGTCAAGCCGCCACAGGTAGTATTGGGTCGCCTGTGACCGCAGAACGTTCGATCGCCACGGATAAATCGATTTTCCCGCCAGGTTCGATCGCCCTGATCCGCACGACTTTACCGTTCGCTGATAAAAGCAAGAATAATCTTCTAGTCTCTCGCCCTGTCAGCCGTTTTGTCTTGGATCAAGATACAGGTGGGGCGATCACAGGGGCGGGGCGAGTTGATGTGTTTATGGGTACAGGTCAGTCCGCTCAAGATCGAGCAGGCTTAATGAATACCGACGGCGAGTTGTATTATCTGCTTTTGAAGTAGAGAGCTTTAATCTCAGCTTAGCAAACTGGTCATGATTGACTCATAATCTAAACCTTCTTCGATCGAAGAGTCTACTATCGCCAAACGATCTTCTAGCGCGATTACAAAGCGATTACAGTCAGAACCCATCGATTCACAAGAGATTTGGATCGCCAGTAAGTCTCGACCAGTTAGACGTGAGAAAAATGAAGTCAAGATACCTGCTTCCATAAAGCAGCTAGGTCTGGGCTTAGCGAGTTTTTTGCTGTAGGGAGATTGATAGGTCTTAATCATCAAAAACCCCTGATTCTGATATGTCGGGTCAAACTCAATTCTCCCCCAACCGTGAGTTAGCCAGCATTCTTTCAGGCATTGCAAGAATAAAATCATGTCTAACTCAGCCAGAGGTTTACCATAATAGTCAGATATTTCTTCACTAAAGCGCGTGTAGAAATTTTTACCCCACCACTTGCCACAGTTGAATAAAACTAGGCGCGATGCTTGTCCTGTCTCTTGTTCCAGTCCTTCATACAGGGCTTGGATTAAAGTGTCTGGCACTGCGATCAGTCGATCCCCTCGACGACTTTCTAGCAAACCTAGTTCCAGATCGCCCTTGATGTAAGCATCATAGCCATAGTAGTTGGCAGGAATTTGATTATCTTGAAGTAAATCGGCTACGGAAATCATATGCTTAATGGGTTAGTAGATCAGGGTGACTTGAGCAGTTGTGATCAAAGGTTGGATCAAGGAAAGCTGATGGGTGCTGAGTTCTTGTCGCAGGATTTGGTTCAACAACTTGTAGAGTACATCATTAATCTGACGCATCTCTTTTAGTGCCATAATCTGCTCTAACCACCGCAACAGCCTCTGTTTAAGGAAGTTTTCGTCGTTAAGCAGCATCCCCATGGCGCAGTAGCGCATCACCAGAATGAGATTTTTGATCCCACTCTCGATATCGGCTGTATCAGTTTTATTAAGTTCGATCTCAGCTCGATCGGCAACTTTTTGGAGAATCTCAATTTCTCGATCGCGCAAAAGTTTATACAGAGTCAATCGTTCGGGCAGAGACTTCACATAGCCATCAAGTAAGTCCAACTCATCAGATTTGAGATAGCGATCTTGAGCTTGTTCAATCAGGTCTTTGATCTTGGCATCCATAGTGTTTAAAAGAATTTCGAGATATCGTCGATAAAGTCGTCTAAGGTTTCTGATTTTTCATCATCATCGATCGGCAAATTCGGTGTTGTGGCTTGGGGCGCGATCGAATCACCCGTCCAAGCAATCAGACTAAAGTATTGTTTGACTGCCAACTTTAGACTCAGAACTGTAGGTGTACCATCAGAGTTTGGTGGTGATATTAACTCTAAAGGGTGGTTTTCCCAATTCACTCCTTGCCAAAAACTGCGAACAGACTGGAGCATCCAGGTGGATGACTTGTTAGAGCCATTACTTGCCGCATGTTTAACGATCGTATTCATCCCGTCAACTCGCCATTACGTAAACGTTTTTCGATATCACGGCTGGTCGCACCTTCATTTAGCCAGAAAGAAGCGGCATCAATTCGATCGTTGCCACCGAGCAGAAACTTACAGTAATTTTCGCCCATCGAGTAGCACTGAATCTCGATACACTCCAATTTCTTTTTGACTAGATATGTAAAGAAACCAGAAAACAAACCAGCATAGAGATGGCAAACAGGCTTGCCGACATCACCTAGGCTTCGTGCTACGGCTGAGTCAAAGATGCTGATAAACATAAATCCTTGCTTTCGATCGGTCATATCCATCTGCCAACGTCCCCAACCTTGGGAGGTGAATGGCCACCACCAGGTTTCTAGCAAGAAAGGCAAATTAGTTTGACGAATACTGCGATTAAAGTCACGCTCAAACCACTCGGTAAACACTTCGGCATCTTTTTTGCCCCACTCACAGCCGATTGTGTACATCACTGCGGCTGAGGCATCCCCCACTTCTTCTTCTAAGCCTTCTTGCAAGCCAATGATAAAGTCCTCACTGGTAAAGATCTGGCGCAAACCATTCCAGTCTCTAACCACACCATGCTCTGGATCTGGCTTGAAAAAATCCTGCAAGCTATAGTGATTATTTTTATGTTTGCTTAAGGCATGACCTAATGAATCAAGCGACTGTTCTGCTGCTAATGTCATAGTTGCTGTTCTCAGTGATTAGTAAATTAATAATTAATAAATCGATCTTCAAACTTTCTTGCTTTTCGCTAAATGTTCGCCAACCCGAAAATCTGTGTTTTGCAGTTGCTTAATCACCGATCGAGAAATCAACTGTCCAACTTCAACCAAGGTTTGACCTGTAATTGGGTGCAGTAATGGTCTTTCACACCGCCGCCCAATCAGTGCTTCGATATCCTGAATCGACTGCACGTACATCCCGATCGGTAGTTCGACGATCACGCCCTCTGCCATCACCCGCGCTTGGCAAGCTAATCGAGAATTTGGTTTGCAGGTGGTAATTACCTCCAAAGTTCGTTGTTCACGTCGTGCCATCGGACTGAGTGAGTCCATGCCTTCTTGAATGTAAACATGACAAGTGGCACACATACCTCTGCCGCCACACTCTTTGAGGATGTTTAAATCCTCTTCCATCAAAATAGACAGCAAAGCTCCATTAGTCTCGATGTCTGCTTCCTGTGCGATTGGCTCAATTCGGACGCGTTTTGCCATACTACTATTCCTTTACCATGCAAAGCATCTCAAGTCTAACTTATCAAGGATGTCTGTATATCCTCAAATGCTACATCTATGTACAAACATACAGGACTTTCTGAGTTAGTCATAATCCGCTAAATAGCTGAATAATTAGCCAGTCTTAAAATTTAGATCGATCGACAGATATTTTTCTAATTGGTAATATTTAGTAACATCTGCTGATGTGCATCCAAGCAGTCATGCATCACCATATTGTCAAAGTTACGAATCACCTGTTTGCATCTTTTGGTATAGGTTTTAGCCCACTCCTGAAGTTGTTGCTGCTGTTCTGGACTACAGATTATAAGTTCTTGATCGGGACATGAGATCGTCGCATTTCGATCGATCGTGATTTGTTGGAGCCAAGCCGAGTCAGGACGAGCACTTTTCCAGTAGTTTCCGACCACAACCTTGCCGAGATATTGAGTTGTAAAGCGGCTGAGTTTGTTGAGCGCGATCAAAAATTCACTGAGCTTATATTCTGGGGGCTTATATTCTGGAGTCGTAATTTCTGAAGTGGGCAATACTTCAGAAATTACTAAAGGGATTTCGATCGAAGGTTCAGCAGTAATAATTTCCACTCGTGGAGAGACTGTGGCAAGCTTTGGCTCACTTTCTTGTAGCTTGCTTTCTGATAAGTGAGTATTAGATCCAATGTTTTCTGCATGCCGCAAAGATGTCTGCGTAATGCTTCCCAATAATTGCTTAAATGTGGCAACGGCACTGTAGACATCGATTTCAATCTCTTGCCTCACCTGATCGATCGAAGCTTCATATTCCTTAATGTCTAGATTCTTGTCTCCCAGTACCAAAAGCACCAGATCATGAGGTAGTTTGTAAATGAAGGCAATATTCCCAATGAAGTAAAACTCAAAGGATATCAAGCCTTCGGGAATATTTTCGATCACCTGATGTATACCCTGAGCCATTGCTTGCTGCTGTTGTCCATTCAAGATCGCATTGAAACCATGAAAGTACGGTCTCATGCGCCGATTGGTAAGAGCAACGCCAATAACACCTGGTAAATTCAAGAAATCCTGGATTACCTCCCGATTCATAATTTTTCACTCTTTATTTTATGATCGACATTCCATTCACCTTAGATCAATTACGCATTCTCAAGGCAATTGCTGCCGAGGGAAGCTTTAAACGGGCGGCTGACAGCCTTTATGTGTCTCAGCCTGCGGTGAGCTTACAGGTGCAGCATTTAGAACGACAGCTAGATGTACCACTATTCGATCGGGGAGGGAGACGGGCACAACTAACAGAAGCAGGGCGATTGTTATTATCCTATGGCGATCGCATTCTCAGCTTATGCCAGGAGACTTGTCGAGCGATCGAAGATCTCCAAAATCTCAATGGTGGGACTCTAATTATCGGGGCCAGTCAGACAACTGGTACTTATCTGATGCCACGGATGCTTGGTTTCTTTCGGAACAAGTATCCCGATGTCGCGGTTCAACTCCATGTCCATTCTACCCGTCGAACTGCTTGGAGTGTCGCCAATGGTCAGGTAGATTTAGCAATTATTGGCGGTGAAATCCCGATCGAGTTACAGGATACGCTCGAAATTACGCCCTATGCCGAAGATGAACTAGCCCTAGTCTTACCACCGTCACACCCACTTGCTCAGGTTGGGATCTTACCTAGAGAAGAGTTATATCGCCTGAAGTTTATTACGCTCGACTCGCAGTCAACGATTCGCAAGGTAATTGACCAAGTACTACTACGCAGTGGGGTTGACCCGCGTCAACTCACAATCGAGATGGAGCTAAACTCAATTGAGGCAATTAAAAATGCCGTGCAGGCGGGACTGGGGGCAGCATTTTTGTCTACGACGGCGATCGAGAAAGAGCTACAGATGGACGCATTGCGACGAGTTTCGATCGATGGTTTAGTAATCAAACGCACTCTGTCCCAAATCAGTAACCCTAATCGCTATCGCTCCAAGGCGACCGAGGCTTTTTGTCTAGAAGTATTGCCATATTTTGAGGATAAGCTTCTAGTCAATCAGAATTTGTTACCTGTTAGCCCGACCTGAGCTTGTCTCGATCTATTTCGCCCGAAAAATTCCAAAGACTGATGTGTAGCCGTGCAGAAATGTCGTGCCACTCACAGGACCAATTTCACCGCCGCAGAAAAATCCATTCATTGGCAGATTGCCGATGGATTTCTGGAATATCCCTGTATCAAATCCTTCTTTGCCGTAAAGTCGCTCGCCTCTACCAGAGCAGGCAAACATCACGGCGGCGTGGAGGTGATCGGCATCTACCTGTTGAGCGTAACGACCAATGGCATCTTCTAGATCTTCGGCGGAAGCTTTGGCATCACGTAAATGTAGTTGGATTCTTTGCCCAGGTCGAATTCGATCGCCCACAGCAATTGCCCCACTTTTAGGGTCAACCCCGATAATGTTGCGAATCAAAAAATCGCCCTCGCCTGGTGTTTGTTTAAACTCATTCATCACTACGCCAATAAACAGGGAATGCTCTGCCAGACTTCGATCGCTATCGCTTAAATCGCCGACTACATCCTGTAATGCTTGGAGCGGTGGACGATCTTCTAAAGACAAAATAATATTTCGATCGCACTCTGACACCTGTAAGGTTTTGCCAATCGGACGGCAGCCCTGAGCTACTACTGCGTCGATCGTGACATCGCCCCAGAGTGCTAATCCTACTAACCCCTGACGATATAGCTGATATCCTGATTCAACATCGCTGCCAAATAGCGCATTAGAACTCATTCCAGCCGCACTTGCTAGCCCTCCGACTTTAACAGCTTTGGGGTAAGCGAAATCTAAGCCTTGTAACAAATCGGTAACGTGAAATGAAAATGGATCGGACAGAATTATAAAGTTGGGTTGCTCTTGTGCTGCCACACCAATTAATTCTTGCCATCGATCGGGTGGACTGTCGAGATCGGGGATGTCCTCGTCTTCGATATGAAACGTATGTACTTGAGCATTGGGTAAGTTTGCCACCAGCAAAGAAAGAGCTGGACTTGATTCCAGCTCTTTCCCCCCACCAACAATGCCACTACCAGAGCAGCCAATTAGATGCTTAATCGCAATTTTTTCTGCCAACAAAGGTAATAGACGCGAGTACTCACTGCCAAAGGCGTTAGAAACAAACAAAATCCCCAAATCTGGAGATCGACCATCTAGCCCCTCTAAAACCTGCTGCGTCAAGTCTTGAATCGCTGCTTCCAGAGAAACCTTGGTTGACAGACCATTAACCCATTTCATATGTTTTTCCTGGTTTAGCTTACGTGTGTAACTGTCATTAATACTGACGCGCAGAAGATCGAACTAGTTAGAACTGAGACTGACTTAAACAGTTAATCAAACAGTTAAGCTGGTGTGCGGCGAAGTCATGTATCTTTAAAGAATATATAAAACTGACTACAAACATTCATAAGGGAGAATTTTTTATGAAAGATGCGGTGACTAGTTTAATCGACATCTACGATGCCACGGGTCGTTACTTAGATCGTGATGCGATCGATAGTCTTAAGTCATATTTTGGCACTGGTGCGGCTCGGCTCAAAGCTGCATCCCTAATTACTGCTAATGCTGCATCCCTGATTCGTCAGGCTGGTAACCAGCTATTTGAAGCTGTTCCCGATCTGCTGCGTCCTGGTGGAAATGCTTATACTACCCGCCGCTACGCTGCTTGCCTAAGAGACATGGACTATTATTTGCGCTATGCCACCTACGCTCTGGTTGCGGCTGATAATTATATTTTAGATGAGCGTGTCCTTCAGGGATTGCGTGATACCTACAATTCACTCGGCGTGCCGATTGGCCCAACTGTTCAGGGAATCCAAATTCTTAAGGATTTAGCGATCGAATTGGTGGGTGAAAATGCTGACTGGCTGACCGCGCCATTTGATTACATGAGCCGTGAACTCAGCGAACGAAACATTTAAAGTTTTAATTTAAGTAAATTTAATTTTAAATAAATCAGCCCCAGTTTAACTATTTGGGGCTTTTTAATTTAGGGTAAAGGCTGGGCATTCTGCCGCACTAATTCTATGTCTACGCCCAATTCTTCAGATATTTTTTCAACACTTAAACCTAACTTTAGCAACAGAGATACTGTCTCAAGCTTGCCCTCAAGCTTGCCCTCAAGCTTGCCCTCAAGCTTGCCCTCAAGCTTAAAATCCTCTGCTACTTCGCGAAAGTACCGCGTCTGCTTTAACTCATCTAGTCCAAACATAGCTTCAATCTCCTGACGACTTAACTGGGTAAATTTGTAAACCAATATTGTCTGAATTAATTCTATAACTTTCTGCTTGACGGCAAGATCGCTAAACTGCTCTTGTGCTTGCTGGATCAGTGAATTGACTTGCTCTACCTTGACTTCGGTTGCAACGACAAGCTTTACGATGTCTAGTTCAACAGTTGGTGTGACTTCGCCTAACTCATCTAGGTAAACTCGCTTCACTTGCGGGTTGAGATAGCGATATGGCAATGGGAACGGCACATCCAGACTGCGGCTAGCAAATATGGCGACGGCAAACCACTCATGATCTGGCTTATATTGCCCCAGGTAGAGAAAAATTTCTGAGATAAATAGCCAGTAAAAATCATCTTTCGGTTGGAACTGAACTTCGGCAAAATAGATCGGCTTGCCCACTGATTCAGTTAGAAATAGCCCGTCGGCGCGGAAAGCTAATTCTTTGATCTCTACTGATAAAAACTGATAGCTTTGGGCCTCTGCAACAGGCTCACCAATCAACTCAAACAAGAGACTGGGGAAAGTCTGGAATAGTTGGTAGAAAATTGTGTCTGTTCGCACTTTTTTTGTCTTAACTACAGAAATGAATTTACAGGCAGCGATCTAGTCAATCATTAGAAATTCGATCAACTCAGACATTATCAGCAAATCATTGAGGACAGAGTGCCGCTAAAATCTGGGCATTGGCAGCAGGAAATCGAAATTGATTGAGTTCTGATGGCTCGACCCAACGCAATTCGACTGATTCCAAAGGTTGAGGTGTGCCTGAAACATATTGGCAGTGATGCACAATCAGAGTGACGGCAAATCTTTCACCGTATTCATGATCGACTGTAATTAGATGTTCGCCGACATCGATCGTGATGCCGATTTCCTCTTTGATTTCGCGTTTGATACAGTCGATCGCATCTTCCCCAGGCTCAATTTTACCGCCAGGAAATTCCCAGTAGCCGCCAAATGTATCTTCACGTCTGCGCTGGTCGATCAGAACTTTATGACCATCCCAGATTACGGCTACACCGATTTGTAAATATTTCCTGTTCACTTACTTTCACTTAACTTAACAAACCTTTAATCCAAAAATTCTAGTCCTTTTGCAGTAGGAGTAAGGTTCTTTTCAGCTAACCACTCGGCATTGAACATCCGACTTTGATATCTACCTCCACCATCGCATAAAATTGTGGCAATAACATGACCAGGACCTAATTGCCGTGCGAGTCTGACTGCCCCAACCACATTTAAGGCGGCAGAGCTACCCATAAACAAACCGTCATGCCTCAGTAAGTAATAAGCCATTTCGATCATTTCTAAATCACTGCCCTCAAAAGCGCCATCGAGTTTGGCACGGGCAAAGTTAGCTGTTTTGCGGTTGATCCCGATCCCTTCGGTAATTGAGCTGCCTTCAGCTTTGAATACACCTTGAGTAATGAAGTTAAATAGACCAGAGCCAGGTGGGTCGATCAGGTAAGCGGCAATATGGGGATTTTGCTCCTTGAGATATGCAGTCACACCGCCGATTGTACCGCCTGTCCCAGAAGACATCACAATGCCATCGAGTTCGCCACCAGTTTGTTGCCAAATTTCGGGCGCAGTTGTTTGGTAATGCGCTTCGGAGTTGGCTAAGTTCTCAAACTGATTTGCCCAAAAGGCATTTTCTAAGTTCTGGGCTCGATCGCGGGCAACATGATAAAAATTTTCAGGATTACTAAACGGAACAGGTGGCACTAGTTCTACTTCCGCGCCTAAAGTTCTAAGTAGGTCAATCTTCTCTTGAGATTGATTATTTGGCATGACGATAAAGCTGCGGTAACCTCTGGCATTGGCGACCAGAGATAGTCCGATCCCTGTATTACCAGCCGTGCCTTCAACGATCACACCGCCAGGTAAAATCAAACCCTCTTGTTCAGCTTGGCGCACCATGAACAAAGCCGCACGATCTTTCACACTGCCACCAGGACTGAGAAATTCGGCTTTGCCAAGGATCGTACAACCTGTGGCTTGGGAAAGCGACTCGATCTTGATCAGGGGAGTATTACCGATCGAACCCGCAAAACCCTGACGAATATCTGATGTCATGATTGCAGTAGACTTACTTTGAGGTGCTTGATTATGCATTGACTTAGTTAACAAGAGATTTTAGAAAGATTTCAAGTAGATTTTTAATCAAATTTTAGGAGGATTGAGATGAAATTCCTAGTCGCCATCGATGGATCGCAGGTCAGTCAGAAGGTGGTTCAAAAGGTGCTGAGCTTGGCTGTACCTTGTAAAGCTGTAGTCATATTACTAACTGTAGTCGAACCGATTGCCAATTACTATCCCAAAGTCATGATGCCTACAGGCGATTGGGTGACGTGGCAAGGTACACCAGACATCGAGTTAGAGAAGACCTTACTAAATTCTGGTCAAACCCTGCTGGATAATGCTGCTAAAACTTTTAGATCAGCAGGACTAGAGTGTCTCACGAAGCTGGAAATCGGCTCACCCCGTGATGTGATTTGCTCGATCGCCTCGGCAGAGACTCCAGACTTTTTGGCATTGGGTTCTCGCGGTCTGGGTACGGTCGAACGATTGATGCTAGGCAGTGTGAGCGACTATGTTGTCCACCACTCTAGCGCGCCAGTTATAATCGTGCGTTAGGAGCAACTAGCCCAAAATCTTTTGGGTGAAGCCTTTAACTCCATCAACTAACTCCTGTCTCGTATTGGCATAGAGCAAATAACGATAAACAAACCAAATCAAGGAAGCGAATCCGACTAACTCGCAAGTTGGAGCTAGCAACGGGACGGCATCAATGAATTTCAAGATCGTTGACAGCAGGATGAACAGGGGGATAAATAACAGGGCGATCGCAATCAGGCTTAGGTTAGATTTTTTCCCCTCGTTAAATAGCCCCTTGAGTGAGTCCGTTAATTTCGTCACAAACCCAGAAATTTCGCTCAATACCTGCTGGGGTGAGCTAGGATCGGCAACTCGATCGGGTTCGGTGATAATCGGAGCGATCGAAGCGGGTTCGATCGTAGTCTCAACTTCTAGCTTAGGCACTTCTTTTGTTTCAGCCATCACAGTTGTGGTGATCGGAGGAGATACTTTTTCTTCAGGATTCATAGATTTAGGCTAAGTTTAGTTTTGCAGCAATTTTAGCAGTAGTCATTTACTCGGTGATCGCTAGATAAGATATTGTCCATTGTTCGCTGTTGCTTGATAATTGAATGATGAGAAATCAAATGTTGAAATCCAGTTCCTGGCTATATTTGGGACTGTTTGTAGCATTCTTGCTAACAGGAAACGCCATCGTTTCTCTAGGACAGGACTGGCAGATCGTGGGTTTGTCGATCTGTTTATTAGCTGGAATGTTTACTTGGAAAAGATTTCAAGCTCGATTCCAAACTCCACAGCCAATTAGTCGCGCTACCCTCCAGCAAGAACTCAAGCGGGTGGAGCAAACAATTGCCAAAATTACCGATCGAACCCAACGCCAGCAACTACTTCAACAGGCTGAACAAATTGCCGCAAGCCTACAGCAAAATCAGTTTCAGATTGCTTTATTTGGCGCAGGTTCAGCAGGGAAAACCTCGGTTATTAATGCCCTACTGGGTAAAAATGCGGGTTTAACGGCGGCAACCATTGGGACAACTAAAGCCCGTGCCGAATATACCTACAAGTCCAAAGAAAATCGCCGCATCTTATTGGTAGACACCCCAGGCACACTAGAAATTGGAGAGGGTGGTCGATCGCGTCAAGCCCTAGCTCTAGAAATCGCCCAGTCATCGGATCTACTGATTTTTATCACAACTAACGATCTGACTGCTTCGGAATATCAGGATCTGGTCAAACTCTCCCAACTTGGTAAGCGGATCGTTCTGGCATTGAATAAAACCGACCAATACTCGCAGGTCGATCGACAAGTTATTTTAGCCGCTCTTACACATAGCGTTGCAGGCATGATCTCAGGATCGGATATCGTCTCGATCGCCGCCCAACCCAGCCCGATCAAAGTGCGCCAATCTAGTCCTGATTGCACCCAGCCAGTGCAAGAATGGCTAGAACCATTGCCGCCTGATGTTGCCAGCCTCCGCACTCGGATCGAGCAGATTCTCTCTAGTGAACTCGAACAACTGCTACTGGAGAATACTAGTCAGCAAATCAAAGCTCTAGAACATTC
>Ga0163147_10006588_pt1 | contig 13517 bp, 10 predicted proteins | sample OliLakLV19MP6G1_FD_148597 | JGI IMG/M metagenome (GOLD analysis project Ga0163147, IMG submission 148597) | Freshwater microbial mat bacterial communities from Lake Vanda, McMurdo Dry Valleys, Antarctica- Oligotrophic Lake LV.19.MP6.G1 | ecosystem: Environmental > Aquatic > Freshwater > Lake >...
AGCCTTTCGTGTTCCACAAGTCAACAGCGAAGGTTGCCCTGGAGCATCGAGCGATACATTCGTGTTTATTCTAAAAATGACGTTTGAGGCAGGAGCGGTAACGGTTAACGCATTTGCCGTTGAAGTATTTTCATTATTCACTTGAAGAGCAGCAGTCATTTCGTACTGAGCACTTGATGAAGCCTTATCAAAGCTCCAGGTCTGTCCGTCACCGGCTGGTACACGCGCTACTACATTGTATGTTTTTTCCCCTGGTAGTCTCTGCAAAATTAAAATTGAGCTGTTGTTAGCAACTGGGCCGTTAAGATCGATCTTCCCAGTGATGGACTCTCGTTGTCCGGCGGGCTGAACTGGGGGCTGCGCACTGGAAACAAGCTGAAGGTATTGATTGGAAGCTGGAGCAGCAACTGTGACCTCATCAGACTTACCATAAATGACGTCCTTATCCATCACATCAAGGCGCACTCGATACCGCTTTCCAGCTTCTGCTCCGCTCCACACCCAGACAGCATTATCTTTGACTTCGATATCTGATGTCACGTCCTGCAGTGTTTCTGAATCGAGTCCTGCTTTGAGTACCAGCCTGGCAGTAGGTGGAATGTATCCACTCAAGTTTACTCGCCCAGAAATAGAAACTGGCAACTTCGGAGTTGGCGAAGGATTGGTAAGAACGATCAAAGTAGGTGTCGGAACTGCTTCGTTGGTGAGGTTCCCATCCAGAAGTTCTTTCTCAAGAATTTGGATATCATCAGGAATTTGGTCTTCAGTAACATTAAAAGTAAGCTGCTCTCCACTTGCAGGTGCGGTGACGACAATGGTATTTGAACGGGCAATCTCTCTCCCCGCGAACTCTACACTTGCTTGAAGCTCATAGGTCTGACCACTTACCGCTTCCAGCCATGACCAACTTGCTTCTGGAACCAGTGGAACATCTACTGATAACTGTGTGAACGCAACTTCATCAAGACCACGTTTGTATAATACGACTTTACCGTCAGTGGTTGAACCTGTACCAGGACGAACCCCGTTGTACTGAATTGAGCCAGAAATTATGGATCCGTTCAGTGGCGTTTCCCCAGCAGCAAGTGGAGGTAGCTTTGGCGAGAAAAATCGATACCCTATCCAGCCAACTAATACCCCTGCAGCGACGACACCCATCAACCCAAAGATAATCAGAATGATATGAAATCTGTTACTTTTCATGAATGGAGCTTCGCTACTTTACAACATTTCTTTTTTGAAACACATCGAGGGCTTTGTCTAAAGTTGGAAGACCGTACTTGATGCGTTCAGTGTCAGGAAAGCTTCTGTCCAGGGGCTCCGCAAACTGCCAGGTCCCTTCAGTATTTAAAACAAACTGAGTTCCGTAGACTTGCGATTTTCCCGATGCCAGCTGCCATCGGTCGTACGTTGAGGCATACATCCACTTTGCACCTTCATACCCTAAGTTCATCGACGTGCGTGCTAGGTGATGCGCTTGCTGAAAGTCATCCACAGTATCACCATGCTGAAAAATCAACGCCGCGTGATAGAAGTCCACTGGTTCGGAAAGCTGTTTGTCTGTCACAAATTGAAAGGTTTGGGTACGGCGCGTTTTATCACGTGCTTTCAACTGACTGAGCTGATCGGGATCACTCCAGTTGGTCACGCTCTCACGGTCAGCAATGTCTTCTATGTACAGTTGCTTTAGTAATTCGTGAGGCATGTATCCATTGTAGCGCAAACGCCACTAAGTTTCCTTTGTGGCGTTCTTTTCACTGTAGCTGTCTCTAGCAGACTTAGTTACAAGTAAATCCGACAGTTGTTGACCAAGGTGAGAAGTTGTTTACGTCTGTGCAGTTTACACACTCTGCATAGGCATATCTCACAAAGCTTTGTTGACCGCGATTTACGGTGACGGTGATCTTTTGATCGCCAGCATTAGGGCCAACACTCATCTGCGTATTTGCGTAACTACTATCACCATTGTTGTTATTTCCGACTTCTACCCAATATCTCGAAGCATTTGAAACTTGAGGAAGGGTGATCACAGCTTGGTTGTTGTTAATACAGGTCTGGAAAACAGGCTGGGTCCCAGGAGCTGGAACCAGGAAGTTGGTGTTCAGAGTAAAGTTGATATTTGCAGCGGGTGCTGTCACTGTAACTGGAACTTGCGCGGTTGAGGTGTTCTGACCGTTCACTTGAAGCGCAGCCTGAATGTCATACTGTTGCCCTGGAGTAGCACTGTCAAATACCCAGTTAGTTCCAGATTGTGGTGGGTACATGTAACGATTCACCACGTTGAAGTTTGCTTCACCTGTTTTTCTCCACAACATTAACAAACTGGTGCCTTCAGCTTTGGGCCCGTTCAAGAACACCGTTCCAGCAATCTTTGCATTTGGCGCAGGGGCAGGAGCGGGTGAGGGTGTTGGATTTACCGTTGGTACTGGGGTAGCAACTGGTTGCACTGATGGAGCCGGAGCTGGTGACTGCGTAATTTGTGCAAACGCGATAGTTGATGGGGTTGGTTGCACATTTGACGTGGTTGCTGGTGGTTGAGCAAGCGAGTTGATGATTAAACTCACTTGTTGGTCAGCTGCTTCCACATTCACTTCTTGTTCAGACTCGCCGATTTGATTTCCTGAGCCATCAGTCAGCACTGCTCTAAACACATACTGTTTGAGAGGCACTGCCGCTGGCCAACTCCACACGTTGGCGTTGGTTGGGTTAGGAATTGACTCCACTGATTTTTCGTTTGCTTGGAGTTGATCACCAATGTTCACAGGTTGACCATCGGCGGTGGTGTTTTCTGCTTGAAAAATTTGCAGTTGGCTTCTTGAAGGGATGTAGCCATTAATGTTTACAGTACCACCAATTGAGAAGTTACTTGTATCGACGATGTCTTGAGGAAGATCTCTCCAGTTTACTTTTACTGAAAGATCTACACTGGACGCAGGGGCAGTTATCGTCTGAATATCAGAGCGTTTAACGACATTTCCTTCAACGACCACTCCAGCCTGAAGTTGGTAAATTTTTCCAGCAACAGCATTTGGCCACTCCCAGGTTTGATTTGGAGTCAGTGGAATCTCTACGCCTGTATCTTGGAAATCCCCAGCACTTTGTGATTCTTTGTAGTACAACTTCACCGAACCTTGATCATCTGGATCTGGCTTTAAAGCAGTGTAGACAATTGACCCTGATACGGCTGCTTTTTTAAGGCCGAACCAACCTGCATTCTTCCCGATCATCAAAATGATCGCAGCAAACACCAGTCCCACCACAATCATGGCAGCATACACAAGAGTAGCTGGCAAAGATCCTCCGAGACGCGAAGACTTCCGACTAGATTGAGAACTGGAGAGGGAGCGTGTTGGTTTTGGCACAGATTAACGCTATCGGATTCTTACTGCCACAACAAGAGAGCAAACCAGAACAAAACTATACAAAAAAGACTGTTAGATCTAAGTAAATTTGAGCAAGTGAAAAATGTACTTTTAGAGTTTCTTGAGAGCTTCTAAGCCTTGATAGAGACGTTCGTACGTAAACTGCTTGAGTGACTTACCGTCATCACGGTTTAAAAGATCTTGTTTTTCTTTGAACTCGAAGTACTTCATGGTGGTCCTGAAGACCGCTTTCCAAACCATGTTGCGAACGAGATACAGCGCCAGTCGTACTTCAAAATCGTCAGGAAGTTCTCGAACTTCCCCATACCCTTCGAGCATCGGTAAGAAGACGTCATCTTGGTAAAAGCATCTCACTACAGCTAAGTCATCAATTGGATCACCACTAATAACGTCATCCCAGTCCACTATTCCATTAATTTGATTGGAGGTCCCCACCAAATTCCAGTAGGCAATGTCTTTATGAACCAACGAGCCTTTTTCCAACTGCAAGTGATCTTGATGTTTGTGAATCAATCGTTCTATCAGCTGCACTTCTTCAGCTTGAAGAAAATCGGTATCTTGTAAAAACTTTAGATGATCATCAAAGCGAGTACGGTAGTACTCTTCGTTTGTTGACAATAGTCCAGTCACTTTGTTCGAGCCGATAAGCTCTTGTGTATTAAAGAAGCCAAATCCATCGAGCCGTACTTGGTGCATCTGTGCTAAATATCTGCCCAGTTGCAGTGACGTGACCGTGCGATCAAGTTCACCTGATTGATATAAGCCGCTTAAGTTTTGACCCGCAATGTTTTCAAGAAGCTGATAGCGCACTGGAAAGAGTTTCAGAGATGTGTCGGTAACAATGACTTCTGGAACGGGGACGCCAGCTCCGCGAGCAAGCCTCATCGCTGCAGCCTCTGCGACCATGTAGTCATCATCTATTTTTCCATCATCTGAACGGAAAAAGACAACTTGATCAGGATAATGAATGCGATAGGTGTAGTGGTTTCCAGAAACGCCAACGGCTTCCACTGAAATAGGCTCAGCACTAAAGTGATGAAGTGCAATTTTACGGACAAGATCTGAGATATCAGCGAGTCGGTATTTGTCGTTATAGACGAGTTTCTGATCCACCGGTAATGAGTTATCACATTTCCAGTAATAGATATTCGTTCTCATCTCGCTCGCTTTCTAGCGTTTTTTGCTTTAGCGAAGCAGTATCATACCCGATGAAGCCGAGATTGACAAAAGAATGTTGAGTGAGATCATGTTGGAACTGTTTCCAACCTGCTATGGCAAACGATATCCCTAAGCAAACACCACCTCGAAAAGGTCCCGGAGTGAGCGTCTTTATTGCTCCGCTTTCCAGTCATAAACCACTAGTGATCTTCCTCATTCTGATGGTCATTATCACCAGTGGAGTGAGTTTGCTGTTGCCCAGGCTTCTGGGTGAGATGATTGACTCAGCTTCGCAGCCAGAAGCTCTCAAAAACTTTGCAATTATTTATGCCATCGCCTCGGTGATTGGTTTTTTCTCGTTGGGAATACAAGGAATCGTCTCCACTATTATTAGTGAACGAATCGGTAAAGAGCTTCGTAACTCACTCATTTCCAAATTGTCCGGGCAATCGTTTCAGTTTGTCTCTGGCCAAACGGTACCTAAACTGTTGACGAATGTCACTTCGGATGTCGATGCTATTCGCGGTTTTTTTAATCAGGGAATTACCATTGTTCTCTCATCAGCCATCTTAATTGTTGGTGGGGCAGTCATGTTGCTGATCACACAATGGGTGTTAGCACTGATCGTTCTTGCAATGATTCCATTAATTTTCTTATGGTTTAGTTACAGCTTTGGACGCATCGGAAAAATGTTCTTTTTGGCTCAAGGTGCACTGGATCGTTTGAATACCGTTATTACTGAAACTTTGCTTGGTTCTGCAATTATTCGTGTCCTGGCAGCTCAAAACGTTGAGATCATTAAGTTCGCTGAGGCCAACAGCAATGCTCAAAACGTTAACTTACAGATCGTCAAAATGTTCGCCAGTTTAATTCCAGGAATCATGTTCATCTCCAATATCATTGTTCTTGCCATAGTTGGGGTCGGTGGCAACATGGTCATTGGTGGTTCTATTTCCATTGGAACGCTGACGGCGTTCTACAACTACGTGTCTGTCTTCATCATGCCTTTGTTGATGGTGGGCTTTGTCAGTAGCCAATTTATTCGAGCTGCAACAACATATACTCGGCTACAAGAAGTCATTACCACACCACTTCCCAAACCAACTGGCACACTCCCTTTCCCTGATAAACCAAAGTTTGAGTTTAAGCATACGAACCTCATATACGGCGAGCGCAATATCTTGTGTGATGTGAACATGACTGTATCGCACGGACAGCGAATTGCGATTCTTGGTTCAACCGGTGCCGGAAAAAGTCAGCTATTTGCACTCTTAGCTAACATGATTCCTCCTACATCTGGAGAGATCCTACTCAATGAAAAACCACTTCAGGAGTATGACCAACAAGACTTCTCTCACTCGATGCGTTTTGTATTTCAAGAGAGTTTAGTTCTCAATGCAACTGTGAGAGACAACTTAGTCTTTGGCCAAACCGTTTCTGATGAGCTCCTCTACCAAGTATTAGCTGTGGCTGAGATGGATGATGCAGTCAAGAGTATGCCTCAAGGATTAGATACTGTACTTTCGGAAGCTGGCGGGAATCTCTCTGGAGGTCAACGACAACGATTAATGCTTGCTCGGGCGCTCGTAAGTAATCCAAAAGTACTGTGCTTAGATGACTTCACCGCGCGCGTGGACATGAACACTGAGCTGCTGATTATGAAAAACTTAGAGGAAAGTTACCCTGACTTAACCTTCATTGTCATTGCGCAGAAAATTCAAAGTATTAAAGATTTCGACGTAATCGTGGTCTTAATGGAAGGCGAAGTGTTAGCAAAGGGAACTCATGAGCAGCTTCTTCGCACCAGTTTTGATTATCAACAATTAAGTAAGTCCCAACAATCAATTGAATCATGAACGAACAAGAACTTCCTGCCCACCAGTCACTTCCCGCCACGTTGAAAAGTCTGTGGCCCTTTGTAAAACCTGAGCTTCGATACTTAGCTGCTGGTGGTGTATTGGTGTTGCTCAACTCTATGTTCAACGTGGCGATTCCTTTCTTAGTTGGCCGTATTATTGACTTGGCAATCGTCGGGAAAAACCCCACACTCTTGTTGTGGTCACTCTTAGGAATGTTCTTCCTTTTTATTGGAGCCCTGCTGACCAACTTAGGTCAAATCTGGATGATGGGTATCGCAGCTCAACGTATTTTGGTCCGACTTCGCGCAGCAGTCTTTGGACATCTTCAGGTGCTTTCGTTGACCTACTTTCAACAACACGCCGCCGGTGATCTCACTGCTCGAATCACCAACGACACAGACAAACTCAATCAACTTTTCTCAGAGTCTCTTATTCGTTTTGCAGGAAGTGGAATGGTGGTTGTCGGAATTGGTGTGGTTATGGTCTTCCTCCAGCCGACACTCGCCATGACGGCACTCAGCATCGCTTTCCTTTTATTGATCATTACTGTTTTAGTCAGTCCGATGATTCAAAGCCTGAATAGTCGTTCACTTACCCGGGTGGGTGACTTAGCAAACGAGCTTCGAGACACTCTTTTAAACTTCAAAATAGTGGTGGCCTACAACATGAGACAGTTCTTTAGAGATCAGTTCACCATGGTCAACGAGGGTGCCTACAAAGCAGCGGTAAAGTCTGGTGTGGCAAATACTTTTGTCATCCCACTTTTTGATCTAGCCGGTAACTTGGCAGTGCTTGCTGTCCTAGGGGTTGGACTCTGGTTATTAGATCAACGCACAATAACTATTGGGTTGCTGATCAGTTTTCTTGCGTACACCGATCGTTTTTATCAGCCACTTCGTATTCTGGCGAACATCTGGGCAAATATACAGTCAGCCTTGGCGGCTTGGGGACGCGTCAATCAAGTTATCAGCGAACCTGCAGAAGCAGATGGCACTCTAGATGTTCCAATCGTCGCTGATACAAAAAAACCATTAATTGAGTTTAAAAAAGTGTCGTTTGGCTATACTCCAGAGAAGACCGTTGTCCAAGAAACTACTGTGTCATTTACTGTCGGAAAGACCTATGCACTAGTCGGTCCAACAGGTGGTGGGAAGAGCACCTTTGCCAGTTTAGTTTCTCGATTATATCGTCCGTCACATGGAGAGATCTTATTGTTAGGTAAATCACTTAACGAGTATCATCGAGTTTCCTTATCTTCGTCGATTGGTTTTATTCTGCAAGAACCTGTCTTTTTCTCAGGAACATTGGCAGACAACCTTCGCTATGGAAATAGCGAACTAGCCACATACACCGATGCAGAGCTTTCAGACCATCTCCAAAAGCACGGCTTCGCAGCCGTCATCGAAAAGTTCCCTGAAGGTTTAAACACGTCGCTCAGCGCTCAACAACCTTTGAGTTTAGGACAACGTCAGTTGGCTGCGTTTTTACGCGCAGTGCTTCGCAAACCAATGCTGCTTATTCTTGATGAGGCCACCGCAAACGTCGACACCGTGACCGAACAGCTGCTTCAAAAACTCTTGGATAAGTTGCCGAAGTCGACCACTAAAATTGTGATCGCCCATAGATTACAAACCATTCGAGAAGCAGACGAAATCTTATTCATCAATCAAGGTGAAGTTCAGCCAGCTCTTTCTTTTGAAGCAGCGGTGAACATGGTTACACATGCACGTCGGAAATCTTAAAATCGGAAGTCTTAAATTTCGAATTTTCTTCGATAGTTTTCCATGAACTTTGGAAACTGTGAGTGCATCGGTGATGGCAGTTTGCTCAATGAAAACCAACCGATGTCATCAAACTTGTTCGGCTCACCTATTTTGACTTGAGATGGATCAACTAAGACTTTGAAGTCGAGCGAAACCCAGTGCGTATCGATGTCGTCTTGTTGTCTGAAGATGTCGCGATACCCAAGAAATTCTGCTTCAAGTACGTCCGCGCAGTACTCTTCTTTGATTTCTTTTTTGAGGGTGCCATCAACAGTATCACCAAACTCTAAACCGCCTCCGCCGCCATCCCAACGCCCGTGTTCATCACGACAGTTGTTACTGCGGAGATTCAACAAGATATTCCCCTTACCATCGTGACAAAGAAAAGAGACAGTGATACCAATAAAATCGATACCTTTTATCAAGGAAGTATTCATTCTGCAAGTATACAGATGAAGTACAAAAAGAAAATTATTGAACATGTACTTTAATTAGGACGGCCTATAGTTTTTGACTCTTTATCCCTACTTTGGTATAATCCCAACGTTTTCAAGATCAAAACCAACCATTACGGTTGGCTTTTTGGCTTGCAGACGCTCTTTCACAACTTAAGTTTGGAATGGATTGCCCGGACTTTTGAGACCACTGTGGTGGTTTGAACAGTCCGGGCAAAGGACTCGGTAAATGTACGAGATTGTATACACACAAAGGAGTTTTACTGTGGTACGTAGATTCAGTTTTCTGATCATCATCCTCGCCTTAACCCTCACCGTGTCGAGCGCCTCCCAAGCACAAGACCCTGCACCAACACTCTCACCGGAACAGGCCGACCCCTCCGTCGTCCTTTACTCGCAACGGGGCGACATCATCGCCCGCGACACCTGGAGCGGGGATACCATCAACTTCACCGAGGACATCGACGACTTCGCCAGCCAACCCATGTGGAGTGGCAACGGGGAGTTTATCGTCTATGAAGTCGAGCTTGGGACCAGCAACGAACAGTTCCCGGTTCCCTACATCGTCGAACTAGCAACGATGGAGACTGCTTCGATCAGTCGCTGTGAGCTAGGCGATGTCGTCTGCGCGGCTACCCAGATCAGCCCGAATGGGGACTGGATCGCTGTGTTTGCCTATCGCTTCAGCGATGGGTATCCAATTTTCTACATGTACAACGTAGAAGATAAAAGCATGGAGGTTGTTCAAAGCGGTAACTTTGATATGAGCGCAGCGGGCAACCGCTGGCTCGATGACAATCGATACGCACTTGTCGGCCCGTTCATCGAGAACGGGCGCGTACAACGGCGCATATACGAAGCACCCGACTTCACTTACACCTCTGATCGTGAAATCGGCGCTCCGAGTCAGACCTATCTCGGCTGCAACAGTGAAGTCGCCACTTCAGTATTTCGCAATGAAGCTCGTGCGATAGACATCGACTACCTAGGAAACGTAGTCCTTTCACTACCGCAAAGCATTTTGGCCCGGGATAACCCGTGGCGAAACTGCACCGCAGGTCAGCTTCCCTAAAGTTTACCGTCCGCCAAACTTTCGTTGATGATAACCCCCGTGATGAACGGGGGTTATTTGTATCAATTCGATAAACTCCTACGTCATCTCCCATGGAAGCTCTGGCTTTCCGAAGTGACCATATGCTGCCGTTGGTAAATAGATCGGGCGACGAAGATCGAGTTTTTCAATAATTCCTCGTACTGATGTATCTAAGCAAGCATCGACAAAATCACGAAGCGCACCTTCCGACACCGTTTCAGTCCCAAATGTCTCGATACTCTTCATGACTGGTTGGGTCTGACCAATACAGTACGCAAGGCCAACTTCGGCGCGCTCAGCCCATCCTTCACTGACAATTTTCTTTGCCAAATATCGAGCAGCATACGCACCAGAACGGTCTACTTTTGTAGGATCTTTCCCACTGAAACATCCTCCTCCTACCCTTGCATAGCCACCGTAGCCATCGACGATAATCTTTCGTCCAGTCAGACCTGTATCAGCGGCAGGACCACCAATGTGCCAAACACCAGTGCCGTTGACGATAACTTGCTCATAGAAGAAGGCTTTCAAGACAGGCGCAATCACTTTGGCAAAAATATCTGACTTCACCTGTTCCAAAGAAACTTTTTCATCATGCGGCACGGCGATTACCACCGTTTCAACTGCCACAGGGTTTCCGTTCTCATAACGGAGTGTCACCTGTGTTTTCCCATCTGGTCGAAGATAGGTAAGAATCTTCTTTTCCCTCACTTCATCGATTTGACGAGCCAACTGATGCGCAATGACAATCGGCGCTGGCATGAGTTGAGGAGTTTCTTTGCAGGCGAAACCAAACATCATGCCTTGGTCACCCGCTCCTTCTTGATCAACGCCAACTGCAATTTCTGGAGACTGTTGATGGATCAATACCGTAATTGGTGAGTAATCACCAAACTGAAAGTTGGGCTGTGTGTAGCCTAATCGCTGGAGCTGTTGATGGACAATCTTTCGATATGGCAACTTCGCCTGAGTAGTAATTTCACCTGCCAGAATGACTCTGTTGGTCGTAACCAAGGTTTCTACCGCCACACGACTGAACGGATCCTGGCGCAAAGCTGCGTCAAGAATCGCATCGGAAATTTGATCCGCTATCTTGTCTGGGTGCCCAGCACAAACGGACTCTGAAGTAAAATGGTGTGAAGACATGAATGCCTCCCAAGGTATTGAGAGGCGATACCACTAAAAACATCTTTCCCCTCGGTCGGATGGAGCACCTTAATGTCTAATCACCAGGCTGCTGGGTAGGTCAATGAGCCGAATCTCTCTCTACCACTCTAGATGTTGAGTGTATTTTACTATGCTTTAGATTGTGTAGCTACTTACATTTTCTTGCACATTCCTCAGTCTATCCTCAAGAATGTTGTTTATAATGGACAACTTCATGAAGCTTCTAAAAAAGTCTTACTGGTTAATCTATGTGTTGGCATTAACTGCCCTGTTTGTGGAAGCGTTTTTTTACCAAGGCTTCCTGCAAAAAACCTACTCATTCCTTCATCGCTTCTGTTCTGTAGTTCAATCGTGTTCGGTGTGATTACCGCTGTGTACTACAGAAGCTCATTTCAAGAAAGAGATGTGATGATAAGCAGTGGGATTGCTGCAATCTTAGGAGTACTTAGCTGTTTGATGATCTGGGTAGAAAAGACCACCTATACCAACATCATTTTCAGCAATTTTCACATTCACCCAGACAGTTTCAGATTCGTCGCGCTCTTCGCCGTTACCTGGACTGCAGTCTCCCTCATCCCACTTCTCATCCAGAAAAATAAACCTACATTCTTCTTCGTCCCCTTCTTAATTATCTCAGCACTTACATTCGCACGATTTAGTTACGAATCAGTATTCCCGCTGATCGGTACAGAAGATGGACTCATTGAGTGGCTCACTTGCCTCTTCTTTTTAGGAACCGTTCCAATTGCTGTTGTTGCTAGCTTGAAGAGCGCACGTCGTAAAGAATTTCTGGCTGCTACGGTCTGCGGTGTGTTGGCTGTGGTTCTCATTTTTCTCGCAGGTGAAGAAATTTCGTGGGGACAGCGTGTGGCTCAGCTAGCAGTACCTGAATACTTCTCGATGTATAACGTTCAACAAGAAATCAACTTTCACAACATCGACCCCATCCAAAAAAAGATGTTCATTGCGTACGTTGTTGGCGGTAGCTGGGGCAGTCTAGGGTGGGTGCTCTGGAACAGATTACCTTCAAGTATTTTTACTTGGAATCGCCCAGTATGGCCTGCGGATCAGTTCGTCCCGGCCTGGTTTATCTCCTCATTCTTCTTTGCATTCTTATGGTACGGGGTTGCTCGTTTTCTGCTAGGACCGATGCACTATAAAACCTGGGAAGAAACAGCTGAGCTCAGCTTCTCCATAGGTGTGTTTTTATTTGCAGCGATGCATCGATACTCACCGATTCGCAGTTTCTTTCCAAGTTCAACATCTCGCTAACAAAAAGGACACCCTTACGGATGTCCTTTCTAACGTTACGTTTCAATCGATTACTTTACGGCAAATGGAAACTTGGCGTAAGTGCTCTGACCATGAAGTTCTTCTTCGATCACCATCAAGCGGTTGTACTTCGCTGTACGCTCTGATCGGCATGGCGCGCCAGTTTTGATTTGACCGGCTCCCATAGCAACCACGAAGTCCGCAATGAAGGAATCTTCTGTTTCACCACTTCGATGAGAGACAATCGAGCTCATTCCGTTTTTACGAGCTAACAAGATGGAGTCGATCGTTTCGGTCAACGAACCAATTTGGTTCAACTTGATTAAGATAGAGTTACTAGTTTTCTCAGCAATACCTCGCTCCAAGCGTTTGACGTTGGTAACATACAGATCGTCACCCACGACTTGTACACTTGCACCGTGCTTCGCTGTGAAGTCTTGGAAAGCAGACCAATCATCTTCCGCAAAGATGTCTTCCATGGAAATGATTGGGTAGGTAGCAGCTAATGAACCTAAGAACTCACTGAACTCAACACTGTTCATCGTTTTGTTTTCTTTTTTCAGACTATAAGAACCCTCTGTGAAGAACTCAGAAGCAGCTGCATCGATACCAAAATAGATATCTTTTCCGACTTCGTAACCTGCTAACTGAATTGCTTCTGTCATCAGCTCAAATGGCTCTTTATTGGAAGCTACTGCTGGAGCAAAGCCACCTTCATCACCCACTGCGATACCATATCCTTTTTTCTTCAGTAAGGTCTTGAGTGTTGCATACACTTCGGCACCCATACGAACTCCATCACGAACGCTGGAAGCACCAAGTGGAAACAACATGTACTCTTGGATGTCTGTTGCCCAGTTGGCGTGTTTACCGCCATTCATTACATTCATCTCAGGAATAGGCATAATAAATGTGCCGTTATGATCTGGGTTGAACTTTGAGAGATATTGATACAGCGGCTTCTTTTGGCTAACTGCTTCAGCACGAGCAGTTGCAAGTGACACTGCCAGAATTGCATTCGCGCCAAGGTTCTCTTTGTTCTCAGTGCCATCAGCTTGAATCATCGCTTGGTCGATAGCTCGTTGGTCTTCTGCGTCGTTTCCTTTGAGTAATGTTTGAATGGTAGTATTTACGTTCTCTACAGCCTTCAACACACCCAGTCCGTTGTATCGTGCTTTGTCACCGTCACGAAGTTCTACTGCCTCGTACTTACCAGTTGAAGCACCGGAAGGAACTGCTGCCCACCCAACAGAACCGTCTTCTAGTGAAACAACACACTGAGTAGTTGGATTACCACGACTGTCCAAAATTTCGCTTGCATGAATGGAAGAAATCTTCATAGATACCTTCTCCTAAGTAGTTAATAT
>Ga0163147_10006590_pt1 | contig 13516 bp, 11 predicted proteins | sample OliLakLV19MP6G1_FD_148597 | JGI IMG/M metagenome (GOLD analysis project Ga0163147, IMG submission 148597) | Freshwater microbial mat bacterial communities from Lake Vanda, McMurdo Dry Valleys, Antarctica- Oligotrophic Lake LV.19.MP6.G1 | ecosystem: Environmental > Aquatic > Freshwater > Lake >...
GCATCGAATACACGCACACTCGCTCGCCAGATATCAGGGCCAGTGCCATCGCCCTCAACAAATGGAATGATCGGTCGATCTGGCACATGCAGCCGTCCATCACGGATCGTGATCGTCTCGCCTGTCGGTTCATCAGTATTCATAGCAGTCATTGGTTATCCTCCAGATATGCCTCGCTGTGCCGCTCATAAGGCCCGAGTGATTATACCACCAGCAAAAACCCATGATCGACAAGCTTTCCTCACCGGTGCTTATGCCATTCTGTTTGAACACTGCTTGAGCATCTCGCCAAGAACAGAGATCGCTTTCGTACTATCATCCGCATAGTCTATGAAGGCTATCAAACTTTTCATAAATCATTTGCTGGCAAGCCTTAAACGTAGCACAGACAACGGAATGTTAACTTGCTGTCGCATCTACGGTGCTCTATAATAAACATTGCATCTTTGTTGGAATAAACAGCAGGGCCCTGTTGCCAATGCTTCGCCCTATGCCAGGAGACCCGCATGTCCCGCACGCGGAGAATAGACCAAACGAGGGCATTGCTCTTGTTTGCGTTACTGAATTTGTTGGGCATTCTTGCCCCGCATTCGATTGCCCTCGCAAGCAACCTCACATCAATTAGTGTTACAACAACACGCGATACAGTAAATGGCAATACAACATCGCTCACGGCCCTCAGTAACAACCCTGGCTCCGATGGCGAAATATCGTTTCGTGAAGCGATCCTGGCTGCCGAAGCGACTACCCCTGGCCAACAATTGACGATCATATTCGATCTCAGTGAAAATGATATTTTTGGCTATAATAAACCAACTAGAACGTGGTTGATCTACCTGGATGCTGCTCCAAAACCGCTGCTGCCGCCACTTCTACGCGGCAATATCACAATTGACGCCACGAGCCTGCGTAAGCCGGATGGCCGGCCAAGCGTTATTATCGATGGATTTGAAATTGTTGAAGCCGCTGGCCAGAGCAATGGGTTTGTTATTCGTTCGGCCAATAATATTATTCGTGGCCTTGCACTGGTGAATTTCTATGATTCGGCGGTGGTGCTGGATGGTACGCAGGCGGTTGGCAACACAATCGCTGGCAATGTCATTGGCGAGGATCTTCGCAGTATAAATGGCCAACCGAGCCTGCCCGGATTTTATGGCATTGCAATCAGTGGCGGAGCATCTGGCAACATAATTGGCGGCCCGACGGCGAGCGATCAGAATACGATTGTTGGCAATCTTGGGGCTGGCGTTCAGTTGAGTGGCATAGATACACACAACAACACGGTGGCTGGTAATTGGATCGGTTTACGGTTCAAGGGCTTGCCCCTAAAAAACGAGGTTGGCATCTCGATCCGTGATGGCGCACACGAGAATACGATTGGCAGCACGCAGCAGGGGAATCTGATCAGCGGCAATATGCAGGGTATCTCCCTGTATAACAGCAAGGAAAACCTTGTTATTGGGAATATTATTGGCCTTGGCGCGGATGGTATGGCAGCGCTCGCCAGCGATGGGGTAACATCTCTTGCCAATCAGGAGGGCGGCATCTTCATTACTGGTGGTGCAACCGTCAACCGGATTGGTGGTTCGGCTGCTGGCGAACGTAATATCATTGCTGCAAATGGCAGTTCGCAGCTACCCGATAGCGGCCAGGGGATCTATATTTCTGGCACAGGCAGCGATAATAATATCGTTCAGGGGAATTATATTGGCCTTGCCGCCGATGGAGCCACGCCACGCGGCAATCTGCGCCAGGGTATTCTGATTGCCTATGATGCCCACGAAAATAAGATCGGCGGGATCGCAGCAGGTGAAGGCAATGTGATTGCCTATAATGGCCTTGGTGGCATCCGTATCGACTCAGATGATAATAGTGTTGCTGGTAATCTGATCGGTGTTGCTGCCGATGGCAGCACGCCATTGGGCAATCAGTTCAATGGCATTCGGGTTGGCGGCAACGAAAATATGATCGGCCCTGGCAATCTGATCGCCAATAACCATATTGCCGGGGTGATCGTCAGTGGCAATCATGTGACAGTGCAGGGCAACCGATTAACCGGCAATGCCACCGCAGGAATCTGTGTGACTGGCGTACAGGCGCAACTGCTGGCCAATGAAATCAGCAATAATGGCATGGATGGCTCGCTCACAGATGAATGCCTGATCCGCAGTGGTGTGTTTATCACTGGCACACAGACTCTTGCCCAAGGAAATTTCATTCTCGATAACGGCGCATCGGGGGTGGTTGTTTCGGAGGGAGATAGTAATCGCCTGATTGCCAACAGTATCAGCAATAATCAGATCAGCGGAATATCGTTACGTGATGGCGGGAATGCTGCGATTGCGCCCCCAAATATCAGCGCAGTATCGCGAACGGATGCAACCGGCATTGGGTGTGCTGGTTGTACCATTGAGGTATTTGGCGATGATGGCGATCAAGGGCGCGATCCGCTTGGCTCAACGACTGCCAATACAGATGGCCAATTCCAGCTGGTGTTCACAAGCGCCCCGAGCCGTATCAATATCACGGCGACCAACACCGATACAAATGGCAATACCTCGCCGTTTGCTGTACCAGTGCCCCTGCCGGTGAATTATTCACAGTTCTTGCCGCTTCTGACCATGCCGTAGGGGCGGTTCACGAACCGCCCCTACCCCTCTGATGATGCCCTGGCGGGTCATCGCGTAGGGCAGACCAACGTGTCTGCCCACAATGATCGTATTCTGATGCCCAATGCAGGCGCACACATTGGTGCGCCCCTACGCAATGGATTGGCACGGCGGTTCATTGCAGAACAATTTCGTTACACCCGCAAAGATTGTTCTTCTTGACACAAACTCGAAAAAAGGTATAATGCACTCGCTTGATGCCTATATAATGCATATATTCATGTCACTGTTCGCTTGTTTTGGGTACCGGTGTACACACGCCTGACTCAACGAGGGCTACCAGTTATGCTCACTGATTTTGTGCCGATCCTGGTACTGTTTTTAGTAGCGTTGTTCATTGCTGCATTCGTGATTATTGCCTCACGTTACCTCGGCCCACAGAACCCAACGCGGCGCAAACTCATGCCATATGAATCCGGCATGGAGCCAATTGGGCCAGCCCAGCGGCGCTTCCCGATCAAGTTTAATCTTGTCGCAATGCTGTTCATTCTGTTTGATATCGAAGTAATGTTCCTGTTTCCGTATGCGCTAGTCTATAAGCAGCTCGGAGTGGCGGGGCTGATCGCCATGGGCTTATTCTTCTTGGTCCTGGTTGTCGGCTTGATCTACGAATGGAAACGAGGGGCATTGGTATGGGAATAGAACAGAAAGCCGGCGATATGGGCATCGTCACCACATCACTTGAGACGGTGGTGAACTGGAGCCGTACAAATGCCATGTGGCCGCTGCTGTTTGGGTTGGCCTGTTGTGCAATCGAGATGATGGGCGCACAGGGCTCGAATTATGATCTCTCGCGCTTCGGCATGGAGATCAATCGCGCCTCGCCACGCCAGGCGGATCTCATGATTGTGGCAGGGCGGGTTTCACGCAAGATGGCCCCCGTCGTGCGGCGACTGTATGATCAGATGAGCGACCCGAAATGGGTGATTGCAATGGGTGATTGCGCCGCGTGTGGTGGCGTGTTCAATAACTATGCGATCGTCCAGGGTGTCGATGAAATCGTCCCAGTCGATGTGTATATTGCTGGTTGCCCGCCCCGCCCAGAAGCACTGATCGACGGCATCGTCCAACTTCACGAGAAGATTAAGCGCATGAAGCTGGATGGCTCGCTGCGCGAACCGGTGCGTGTGTAGGGACAGCATATATGCTGTCCCTACGATATATTGCGCCCATATGAGGATATTTATGGATAATGCGACTGTTCTGGAGAAGCTCAGCACCGCGCTCCCCGATGCGCTGCTTGGTTCGCAGGAGTTTCGTGGTGATCTGAGTGTGACGATCCGCAGCGATGCGATTATCGATGTGGCCCGCTTTCTGCGTGATGATGCACAGTTGCGCTATCATTTCCTCGAACAACTGTGTGGGGTCGATTATCTTGGCCGCACACCACGCTTCGAGGTTGTGTACCACCTGCTCTCACACGCCAACCACCACCGCATCTGCCTAAAAGTTGGCCTGCCAGAGCGCAGCCCGATTGTCCCATCGCTCACATCGCTGTGGGCAACAGCCAACTATCAGGAGCGCGAGGCCTACGATATGTTTGGGATTATCTTTGATGGTCATCCCAGCCTGGAACGCATTCTGATGCCGGATGATTGGCAGGGCCACCCATTGCGAAAAGATGTTCCGCTTGGCGGCGAGGAAGTAGCATTCACATTCAACCAAGAACGCATCTATGCACAGAAGCCCTTCGCGAAGGAGTAGCGACGCAATGCATCGCGTCGCTACGGGCGCATCTGAAGCAGCATGAATACTGAATACTGCCTCCCACAAGGATAAAACCCATGACAACTCTCACGCTCCCGACAACTGATATAGCACTCGACGATGCTCGCCTCACGTATCCCGTGCCATCGCCACGCCAGATCACTGAACCAGCCATGAATGGCAAGGACGATACGCTGGTGCTGAATATGGGGCCGCATCATCCAAGTACGCATGGCGTGTTGCGCTTGGTCGTTGAACTTGATGGTGAGACGGTTGTTGATGTTGCTCCAGATGTCGGCTTTCTGCATACTGGCATCGAAAAGAGCATGGAGAGCAAAACCTACCAGAAGGCACTGGTCATGACAGACCGGACCGATTATCTGGCTCCGCTCTCCAATAATCTCAGTTATGTGCTGGCCGTCGAGAAATTGCTTGGCTGTGAAATCCCGATCAAGGCCCAGGTTGTGCGGGTGCTGCTGACCGAGCTTCAGCGCATTTCTAGCCATCTTGTCTGGCTTGGGACGCATGCACTCGATCTGGCGGCAATGAGTGTGTTTCTGTATGGGTTCCGTGAGCGCGAGCAGATCCTCGATATCTTTGAACTCGTCTCTGGTGCCCGCATGATGACCAGCTATTTCCGGGTTGGCGGCCTGGCCTATGATCTGCCGCCCGAATTCAACGATACTGTTGCGGCATTCCTGAAGATTATGCCCGGCCAGGTCGATGAATACGAAGATCTGTTGACCAACAATCCGATCTGGCGCGAGCGCACAATTGGTATTGGCTTGCTCGATAGCGCCGCCGCGATTGCATATGGGGTCACTGGGCCGGCCATGCGTGCAGCGGGTATCGCATGGGATCTGCGCCGCGATATGCCATATAGTGGGTATGATCAGTACGATTTCGATATCCCAATCGCAAAAAAGGGCGATACCTACGACCGCTATCTTGTGCGCATGGCCGAGATGCGCCAGAGTGTGCGGATCTGTGAGCAGGCGCTTGCGCGTTTGCGTGAGATGAGGCCTGGCGGTTATATCACATCCGACCGCAAGATTGCGCCGCCGCCAAAAAGCGAGATCACGCATAGCATGGAAGCGCTGATTCATCACTTCAAACTGTGGACGGAAGGGTTCAAGCCGCCACGCGGTGATGCACTGGTTGCGGTTGAGTCGCCACGTGGCGAACTAGCAACCTATATTGTCAGTGATGGTAGCCCAAAGCCATATCGTGTGCATATGCGCGCCCCATCGTTCGTGAACCTCCAGGCCGTGAGCCATATGGCCAAGGGTGGCCTAATGGCCGATCTTGTGGCGCTCACCGCATCGCTCGATCCGGTGTTGGGCGAAGTTGATAGGTAGGCGAGCTTTCAGCCTTCAGCATTCAGCCGTCAGCAGTGCTGAAGATGTACGTATGAAGATAGACAAGCGGCTCACAGAACTGACAACCAGCACGCATCAAAGCTGAAGCTGATGGCTGAAAGCTGAGAGCTTACATAGGTAGAAGATATGTCGCTTCGAGAAAAGCATACACAGGAAATCGATACCATTCTTGCTCGCTACCCGCAGAAGCGGAGCGCCATCCTAAACCTGCTGTATGTGGCCCAGGATGCATATGGTTATTTAACCGATGGTTCGATCCGTGAGGTTGCCGAGATTCTGGATCTGCCAGCCACCGAGGTGTTTGAGGTGGTTGGCTTCTACAGTTTGCTGTATAGTAAGCCGGTCGGCACATGGGTGTTACAGGTGTGTGATGATGTGCCATGCTGCTTTACTGGTGCTGAAGATCTTGTGAGTGCGCTCGAACAAACACTCGCGATCAAAAGCGAACAGACAACCGCAGATGGCATGTTTACGCTGCAACGGGTGAAGTGCCTGGCCGCCTGTAATAAGGCCCCGGTGCTGCAAGCCAACCTGGATTATGTCTACAACCTCACCCCAGATAAGGTTGATGCGTTTCTTCGCGATCTGCGTGAGCGGGCTGCCCGTGGCGAGAAACTCAGCGTCTCGGGGCGTTTGGCTGAAGTGTAGCACCAGGCCGCCTGCGGCTAGGTTTTCGCACCACGCTAGGGTTCATCGTTCCCTTGCCGCAGGCTTTAGCCTGCGGATGGTAAGGCATTCCTTGCCGATAAAATACTCAATCTTCATTGATGGCCCTTCATTATCCTCCGTGGGCGGTTCACGAACCGCCCCTCCCCCGATGTCACCATATATGTTAAACATCATGTGCGTTATGATTTGACCAAGTGTCATTATGACCCTATAATCCATCACACAGATATATTTGATCATAGTGAATCGTCATGGCGATAGCTATCGTCCTGCCGATCTTCGAATAAGATGCCTGCCGGTAGCCAATGGGCAATCGGCATGTTGCATGGTGGTGGTTGATTGCATGGCGTTGCATTTTGAGATCCAATCCCGCGATCCACAGTCTCGGGCACGAACCGGGGTGGTGACAACCGCCCATGGTTCGTTCGAGACGCCAATGTTTATGCCGGTTGGAACGCGTGGGACGGTCAAATCATTAACGCCGGAAGAGCTTGTGGATCATGGTGCCCAGATTATTCTTGGCAATACCTACCACTTGTATCTTCAGCCTGGCCACGAACTGATCGCGCGTATGGGCGGCCTGCACCGTTTTATGGGCTGGGATGGCCCGATTCTGACTGATAGTGGCGGGTTTCAGGTGTTCAGCCTGATCTATGGCGGCATTGCCGATGAGGTCAAGGGGCGGCGGCCTGCCCACCCCGAAACAAAACCTGGCATGGTCAAGGTGACAGACGATGCGGTGATCTTCAAATCATATATCGATGGTTCATCGCATGTGTTCACGCCAGAACGCAGCATCGAGATCCAGAAAGGCATCGGTGCCGATATCATTCTGTGCTTCGATGAATTACCACCATTTCGGGCTGGGTACGATTATACGGCGCGCTCATTGGAACGAACGCATGCCTGGGAACGGCGCTGCCTAGCCTACCACCGCCAAACGCTTGAGAATCCGGGGATACTGCCGTTTGTGGTTCCTAATCCCGATCAATCGCTGTTTGGGATTGTGCATGGTGGCGTGTTCGAGGATCTGCGCCAGTCCAGTGCCGAAGAACTCGGCGGCATGGGCTTCGATGGCCTGTGCATCGGTGGCTCGCTTGGCGGCGATAAAACGCAGATCAATGAAGTTGTGGATATGACCGTCCCGCATATGCCGGATGCATTGCCGCGCCATCTGCTGGGGATTGGCGATGTCGATGATCTGATCGAAGGGGTGGCCCGCGGGATCGACATGTTCGATTGTGTCAGCCCGACACGACTAGGGCGGCATGGATCGGCACTCGTTCGCGATCCCGAACGGCGTTGGAAGCTGCATGTCGCCAATGCCAGTTTGCGTGAGGACCAGGGGCCGCTTGATCAATGGTGCGATTGCTACACCTGCAAACGCTATTCACGGGCCTATATCCATCATTTGTTTCGATCAGAGGAACTGCTTGGCATTCGGCTGGTCAGCCTGCATAATGTCGCATTTCTGCTCAAACTCATGCGTGAGGTGCGTACAAGCATTCGAAATGGCAGCTTTTCCGCGCTGCGCGCCGTGTGGCTGGGTGTATAACATCATTCATCATTGGCTGATGTCTTGCAATAACGAATAGGGAGATCGAACCATGAGAGGGCGACTCAATAGCACCGCGTTGGCGCTCATCCCGCTCGCAATCGCGATCAATATTGCTGGCGGACAGTTGATCAAAACCCTACGATTGCCAATCTACCTGGATAGCATTGGTACGGTACTGACGGGCGTATTGTTAGGGCCATGGATCGGGTTGATCACCGGGCTACTCTCCAACACGATCTGGACGCTAAGTGGGCTTGATGCCTATGCGCTGACCTTCGCGCCGGTTGCTGGTGTGATTGGACTGATCGCCGGGTTTGCATCGCGCTTTGGAGCCTTTCGGGCCGGTTCGCCACGGGCACTCTCAGCAGCGATTGGCGCAATCTTCCTGTTTGCCCTGAGCCTGTTTGTGGTGACGTTTGTTAATGCAACTCCAAACCCGGATGGCTCACTGGCCTTTCCAGTTGCTGCCGATCTTTTTGCCAACACAACCAATGTGATCATCTTCATTGTCGCATTGATTGCTGGTGCAGCCCTGGGCTATTTTGTCATTCGGGATGCTGGCTATGCTGGCGTGGCTGGTTTAATAACGGGCCTGGTTGCAGCGATTGTTTCCGCACCGATTGCGGCATATGTGTTTGGTGGCGTCACCGGATCGGGAACGGATGTGTTAGTTGCGGCATTCCAGGCCAGCGGTGCAAATATTCTGGCATCGGCATTCGCCCAGGGCACCGTTTCGGATCCATTCGATAAACTCACCTCGTTTATGGTCGTGTGGCTGATCGTCCAATCACTGCCGAATCGCCTGCTGCAACGCTTCCCTGGGACGCAACCAAAGGTTGTGTAGCGGGGCCGGGTTGTGTAGGGGCGGTTCACGAACCGCTCCTGCGGTCATTGTTTCCCAAATTATATGCTCTCAATCTACACAATTGGTACCAGTTCACTGCATCGTTTGCACCCACTCACCAAACTGACTGGGGCGCTATTATTGATTCTGGCAACCTATCTCACCAATTGGCCGCTCGTGCCGGTGCTGGTGTTCGCTATCTTGCTTATCATTGCGCGGATCGCTGGTGTCGCCCAACGCCTGACTGGAACTGTCCTGCGGCTGATTCTGCCGGTGACGTTCTCGCTGTTTCTGATTCAGGGCATCCTGTTTCCACCAATCGGTGCGACGCCGCTGCCGCTTGGGCCAATCACGCTCACCTATGAAGGTCTGTTATTCGCCTATCTGATCGCGGCCCGCCTGCTTGTACTCAGTACAACGATCCTGCTGGTGCTGTTCACAACGCATCCATCGGATCTTGTGTTCGCCCTGACCGAACGTGGCCTGCCACGCAGCGTTGGCTATATTCTGCTGGTTTCACTCCAGATTGTGCCAGATATGACGGCCCGTGCGACGGCGATTCTCGATGTGCAGCGTTCGCGTGGCCTGGCAACCGATGGTGCGCTCGGGCGAGTACGGGCAATCATTCCACTTATTGGGCCATTGGTGGTTGGCGCGTTGGTTGACGTTGAGGAACGAGCCATGGCGATTGAATCGCGCGCCTACACAGCATCCGGCCCGAAGACGAGCCTACGCGTGCTGGCCGATAGTATTGCTCAACACCGTGCGCGAACTGTGATGCTGCTTGGCATTGCTGCTCTGATCATCTGGCGGATTGCCACAGCTATTGAGATACGGATTGTATAGGCCTCATGCAGATAAACCCTGTGATCGATCTCCAACACGCCTCATTCAGCTATGCTGGTACCACAACTCCCGCATTGCGTGATATAACCCTGACGGTGCTACAGGGGCAGATTTGTGCTGTGATCGGGCGAGCCGGTGCTGGCAAGAGTACGCTGTGTGCGCTCGTGGCCGGCTTCATTCCGCATTTCTTTCAGGGCGCAATCAGCGGCAGCGCAACCGTGGATAGCCAGAATGTGTTTGTGCGGCCAATCAGCGAGCTTGTGCGCCATGTGGCCCTGGTTGGTGGCAATGCATCTGGCCAGCTTTCTGGAGCCTGCGATACCGTTTTCGAGGAGGTTGGCTTCGCCCTGCAGAACCTGGGTGTGCCACGCGCCGAGATGATCGAACGGATCGAGTGGTCGCTGAATGCCCTACAGATCACCCACCTGCGCGATCGCTCACCCTATGCGCTTTCCGGCGGCCAGCAGCAACGCCTGGTGATTGCTGCGGCTCTGGCGCTGCGCCCACCAGTGCTGGCACTCGATGAGCCAACCGCCCAGCTCGACCCACTCGCAATCGAGGAGCTTTCCGACCTCCTGCGCGAATTGGCCAAGAATGGCACGACCATGCTGATCGCCGAGCATCGCCTCGAATGGGTGGCGGCCCTGGCCGATAGCGTATCCGTGATTGATGCAGGCCAGATTGTTGCCGAAGGCCCGCCGCGTGAAATCCTGACTGACCCGAGATTGGAAACGCTGCGGATTGGCCGCCCGCGTTCGGTGACGATGGCCCAACGAGCAAAGGATGCTGGGCGCTGGCCAGCAGATCTGGCCCTGCCAATCACACTTGAGCAACTTGTCGATGGTATTCGTGGGCACAGTGGGAGTTCTACAGAAGCGATCCATTCGCCTGCCGCCCGCCCATTACAGACGAGCAATGCGTCAAACCCAATACTACAGATCGAGAATATCGCCTATACCTACCCGAGCGGCGTCCAGGCATTGCGTGGAGCCTCGCTGGTGGTCGGTCGGGGCGAACGGGTGGCGTTATTGGGCCGCAATGGAGCCGGCAAAAGTACACTCGTTCGTCATCTGAATGGCTTATTGCGGCCAAGTTCCGGGCGAGTGCTTGTGGCGGGCCAGGATACAAGCACAACCAGTGTTGGGCGCTGCGCTCGCACTGTCGGGATCGTCTTTCAGGATATTCGCAACCAACTGTTCGCTAGCACGGTGCGCGATGAATTGCGCTTCGGGCCACGCAACCTGGGTAAGAGCAAGAGCGAGATCGATACACTGGTTGATCGGGCGCTGGCAGCCCTTGATCTGACCGACGCAGCCGATTCGCATCCATATGATCTGGCACCGGCACGCCGAAGGCTGGTGGCGATTGCGGCTGTGCTGGCGATGGATACCGATGTGCTGGTGCTGGATGAACCGACTGCCGGGCTGGATAATGCCAGTATTGCGCTGCTGGCCCAGCTTGTGTATGATCTGTCCAGCCGTGGCAAAAGCGCGATTGTTGTCAGCCACGATCTGGATTTCTGCTTCGAGACACTCGACCGCATCGTGCTGGTGCGTGATGGAGAGCTGACCCTCGATAGCCCGGCGAATATGCTTGACGAAGCGGAGCTAGCCATTCTGCACGAAACAATTGGATTGCCATTTGGGCTGCGTGCTGCCCAGGCGCTTGCACTTGATGCGAGTGATCCACTAAATAGCGTGCTGCTGGCGAGCGCACCCGAGATTGCGACCTGATGTCGTTCCGGCTGCTGCAATGCGTGGTGAGTAGATGGCATGGGGTGATATGATAAGAGCAAACATGATGCCGAATCGGGAGCTTTGCCGATGAGCACAGATAGTGTTTCTGGTGATCTGCCACCAGCGCCACAGGTTGGCCGCATATCATTCAGCCCTATTCGTGATGAAGAGCCGCGCGGGTTGTGGGCACAGTTGCTCACCGCCTTCCGCGATCTGAGTGGTTCGTTTGACCCATTCGCAAACGATGCCAACCCGCAGATCCGCGCCCTTGGCCGTGCGGCCCACAGCCGAACTCCACCCCTGGCCGATGATTACTTCCAGATTGGCGATCTATGTGCCCACCTGACGCTCCAGGGAACGCTGTTGAGCCAGACCTATGCTGCCAAAACGATTGCAGCCTATCATCGTGCCGGTGAAGTCGCCCCCGAAGAACTCGCACTCGCACGCCAGGCGATACTGGCCTTTACTGCCTGGGCCACCGATACCGCCCGCCTGCTGGGGCGTGTTGAAACGCTTGAAGTGGCCTTGCAGACATGTGAACTGGTTAGTCGGCTTGGGGACGATTCGGCGACGGCATGGCTTCTGGCAACCGAGGGGAGTTTGCGCGAGGATATCGACCGTGTGTTGGCAGGCGGTGAACCTGCCAGCCCCGCTCGTTCGAGTGAGCAGGAAAGTCGCCAGATCAGCGATCAGGCACAGATGTTGTTGCGCCAGGGCCAACCAGAACCAGCACTGCAATTGTTTGAACGGGCGCTGCTGGCCTCCGAACGCAATCATGCCGCCTGGCTATGGCGGGCAATGGCATTAACCGACCTGGGCCGCTACAATGAGGCGATCAGCAGCTATGATCGAGCGCTCGATCTCGAACCAGAAAATGCTGGCGTGTGGAACAATAAAGGCGCACTGCTCATGGAACTTGGCCGCCTCGAGGCGGCATTGGCCTGCTTCGAACGGGCACTCGAACTAGCAAGCAGCACATCAACGATTCAAGCAATCTACTGGCTGAACAAGGGCAAAACCCTGTACATGCTTGGCCGCTATCCCGATGCACGTATAGCCCTAACGACAGCCCATGATCTCGATCCATCGCCCGAAAGTGCCGCCGGACTTGCCGCCTGCCAGGAACGGCTGAATAGCACGCCCGCAGCGCCAGAGTTGCCAGAATGACCGCAATCCACTGGTTTCGGCGCGACCTACGCCTGCACGATAACCCGGCCTTTTCTGCGGCGCTGCACCACACAAATGCACAGGTGCTTCCCCTGTTCATCCTGGATGATGCGATCCTTTCTGCACCCGCCATCGCTCCGGCCAGAGTTGCGTTTCTGCTGGATTCATTGCGGGCACTTGATGCCGAATTACAGCAGCATGGCACTCGGCTGATCATACGCCGAGGGGCTTCGATCCCAACCCTGCGTACTATTACAGAGGAAACCAGTGCAACGGCTGTCTACTGGAACCGCGATTACAGCCCATTCGCCAAAAAACGCGATGCCCAGGCAGCTGCGATGCTGCACGAGATCGGGGTTGCGGCATTCGATTTCGCAGATACGATGATTCTGGGGCCAGATGCCGTTCGCACCAAAGAAGACCGCGTCTATACCGTCTTCACGCCCTTCCGGCGTACATGGCGTACGCTTGTTGATGCCAACCGAGATCTCCTTCTGGCTGAACACGAACTGCCAGCTATTGTACCACTGCCCGCTTCAATCTCCAGCCTGCCAATTCCGAGCATGGCCGAACTCGGCCAGGCAAACAACCAGATCATTCCGCTTGGTGGCGAGCAAGCCGGGCTAGCCCGATTACGCGCATTCACCCAGGATCTATCGGCGGGCATTGGCGCATATGCATCCAGGCGCGATCTGATGGCCGAAACGGGAACCTCACGCCTATCGGCCTACCTGCGGCTTGGTTGTGTGGCACCCTGGGCCTGTTTGCGGGCGGCCAACACGATTTCGCCCATGGAAGCGATGGGAGAGAACCAGGCATCAATCGAAACCTGGGTGAGCGAACTGGCCTGGCGCGATTTCTATTATCAGATTATGGCCAACTTCCCACATGTGATGCAGGGAGCCTTCAGGCCAAAATATAACGCGATTGCCTGGGAGAAT
>Ga0163147_10006600_pt1 | contig 13501 bp, 4 predicted proteins | sample OliLakLV19MP6G1_FD_148597 | JGI IMG/M metagenome (GOLD analysis project Ga0163147, IMG submission 148597) | Freshwater microbial mat bacterial communities from Lake Vanda, McMurdo Dry Valleys, Antarctica- Oligotrophic Lake LV.19.MP6.G1 | ecosystem: Environmental > Aquatic > Freshwater > Lake >...
GTATTCAATATCTGGTATCCTCCGATACTTCCCTGACTGGGGATGGCATGACCACCATTTATCGTAAACGATGGAACGTGGAACCCTATCATAAATCGCTCAAACAGAATGCTTCTCTCGAAAAATCGCCGACGCAAACCGTCACGACCCAAACCAACTATCTGTTTGCGTCGCTCTGTGCCTACGTCAAACTTGAATGGTTGCGTAAAACCACCACTCTCAACCACTTTGCCCTCAAGACTAAACTCTATGTGGTGGCTTTGCAGTCTGCTTTTGACGCCCTACGTCAATTCCAGCCGATTCTCTTGGCTGCGTAAGGTGAGTTATAAGCAAAGTATCACCTGATGAAAGATATCTTGCAAACTATCACGATAATGTCGTACAACTCTGGCGATACTCGTCAACAACACAATCATTAATTGAATATGCTCGTTCTTGTTGTGTTTTTAGGGATCTTACAACTGAAGAACGTATACTCTTCGGATTACAGATTAACCATTGTAGTCTATATACTTGATCCCTCAAGCTGCTTTGGGCTTGAAGAACACCGATCGCATGTTCTTCTGCGTCACCCAAACATTAAGGTGAAGTCGGGGCTTGAGATTGAGCAATCCTTTCTAGAGCATCGACGACTTCACGCACTACGTCGGCCCTGCGTTTGGAATCATAGGTCAGCACTTGTAGTCGGTGAATATGAAACGGAAGATCACTGAAGTTAACACCATTCCGAAGGGTGACTAGAGGCATGTTGCGCGTATTTAGAAAGTAATTCCACTCACTCTTCACTTGATTCGAGGCAACAGAATTTGGGGTAGCAATAAAGAGCATTGCCGATGCGGCATTAAGACCTCGCTCGATCTCATCTGACCAATCTTGACCAGCCTGAATTCTTTCTACATCAATCCAAACATCATAGGCTTTCAATTTCCACTTAACTTCCTTACAGAAGTTTAGAACGAAATCTCGATCCTTACTGCTATAACTAATGAACACAAGTGGTTTGACCATTGGCGGAGTAGGCGGTTGTAGGGTAGGGTTCATCCTAGATTTGCTTAGAGAGCGGCGTGAACGGAAAAAGAAATACAATACAACAAGAACAACACAAGCAACGATACCGATAACGAAGGGAAGAGAAAAATCGGAGTTTACGGAGGTTGGTACAAACATACCATCGATTTGCATATTTAAGAGTGTCTGGCGGACTGACTGAATAGACTGCACTGTATCTTGTGACCAAACCAAGGCTCCTGTTCCGGCAACGCGCATTAATCCCAACCCAGACCCCCATTCGCCACTCTCAGCCAACACAGAATGGCCATCAGCAAGTAACTCTGGTTTTCCCACTGCTGAAGCTCGAGATGAGGCTAGAGGTTGCCCATCAATATCGCGTGCGCCTATGGTCAGCGTATCCACGAGATCATTCGGCGGAGGGATCGAATTACCGTTGGCGCGTATAGTTTCATCAATCACGCCATTTACGACAAACAACTGGAACCGAGTGGATTCGCCCGCTCTTGTGTGAAGCTGATCTAGCACGGCCAAGTAAAAAGGATCACTGCTAGTCGCTTCAAATCGCAGATACCCTCTTTGTGATGCAAGAGCCGGATTGTAGCCATTTACTGCACTGGGATAAGGCGTACGGGCTGATGTGTCGGCATATGCACCGAGAATGAGACTGGCTTCCGCGTCTGTCCACGACACATAGACTTCAACAGTACCAGGGCGAACGGGAAAGATCGGAAGCAATCCATCCTCTGCTCCAACAAAGTAATGCCAGCCCTCGCGGTTCCAGCCCGTGTCGTCAAGCCGGCTTTCATAGAAACTGCTGCCGAAATTGCCAGCCGTGTTCAGCCACAAGATTCCATTCTCTCCAGCACTCGACATCAATGATCGAATTTGAGCCACATCGTCATCGGTAAAACCGGGGTACGCGATGAGGTTAGCGACGATGTTAACCCCTTCTGCGCTAAACCACTCGTTCGCCTCACGAAATCCATCGGCGTTTCGCAAGCGAAATTCCATGCGAAAAAGCAGGATTCTTGCATTTGGTGCCGCCGCATTGAGTGTCAACATAAGTTCAGTCGTACGTGTGCTGCTGGTCGTCGCATTCCAGTCCGTGCGCTGCGTAGGGTGCAGAATTAACCGATCGCTGCTCACCAAGTCGTTGACCTGCGCCTGCACCGGGAAGTCAGGTGTCAGAACGCCGATGACCATCTCCTGACCGCAGACACCCTCTCTATGCCACGTCTGCCAGGCGAGAAGGTCAGTATCCTCAGCGTTGAGCAATGACGGTATAGGTCGACAGCTTTGTGCTTGTGCCGTAGCAGCTACAGAGAGCAGTACTGACAAACATAGCAGGAGCAGAAAGCGTGCAGTATGGTTCATGGAGAGACCGCCCACTCCGGCAAGAATTCAGATGGGTTACAGGTATTGGCTTGATGCACGCGGCGACTGTTGATCATCTCGTAGGTGTCTGCACTCACAGCGAGATCAAAGAACCATTGATATTCACCACGCGTCAAGTGATATGCTTCGATCCGTCCATCAAGAAACAGCGCTGTTGCGCCATTTTCAGCACCTGACCATCCGACGAACAAACTGGGTTTGGTGGCCAGTGCATTGGACGACCCTGTCAGGACTTCTGGCGTCGGCGGCGCTGACGCGGTGGCTGGGGGAGCTGTAGATATAGTGAGCAGTAAGGTATTGTCACGTAAAACATTGAACTCCAACTCAATTAGCGAACCATCATTCGGGTTCTGGAGTGCAAGATATCCGACAAATCCACCGGGAAACACAACCGGATTTTCTCCAACGTCGGTATCAGTATCGTTAGCAAGCGTCCAATCAGGCAACACTGTTAAATAGAATTGGGCAATCTGCTCAAGGTTGGCTTCAGTCATGCGACCATTGCGGATGTCGATGCCCTGTGACTCCAACAAGGCGTCGGCGGGAATGCTGATGGTAAAGCCACGCCCCTCATAAGGCATTAGAGGGGCATCCACAAGCAGCGGAAACTGTCCAATAAACGTCGGCGCTAACAGAAATTCGGTCGGATAGTCGATTTCGGTTGCTCGGTTCTCCTGGACAGCAGCCACTCGATAACTGACACGAGTGAATTCATTGTCCAGTTGTCCACTGATGCCGTTGTTTTCGAGCGCCGTCCAACAAGGAGTATCAAGTCCAAAATCATCGGCTGCAAAAAAAGACTGGACATCTCCCTCTTGGTAATAGACGACGTTTCGCGACAAATCAGTCACGATGCGGCTGCAGACCGGGGTGCCGAGCAGATAATCCACCACGTACGTTTCAGATGCAGCGTTGGCATCGTCCTGAAACTGCCAGTACTCACTTTGGCGAGCAACCTCATTGCCATAGCGTTCTTCTTGTACACATTGAACGACCTGACCGACGGACGTTTCTGCGCGAGTGCTGACATATGTTGACAGCAGCGTACTACTCAACAGTATCCACAGTAGGGCAAAAAATCTCAGTTTCATGTATCTCTCGGAATATTACGGCTTGGTCTGAAGTGATCTTATATCACGTACTCGTGATCTAGTGATATAATAGCGCAAAAAACATAAACTTTGACCTGCTATTACTATGTTCAGAAAGCTCCTGCTCATGTGCCACTCTGCGCCTGCGAAAACGCTTGTCATGCTCGTCTGCTTGCTGCTCAGTTTGTCGGTTTCAAGCGCGCAGTCCACAAACTTGTGTGAGGTCATTCTCGGCACTAACCTCGACGTGATGCAGGATACCCGCTACGCAGCAGCAGCTAACGAAGCGCTCACCCTGCCTAGTGGAGCCGCTGTTGAATTCATTGGTCGCACCCCCGACGGCAGCAGCTACATCCTCCGCAGCAGCGGAACTTACCTCCTCTCGCTTGTCACGGGTACGCTCGCCCTGCCGAATGGCTGTACCGTAGCAATGTGGGGGGCACCGCCGCCCAACTACCGACCGCTGGATGAGATTCTGCGCGAGACGGGCATTACCGCGTGGCAGGAAGCCGGCTACCTGGGAGCAGGGGTGCGCGTCGGCGTTCTGGATGCGCGTTTCGATGGTCTAGATGAATTCATCGCCAGCCGCCGCTTGAATGCCGAGCAGTTTGTTTTCGTCCAACCGCTGGAGGCACTCATGCTAGAACGAGAGGAATCTAGCAACACAGAAGCCTTTCATGGCACGAAAGTGCTCGAGGTCTTGACGACCATAGCTCCACAAGCCGAGTATGTGATTGCCCGTGCGGTGAATGCCGACGAATTCGGTTCTGCGGTCGATGCGCTCATCAGTGCCGATGTACAAATCATCGTTCACGCTGCCAATGTCATCACCCCTGACCCGACCCCTTACCACGATGCCGTTCGCCGTGCCCTTGCCGCTGACACCCTCTGGGTGAACTCTGCCGGAAATATCGGTGCCGGTTACTATCCCGGACGGTATGTTGGACGGTTCCGGGGACACCAGTTTGACGATCCGAATCGGGACGGGTTACAGAGTGATTTGATGGTCGCGGTCGACCCGAACCGTGATGCAACCATTTCACTGGTGTGGCAGGGACAAGCGGGACAATCCAACCCGAACGACTTTGCGTTGCTGGTCAGTCCGAGTTGCGACCCCCGTGCTGCCTTCATCGGGGAATCAGATGGTGATCAAGCGTTGGGGTTGGATTCTCCTTTGGAGCAAATCTTCCTTTCAACCGGTGAACTCAGTCAATTTGATGACTCCACTACCATCCCGCCCCAGTCTGTGCTCCAGAACTGCGCCCTACAACCGGATGGATTGCCGGACAACGAGATCCACATCCTCGTGGGTGACAGTGGTGGCAGCGCGGAAGTGGATACCCGCTTCGACCTTTACATCGAGGGGGCATTACCCGCAGAGTACGACCCGGACTTGCGTCGTTCCCTCGACCCAGTCGTCTTGGTGCCTGCTGACTTGCCCGAAGTCCTGACCGTCGGTGCCTTTGATCCAACGACCAACCGCATGGCGTGGTACTCCGGTCGTTCCAACAGCCTGCAATATTATGCGCTTAACGAGGACATCGTAGATTACTCGGACGACGAGAAGGTAAAGCCCGAAATTACCTCTTATGGTGAAATCCTGCTCCCAAGTGGACGTCAGTTCTTTGGAACTTCAGCAGCAACACCCATTGTTGGTGGCGTAGCGGTATTGATGAGCAGTCGACTGGCGACTGATGACGTGACATCAAGCGACGAAATACGCAGTGCAATCATCAATAGTAATCTCTGCCTAGAGGATGGTGCTGTTGGACACCAAATCAGTTGGCTGTCCCTAACAGATCCTCAGAGTTTTCCGCGTTCAGCTAATACACTCTGCGGTCAATACGCATGGGATGTGGATTTATCGAGTTCGTATGTGACTAATTTTGTTCAACCCGACCTCGCTGTAGAACGAAGCCGTAACGAGGAAAGAGAACAAATGGACTTTGCGCGGAATTTAATCGTGCAAGCAAACCGGGAGTTTGAAGGTTTATTTCCTGAACGTGCCATACTCCTTTCCATTGAGGCTCTGGAAAATTATCCGTATACGCTTGAAGCGGAGCACGCGTTATGGAATTTCGTACTCTCTACCAATACCCCCCAATCGAGATCTATGGGCGAGAGCTTGCACATCGAAGATTTTTCTCCCGCAATGGATCGTGTGGCACTGCTCGTCGATGGTAATCCAATCCAGGAAACGAGGGCATCGGTCGAAATACGTGATGTAAACAATCCTCAGATTCCAATCGCTAGCACAGTCCTTGCTGTGGATACCTGTTGTGCTGGATCTGCTGCTTGGTCACCCAATGGGCAGCTATTGGCGATGACCGCTGATGGAACGGTACTGATGTACGAAACATCAGAATTGCGAGAAGTCGGGCGCTTTGTTCCATCCAACGGGAATCCTCCTTTGGATGTAATTAGTTGGTCAGCCTCCTCACAGTTGATTGTGGTAGCGTCTTCAAGCGGAGCTATGGCAAATGGCGTATATGTTTTGTCCGTCAACTCATCGGGAATTATGTCGCTAATTCGAACACTATCCCCTAACTTCGATTTTATCGTGTCCCCGCCGCAGTTTTCACCCGACGAACAGTACCTCTTGATAGATGGTACTGGACTACGAGCAAACTGGCCAACCGAAGTTTATTCCGTAGCCACGGGCGAAAAACTTCAATGGCAAACCCCTGATGGCAACTTGCCTATGGGGAATCGTTCGTCTTGGAGTTCTGATGGGACACGACTTATTGTGCGGGATGGTATCTGGAGTCTTGAGACGCGGGAGCGCCTTGCAACAATTCCAGATATATCGACAACCTTGTTTAGTAATCGAGCTAATGCCTTCAGTGGTACCCTGTGGTCACCTGACGGAAATCTGATAGCAGTAGTTCGGGATGACGGTGCCATTTCTATCTATGATGGTTACACAGGTCACATTATCAACAGCTTAACGGGTAGCCAAGCCAACATCATTGATTTGTCGTGGTCACAAAGTGGAAGCCGCTTAGTATCTATCACAGATGATGGTATAGTGACCGTGTGGAGTTTAGATCAGTCTCCTCCATTATATGAACTTGCTACTTCAAGCCCAGGCGTTTCGGTTGATTGGAGACCTGATAATGAATCAGTCGTTGCCTTCACTGGAGACTACTTCGAAAATTTTTATGCTACTGTTATTCCCGTTTGGGAAACGCCTACTGCTCTTATCGAATATGCACGCGCCTGCTGTGTTAGTCGCGACTTGACCATTAATGAAAGACAATTGTTTGGGCTGGATACTGCCTTCACCTTCAATTCACTGATTGCGCAACCCATTGAGTTTGCACATACAATTGTATCCACATCAGAGATTTATGTGACAAATGTCTACACCTTCGAAATAAACCAACCCACCGACATTACAGTTTATTCGCTTGGCGGACCAACCATCAATCTTTATTCCAACGACGGACAATTACTTATTTCTGGAAGCACAGAAATGATCGGACCTCTGTCTTTAAACTCTGTGGGTCGTTACTTCATTGTTGTACAACCTGACGAAGATTACCCTGCCTACGCCTTTACCATGACTTCAGGTATGATACCTGAGGGGCAAACCATAATCGAAAACACAGCATTTTTTGACCACGCTAACTCCGTTTCTCCTGGTGAAACTTATGCTATTGAGGTGCCCCCACAACAATTCGCGCGCGTAGAAGTTATATCATTCGGATCCATTGTGACGAGCGTAAGCGGCATTAGCGATACTCCGTTAGATTGTTATAACTCCATTTTAGGCGATATAAATATCAACGCTTTCATTGGCTGGCGTATTGATTTACCTATTACGCCAGAAGGAGAAACGTTTTCTTCCTTTGGGATAACGGTTGCTATTGACGGCACGATTCGCGATTATGGGAGACCTTTCATCTTGAGCGTCACTTATTACGACGCGAGTCCTAATTTTGTCCCATCAGCTCGGTGCTTGCCGATCACTCCCATCACGATTGATGTTCCCACACCCACGCGAACGTCTGAATTAGGCCAGCAATCCGCGGAGCTTTCCGACGAAGGCTCCGATGTTTGGGCATATGAAGCAACTGCTGGCGAAATAATCACAATCGAAGTACATCCGCCTACAACTACAACCGTCGATCCATTGATCTCAATCAGCTTAGAAGCTGTAACAGCAAGTGGGGAATATCTCGGTTGGAGTGCAAATGTCTCTGAGCCACGTACCGAGTTGACTTTTGAAGCAATGCAAAGCGAAACTATCGTGATCCTTGTTGAACGATTTGAAGACTCAGACTCCGGAGGAAGTAGCTACACCCTAAGTATCCAATCTTCGTTTTCGGCAGACCCGGTCGATACAGAGCCGAGAGCCGAAATACCTCCTGTTGCTGAAGTGACTGGCATCGCCTACGAAGACATTATCGATGGTTTTCTAGAACGTGGTACCCAAGCAAATTTCACGTTTATGGGCACTTCAGGTGATGAAATCGTTATTGCCTTAAATAGCGGTGATTTTGATGCCTATCTTGAACTAAGGGATCCTCAGGGAAACGAGATCGCCACAAACGACGACGCGCAGGGTTCATTGAACTCGTTAATTACGATTACCCTTCCGCAAACAGGCATCTATACCATTGTCGCCAGCAGCTACCAGTCCTTAGGCTCAGGAGATTTTGAATTGTCACTTGATATTGGTAGCTTAATCCCGTCTAACGAGACAACCCTTTCCTATGGAGAAACCTATTCAGACAGATTAAGTGATTCTGAACGAAAGTACATATCCTTTTCGGGAAGATCGGGCGATCAAGTTCGTATTAGCTTAAGGAGCGAGGATTTTGATACTTACCTGCGACTGAACGACCCGAATGGGGCTGAAATTATATCTAACGATGACTCAAATAACTCTCTCAATTCGACAATTGAACTCTCCTTGCCGCAAACAGGTAGCTATACGATTGTGGTAGGAAGTTATGGGGACGGCGGTAGCGGCAACTATTCGCTTTATCTTGAGTCTTTAAGTATTACATCATCAATTATCGCCGAACTTGCGTATGGGGATGAGTATGGTGGCACTCTTTCGGGGGGTGAACATCAGCGTATTTCCTTTTCAGGGAACGAGGGAGATATTATTTACATCAGCGTAAGGAGCGAAGACTTCGATACTATCTTACAAGTCACAGATCCGGCAGGCGTGGAAATCGCCTATAACGACGATTCAAACGACACATTGAATTCCATGATTGACGTTACCTTGCTGCAGAGCGGCATATACCTGCTTACCGTGAGCAGTTATAGCAATAACGGATCTGGCGATTACACTATCAATCTAAAGCGGATTAGCTCTGAAGCGTCTTCAGCTGATGCTGAGTCATCAGCTGATGCTGAGTCATCAGCTGATGCTGAGTCATCAGCTGAATTGATAGGAGCTTTTAGGGTTACTACCGGGGCTGGGAGTGGTGAATACTATTTCTCAGACGAACCGGAAGAGTATTTTGCCTGTACGAATATACAGGAAATGGTCAATAACCCGAATGAAGGTGTTTTGAGCAATGAGGGCATCTTTTATATTGGCAATAGCTCCGGTCAATTGCAACTAAGTAATTATATAATTTTGATTACTAATGAGCAAATTGACCGATTCCATGTAGGTTGGGCATTCAATCTAGATGAGTTAAGTAGAGATTGTTCAACATTGATCCATTAATGCCAATCGATACACTCGTTCCTACTATCACTGTGCTGAGAAAGTCGCCGCTTATGCCCCACTCCGTCTCTGCGAAAATCCTCGTCATGCTCCTCGGCTTGCTGCTCAGTTTGTCCATTTCACGCGCACAATCCGCGAATTTGTGCGAGGTGGTTCTCGCAACCAACCTCGATGTGGTGCAGGATACCCGTTACGGCGCATCTGCCGACGAATCACTCACCCTGCCCGCCGGAACAAGCATTGAATTCATTGGGTTTGCACCCGATAGCAGCAGTTACATCTTTCGCAGCGCCGGAAGTTATGTCCTCTATTCTGGCACGGGTAATCTCGCTCTACCAGATGGTTGTACTGTGGCGAGTTGGGGTGCCCCTCCCCCGAACTACCGACCGCTTGATGAGATGATGCGTGAAACCGGTATCACCGCATGGCATGATGCAGGCTTTATGGGAGCAGGCGTTCGGGTCGGTGTTTTGGATACTCGGTTCGATGGCTTAGACACATTCATCGCTGACAGCGGCTTGAATGCCGAGCAATATACTTTCATCCAACCGCTCGATGTGCTCATGCTAGAACGTGAGGAATCTAGCAATACAGAAGCCTTTCATGGCACGAAAGTGCTCGAGATCTTGACGACCATCGCGCCACAAGCCGAGTATGTGATTGCCCGTGCGGTAAATGCCGACGAATTCGGTTCTGCGGTCGATGCGCTTATCAGTGCCGATGTGCAAATCATCGTTCACGCCGCCAACATCATCACTCCTGACCCGACCCCTTACCACGATGCGGTTCGCCGCGCGATCGCCGCTAACATCCTCTGGGTGAACTCTGCCGGGAATATCGGCGCAGGTTACTATCCGGGGCGCTATGTTGGTCGCTTCCGGGGACACCAATTCGACGATCCAAACCGGGACGGGTTGCAAAGTGATTTGATGGTCGCCGTTGATCCGAACCGCGACACAACCGTTTCCCTACTGTGGCAGGGACAGGCGGGGCAGCCCAATGCGAACGACTTTGCGTTGCTGGTCAGTCCGAGTTGTGACCCCCGTGCTGCCTTCATCGGTGAAGCAGATGGCGATCAGGCGTCTGGGTTGGCGGCACCGTTCGAGCAGGTGTTTCTCTCAACGGGGGAGCTGAGCCAGATGGACGATAATACGAGAGTTCCCTCTGTCTTGGAGCGTCAGGACTGTGTTCAACAGCCGGATGGCGTGTCGGACAATGAGATCCACATTCTAATCGGTGACAGCGGCGGCACGGCGCAAACTGACAGTCCGTTCGACCTCTATATCGAAGGCGCACTGCCAGCAGAATATGACCCAGACCTGCGTCGTTCGCTCGACCCGGTGGTGCTAGCCCCAGCAGACCTGCCAGAAGTGCTGACGGTAGGAGCGTTTGATCCAAGTACAAACTGGATGGCATGGTATTCTGGGCGCTCCAACAGCCTACAGTATTATGCCCTGAACAACAGTCAGGTGGATTATTCGACCGACGAGCGCGCAAAGCCTGAAATGGTCACGTTTGGGGAAATCCAACTTCTAAGCGGACGCTCTTTCTACGGCACATCCGCATCCACACCGGTAATAGGAGGTGCTGCAGCGCTGCTCCTATCCCGGCATCTAGCTTTAAACGAGACAACGACTGTGCCGAGTCTGCGTGCTGAGCTTGTGTCTGCCTACAGCGAGTGCCTAACCGATGGTGCTATGGGGCGCGACCTTCCGCGTTTTGCGCTGCCTGAACCCGGCATAAGCGTCGAACCACCCGTTTGCGGACACTATAGTTGGGTACCAGATATTTCTAGTCATCTGGTGACAAATTTTGTAGAACCGGAACTTGTGGCTGCCGAAAACGCTGTTGAACTTCAAACACAAATCTCTCAATCCCGTGCACTCGCTGCCCAGGCAACCAACCTGCGAAATAGTAATTTCGTGCTATCTTTACTACTTAGTGCAGAAGCAGATAAGATGTATCGTACCCTTGAGTCATATGGAAGTTTATTAAGCATTTTGCAATCAAACCCATACTTATCCTCTGTCAATGTAGGACATCCAGATCGTATTTCCGCATTAGCCTTTAGCCCTGATGGGCATTATTTAGCTTCGGGGGGATGGGATCATACGATAAATCTGTGGGACGTCAATACTGGACAGCAAATCGGGGAGAGCTTCAGCTTTTATCCTCCTAGCGAGCCATCAGCATTTGGAGGTGTAATAGAATTAGAGTTCAATTATAATAGCAGTGTTATTGCAGCAAGTACCATGAATGCAGATGGGACTGGATTGGGAGGGACATCGTTTTGGGATACCCAAAATCAGCAACTTCTTGATCATATTCAAGATGCATCGTTTCCTATTAGTTTTAACACTACAGAGGATATAATAGCAACGGCGTATCCTGAGGGAATCGCGCTGTGGGATTCAAACTCGTATCAGTTATTATCTGTAATCTCTCTTTCGGGCGGAAACGTAATTAGAAATTTAGCATTTAGCCCGAATGGTGATTACTTGTCATTGTCTTATGATAATATATCAGAAGTATGGGATATTTCCAATAACATACGTGTAGCGTCATGGGTTATTGGAACAGAACCAATTGAACCGATAATCCATTTGGTTTATTGCACTCCTGAGTCGATAATGGTCTCGACTGAAAGCCAAGTTATCCTCTTAAATCTTGCGAACAAGGGTCAAACCGTTATTCAGGAAGGAGCAGATGTTTATGATGTTGATTGTCAGTCGGGCTTGGTTAGTTGGGTGGAACAGAACTCAGTAAAAATATGGGATATTAATAATTCCTCAATATCGGAAGAGTTGCCGATCTTACCGCCTCAACAAGCCGAAATTGCTCTCTTGAACTTGCGACTCGGAAGACTTGCATTCGCTGGGGGAGGGGGTGCTTTGACTAATACAACGCCCACTATTTATATGTTCAATTTAGAAACCAATAATCTAGCTGAGACAATTTTCCCTCTCGAACAAGAATTGGTCTATGCCGTTGCTTTTTCGAGTTCTGGTCGCTTGTTGGCAATCGGGGGGTCCAAGCTCGTTATATATGACGTCGAACAAGGACAGCAGCTCTTAAACATTGATATGTCTCCTGAATTCGGAAATATATATCGAATTGCCTTTAGCTCTAACGATATGACGCTAGCGACCGGTCACTCTAACAATTCAGTACGTCTTTGGGATATAGCTACAGGACAGATAGTTCAAGAATTTAGTGGACACAATGACAACAACGAACCTGGAATCTTTGCTGTTAGTTTCGATGAAAGTGATCAACTTCTTGCTACCTCAGGTAGCGACGGAATTCGTATATGGGATGTTAGATCGGGAAAGCAATTAGGGTTTCACCCTCTATATCCTACATGGCCAAGTACCAGTATTGGTTGGAGTGACACAAGAGTTATTACGAGCGGACGTGGGAGTGATTATCAAGTTTGGGAAGAGCTAAATAGTTCGAACCCAGAGACTTTTGTTGCTCACGATACGGGGCGAGCATTGGACTATGTATCTCTAAGCTTCAGCTACGAAAGGGGTATAATGGGAAGTGGAGGGCAGGATTGCCGGATACGCTTCTGGGATTTAAGAACATTCCAAGAGATTGGTGAGCCAACTGTTGTATGCGACCTCGGAACAGGTTTTAACGATCTTAGAATCGAACCTGCTGGTCAGATTGTAGCAATTTCGAGCGGCAGGTCGCTATCGCTATGGGATATAACAACACGTCAGCCGCTTGGAGCTAATTTCAATGTAGCGAATGAAATTTGGTCATTTGTGCTCAACCGTGACGGTAACTATCTGGCAGTATCGAACGAGGAGGAATTGTCTATTTATAATCTTACAACAAATCACTTATCTTTATTAGCATGTGATATTTCGAACCGCGGACTATCGGAAGAAGAATGGAATAGATATATTGGTTTTAGCACGCCATATGAGCAGCTTTGCGAAGGATTCATTGAAGGTAGTGCAATATCTTCTAGCAGGTAATGGTAAGAAATATATATTCAGAGCATGTTTCACCGTAAGTGGTCTACTCCTAGCTTATGGGCTCATCCGCATTTTGTGAAGAGTAGATTTGACATGGTAAACGGAAAATGCACTCAACAGGTAAGGACAATAATGCTAAGCGATAAACCCACTCAGCCCCGTAATCCCAAAAAACTCTGATTACCCTGTGTGCCATAACGGATGAAACAACTTCACCCTCCAAGTTTAGGATAGAATTGCAGGGCGGAGAACAGGGACAAACAGCATGTCAGAAAATCGCAAAGCCAACCCGGAAGTGCAGCCCAAAGCCGAGCGTCGCCGCTTCA
>Ga0163147_10006607_pt1 | contig 13493 bp, 15 predicted proteins | sample OliLakLV19MP6G1_FD_148597 | JGI IMG/M metagenome (GOLD analysis project Ga0163147, IMG submission 148597) | Freshwater microbial mat bacterial communities from Lake Vanda, McMurdo Dry Valleys, Antarctica- Oligotrophic Lake LV.19.MP6.G1 | ecosystem: Environmental > Aquatic > Freshwater > Lake >...
GGATAACGTCCTTTATACAGTGTTATTTCCACTCTTTCCCATCCGCTAGTGACAGAACTTCGCCACATCGTATAGAGTGGGTGCAGTCCCTCTACATTCGGCCTAAACGCCGGAAAGGACATAGGTTCCCCCTCATGGCCCGCCACCCCGACTGGTTCGAACGTCTCGACGCCATTCTCGACACGATCCGCCAAATGCCCATCGAGAGCCTCGGACGAAAGGAGATGAAGGCGGTCTTCGCCTGCAGCGAACGAGACAGCATTCGCCTTCTTCACAAATTCGGCGCCGCCGTGAACGCCGACGCCCTTTCCCTGCCCCGCTCCTCTCTGCTGACCCAATTGGAGGCGCTTCAATCCGGAACGGCCTACTCGGCCTTCCTCCGCCAGCGTCAGCAGGTAGCCAAGCACCTTGCCGTCGCGCATGCCGAGAATGTCGCCCGCCGCCGGCGCATCCCGGGGTCGCCTCAATTCCAGGCCGGCAAGTCGATAGCCGATCTTCCCGCAGGTGTCCGGCTCGAACCCGGCCGCATCGTCTGCGAATTCGCGTACCCGGAAGACTTCTGGGCGATGATCGACACGCTGGCGGATATTGCTGCCCAGGATTCGGAAGCCTTTGAGAACGCGACTCTGTTCAAGGACCCGCCGTGAAGTCCTTCGCCGTTCACATTCCAGAGTGCGAAGGGCCGCTGGACCTTTTATTAAGCATTATTCGGCGGAACGAACTTTCGATTAAAGGTCTGCCGCTAGCGCCCATTGCCGCCCAGTACCTGGCCTACATCCAAGAAGCCGAGGCCCTGGACGTAAATCTCGGTATGGAATGGATCGACATGGCGGCCCGGTTGATTCACTGGAAGTCGAGTTCCCTGCTCCCAGCCGACCCGGCTATGCCCGATCCAGGTGCCACTCTCGCCCAGGAACTCGGCCACGAACTAGAGCTTCTGAGCGAGGCGCAACTGAGTAAAGCCAAAGGGTTTCTTGCCGATCGGAGGGAGGAACAGGAACGGATTTGGACGGATTCGAGGCAGGAGATCGACCGCGAGCATCCCCAGGACGAGGACGAGCCGTTCGCGTCCCTTTGGACGATGCGGAGGAAGGCCCAAACTCTCCGCGACACGTTCCAGAAACGCCGGCAGATACAGGCTGCCGCTTATGAAATGGGTTTGGATGCTACTTCGGTGGAAGAAATGCGGCTTACCGCGTTGTTGGAGCTGGAAGAAGTGGAACCTGGCGTGTGGTTCTCCGCGGCTTCCTGGTTTCGCAAGGCAGACACTTCGGAGCGAAGAATCTGCCTGTTCCTGGCGCTCCTTGAGCTTGCACTCAGCGGAGAAGTGCGAATCGATGAGGATACGGTCGACTACAGCGTTCGTCTGTGCAGGGCATGAGCTTGGCGAGACTCCGAACAGCTCTCCACGGCGAAACCGACGACGAACGGGAGCACTTCCCAATCTGGACACTATCCGTGAACGCAGAGAAGAGGCACAGGTCGCCTTTGAAGCGGATCACGGGCTCGCATGGGAGCAATGACTCAGCAACGCCAACAGCAGGAAGAGCGGGCAAAGTCCATGCTCTATGCCAGGGCGGTCGGCGACGAGCACTCCCCTGCCCCGCCCCGGCCCGACTACGCGGCCCGTCGTACAGCATTCATGGCGAGTCGACGCCGGCACCCTCCTCACCCCCGCCTACACCGGCCAAACAACCGGGTGCTCCAGGCACAAGGGTGCGGCCCGATTTGTGACGCGTTCTTCGCGGGTCGGCGAAAACAGCGCGGTCCTGAGGTGGGGAGGCGCGAAGCACCGCAGACCGAGCCGAAACGCGCGACCGGGGGGACCGGGGGACTCGCGGCGCGACCTTCGCGTGAAGGTAAGCAGGCATTCCAGACCCAGGAGCCAGGGAGCAAACGCGCCCCAGCGATCTCACAGCTTGAAACACGCCGAAGGGATTTCATCGAGCGACCGCGTACCGAACAACAGCTAGCCGATGCGGGCCCCGGACTTGATGATGATAGCGGCCCTCCCTGGAGCGCTAGTGCCCTGCCCTCTGTATAAACGGAATACGACCGTCCCATGCCGGAAGGGGGCCGACGGGCTGCGTCGCCAACAGTGAGGCAGCCCGTCACGGCCCCGCTCGCAGATTGTTGAAGAGTATCTCTCAGATATCTACTGATATCCAATAGCTACTAGATATCTATAGAATATCGGATACCTAGAGATATCTCTTGAATAGCCAGTAGCTATCGGATATCCTAATACTGTTTCGAGTTCCTCCCAAAGGAAGCAGTAATGCCAACCATCGTTTTCGCAAATCCTAAAGGCGGGGCAGGGAAGTCGACATCTGCTGTCCTCCTTGCCACCCAACTCGCTCACAAAGGGGCAGAAGTGACGATTCTTGACGCTGACCCCAATAAACCAATTTCCCACTGGGAGAAACGGGGAAGGGTGCCCACGAACATCACCGTGATTGCCGATATTTCGGAATCGACGGTTATTGACGAAATCGATGCGGCCGCGCAGAAAACACCGTTCGTAGTTGTCGATCTTGAAGGGACGGCCTCGATGATGGTGGCATACGCCATCAGTCGGGCGGACCTCGTCATAATCCCGATCCAGGGCTCGCAACTTGATGCCGCCGAAGGCACGAAGGCGATCAAGCTCATCCGGCAGCAAGAAAAGGCCTTCCATAAAACAATCCCGTTCGCCGTTTTGTTTACGCGAACCAATGCAGCACTGAAACCTCGCACCTTGGCCCATATCCAGGCCGAGTTTCAAAAACACAATATTCGCGCCTTTATGACCCAGGTTCGCGAGCGCGAAGCGTACCGTGCGCTGTTTTCTTTCGGCGGAACACTCGAAACCCTCGATTCAACCCAGGTCGGCAATCTGGACAAGGCTATCGCGAACGCGCGGGAATTTGCGGCCGAGACAGTCGCGATGCTCCGTACCACCCAGGCGGGGGACAAGCAGACGGAGGTAGCAGTCAATGGCTGAACGCGCAGGATTATTCGAGGATGGCACTTACGATTTCGACGTATCCAGTTTCGCGCCTAAAGCCCCTGCCAAGAGTGCACAGCCAGCACAAGAGGCGATCCGCGGTGTCGCTGAAAGCGCCAATTTCCAAAGCCGTGAGCCCGTAAAACCCTCGCGAGCCAAGCAACGCCGGCGCAGAACAGGCCGCAATATTCAGTTCAATACCAAAGTCACAGGCGCGTGCCGCGATACGTTCTACGACATATCTGATCGCAATGGCTGGGTCCTCGGTGAAACCATGGAAAAAGCGATCGCAGCCCTTCAAAGAGAGTTGACCCTTGAAAAATCAGGAGCCAAGCTCTAGGCTCAAGCTTTCAGCAATTGACCATGATTGAGCAGGGCAGGGGATTTATGCACAGCGCGGAGATTGAGGTTATCGAATCCATAAAAGCCCAGGGGAGCCTAGACCTTTCGAGCCTTTCAGGGATCGCAAGCGCCGTAGAATGCCGAGGCGCCGGGGTAAAACATCAACCGATTGAGATCGATTCTCGGTCCGCCATAAGCATTACGGGCACAATTGGCCAACAGCTCTTGCTCATAGGGGTAATTCGTCAATGACCCGCAAGCGCGATGGATTCAAGAAGGCCGGGGACATTTTTCAGAATATCCCCGGCTTTTCCATCGCACCCAGGGAAACGCCGAGTGCGCCGGAGCCCCTGACGCCTTCCGATCCTGAATTCGGCAATGCCCAGCTAAGCCTTTTCCAGAATTTCATGTGCAACACCGATGAAGAGCGTCAGCGCTTCTCGAATGCCATTGATCTCTGGGATAGTGTGCCGCGCTATTCAGTGAACCGGCAGGCCATGACCAAGGCCCGTGCAAACGAAAAATTTCTCGACAACCACCAGGTCACATTTCACTACAGGGGCCGCACCTACACCAGCACGATCTCGCCAGCACGGGTAACCGATCTCGATGGCAAGGTGCGCGATTTTTATCCAAGCGCGACAGAAGAACTCGTGGAAGATGCGCTCAGGAAACTGGCCATCGAGCAGCAGGCCGGGTTTTTCGACAAGCCAAATTACCGCAGCGGCGTTGTATTCAGCATTTACGCCCTGCGCGAAGAGCTGAGGATGCGCGGCCACAGCCGCTCATACCAGGAGGTTCGCCTCGCCCTTGATATCCTGTCCGGCTCCATTATCGAGATCACATCCCAGGATGAGGAGAAAGGCGAAGTCCTGATCAAAGCGCCCTATCTTCCCTCGCTTGTCGCCGCCTCCCGCTCCAAGCTCCGCGACGATCCAAAGGCAAAATGGGCCGTCCAGTTTCATCCTCTCGTGACCGGCAGCATCGACAAGGTCACATACCGCCAGTTCAACTACCACGCCATGATGAGCCACAGCACACAGCTTGCGCGGTGGCTTCATAAACAACTCGTCCTCAAATATACGTTCGCCGACCAACTGAAACCTTTTGAGATGCGCTACAGCACCATCAAGCGCGATAGCGCGCTGCTGGGTGGGTATTCACGGGAGCGCGATGCCATTGAAGCTGTCGTCGCAGCATTCAGCGAGCTCCAGCAACGGAACATCCTGGCCTCCTATGAACGCAAAGATGTCACGGGACCCCGCAAAAAAATCCTCGATAGCGTCATCACAATCTGGCCATCATTCGAATTCATCCGCGAAGCGAAAGCCGCCAACAAAAGGCTTATGGTCGCCAAAAAAGAAGGGACCCGGTAGGTTTAGGTCGCGAGTCAAGCGCAATCACGGTAGGTTTCAGTCGCGAGTGACGGTAGGTTTGGGTCGCGGCAGCCCTTTTTAGAGCATTTGATTCGGTAGGTTTGAGTCGCAGGTCACGCAAAAACCAGTAGGTTTGGGTCGCAGGAGCCGACTTTTCCACAAGCTAGAGTCCTGCGAATCGGTAGGTATGGGTCGCGGGAGCGCCATACTCCGGTAGGTATGGGTCGCGGGTCTGCCTACACCGGTAGGTTTAAGTCGCGAGTCGCGGCAATAAACCTTTTATAATTGGATACTTACAGCTCTTTATCCTTTTAACCTTCATTATTATCCTTCTCTTATCCCTAGCCGCGCAGTGTGGTCAAACAGCAGTTGCTACAACATCTGGCGCATCCCGCTCATAAACGCTCACCAGGGAGCTCTGACGATAGGAGGGCCTCACCCCCAACCGCTCTCAAATAGCAGCTTGGTTAAACGTCGGCCGCGAGATGGACAGTAGGAAAAGAAGCTGGCTGGGCTTTGAGAGCTTCGTTCCAATCCTTAGCATTCGAAGGACAATGCGACGAGACTTTAAGATCCTGACGACCACTGAGCCGAACGGCGGATTCGGTCATCTCAATGAGGCGCGCCCCACCAGCATCGTTATCCATCGCCGCAATGATTTTTGCGTCTAACGGCAGCCTGGCAGCGGCAGCGCGGATCATCTCGGGCTGACGCGGGTTCATTTCACCCCCGATGGACGCGTAGCGGGTGCCTGAGGCAGGGAAGAGACTGGCGTAGCTCAGGGCATCGATCGCGCTCTCGGCAAGCACCAGGCAATTGTCACCCGCCTCCCGGTGCGAAAGCCACAGGCCCTTTTCGCCTCCGCGCGCAAAGCCTGTGAAGTTCCGGTTCTTGATCTCGTACCCGCACAGCCCTTCCAGGTCGAAATGCGGGAAAACAGCGTTGCCGCGGCTGTCCATGCGCACCCGGCCGGCAAAGCGGTCGGCAGCCAGCAGTTCGCGCGGCAGGCCGCGCTCGTTTTCCAGGTAGGGGTGCCGCGGCGCCTCCGCCATGCGGCGAAAAGCGGCATCGACTTCGAACCGGTCCTTCGCTGTAACGGGAAGCGCAGGGAAGGGGGGAATGGACGCCGGCGCCCGGCCGATCCAGGGCCGCAATTCTTTTCTCACCTGGCCGAGATTAAGACCCTTCCTTCGCATCGCGAAATCGATGATCGAGCCGTTATCCCGGTCATCACGCACCGAGAAATAAACATAGTGCTGATCGCGATCGCGTTTCACGATGAGCTTGTCGCCGGTTCCCTCGTGGCGCAGGACGGAAGAACCCCGCCAGCTTTCGCGGCGATCCAGTACGTAGCCAAGGCCGACGGCATAGGCGCGCAGGTCAATGGCGGTTTTGAAGGCATCCAACTCCGAATCGTGCGTATTCGCCATGATGAATCTTTCCCCCTACTGTCTCAAGCCTGAAGACCAACCGTACAGAGCGGGGCAGGAAATTGCAAAACAGCCGATTTTATCCTCTGTTTTAACTGGCCATAATTGTCATGACCTTGTCTGGCAGACATGATAAAGTGATATTTGAACCAGCAAGGAGAAGGACCATGCAGACCATAGAAACCCGCAACGAAAAACTGGATTTGCGCCTGACGCCATCGGCAAAGCGGGCCCTCCAGACTGCGGCCATTGCCGCGCACAGGTCCGTCAGTGAATTCGTGCTGGAAAGCGCACTAGCCCGAGCTGAAGAAACCTTGCCGGACCGGCAAAAGTTCGGGATGAATGCTGAGCAATGGAATGCTTTCCAGGCGGCGCTCGATGTTCCGCCGCAATCCGCGGCACGCCTGGCCAAACTTTTACAGGAGCCAAGCGTGTTCGAGCGCGGCGGACTTGAATGACAGCTTCCCCTCGTATCGAAAAACTCCAGCGCGGACACGCCCTTGATGCTTTCGATTGCAGCCGGGAGGCGCTTAACCGCTTTCTTATCCGCTACGCGTTTCAAAACCAGCAGGCCGGGGCTTCGCAAACCTATGTCGCGCTGAGCGAGGCGGAAGTGATCGGCTACTACACACTCGTCGTCGGCCAGGTCGAATATACCGATGCGCCAGAACGGCTGACGAAAGGGCTGGCCCGGCACCCGGTTCCGATCATGCTGCTTGCGCGCCTCGCGGTTGCCGTAACTTGGCAGGGCAGGGGACTCGGCGGCGGACTTTTGAAGGACGCCATGCTGCGCACTCTGCAGGCGGCCGACATCGCCGGCATCCGGGCGTTTGGGGTCCATGCGAAAGACGATGAAGCGAAGGCATTCTATGAAAGATTTGATTTTCTGGCCTCGCCGACCGATCCCTACCATCTGTTCCGGTTGATGAAAGATATTCGAGCAGCACTGGGCACTTCAACGCTGGCAGCAAGTGGGAGACCAACGGGCTAATGAAGTTGGATCTCACGTATACTTTCCTGGCGAAGGTCACCCGGAAAATGCTTCTTGGCTTAATAGGCCCCAGTTCCGGTCCGCGCTCCCAAAAAGCCGACGGACCGGAACTGGGGCCTACTCGGAGTCCACCTCAAGGTCGGGGGTGGCCACCGCAAATAATTGATTCCAATACCGATAGCAATCAGAACCAGCGACGTCGTCGCCCAAAAACATTGGGGTTCACGCGGCCCCTTCGGTTTTCGGCGAGCCCGGCGCCCGTTGATTTCAAAGGCGATTTCCGAGCCGACCCCCGACCTTGAGGCGGACTCCAGGATGGTTCGGCCGCATCCCAGACGTCACGAGACGGGAGGTAGCGATGAGCCGATTGCACACCGTCGTCTCGGCTGATGCCGACCTCCCATCTTTTGAAGCTTGGCGGAAGCGCGATCCGCAGCAAAGTCTTTTCTGACTCCTCGGACCGATTAGTTCGGGCGCGCGAGTTTGTTTCATCAATTCCCGCGAAGAGAAGGAAGTCTCGGACACGCTCTCAGGAAAGCACCTCAACCGCTCGGTTCAACTGCGTGTCTCTGCCGGCGGCAAGATCGTCGGGGTGAAGCGACGCACGGGTATCGGGAACTACACCCCGACCCTCCAGCTTTGTTCCCTGCCAGGTGTAGTAGGCGCCGACGGGCAGCGCGACTCGATAGCCATGGCCAACCTTGAAGGAACTCGCGGCGACGAGTTTTCCCGGTGTCTTTACGCCCACCAAGTGGGCCACCTTGTACTCGGAGGCGAACGCCGACACCATCTCGCTCGCGCTGGCCGAGTGTTCGTTCACTAGCAACGCGACGCTACCGTGGTGTTTTGCGGCACCCAGACCTTCCGAAAACACCGCTACAGAGCGACCAGCGATTCCAAACTTGAAGATCAACGGAATTACTCCCCATTTGCTGGCAGGAATTTTATCGAAGACGGGAAGCGACTCCTTGGCCGTAGCCTTTTCGATTTCTGGCCTTCCCAGGCTATATCCCGCGCCGCGCTTGTCAGCGCAAAGAATGCTCATCAACCGTAGGCATCCGATTCCGCCTCCGGTATTGCCACGAAGATCAATGACAAGGCGATCGGAGGCCAAGTCGGAAACCGCCGCGCTTATATCCCGTGCAACGTCCATGCCGAGCATCCCTGGGAACATGCTGACTCGCAAGTACCCAATTCCGCGATCCAGCCTCCGACTCGTAACAACTTTGTCCGGGACGATGAGCGGTCGCTTCTTGCTCTGTGACTCTGGCACCGAGATTATGACCGTGCTGGAAGGCCCGTTGTTTCGTCGAAAAACGACTTGGTGATCCGCACCCAGCGAGAAACTTGCCGCCGATGGTGGCACAATCTCCTCCCCGTTCAGTTTGAGGAGGATATCTCCAGGTTGGATGCCTGCATTCGCTGCGAGGCCCCCGGGGTGAACGTCCTGGAACATCCACCGAGGGCCATCTCTGGTCTCCGCCCTCATGAAGGTGGCGGAAATCGCGATGCGGCCTGGACTGCGGGGCCGAACGCCATGAAAGAAACCCACGTGACTAGTACCCAAGCGTTGAAGCAGCTCGTTTAGCTTCAGCTCAAACTCCTGGGAATCAGTAGATCTGATGACCTCCTCCGCAGCTTCCGCCGATAGGCGAGTCCAATCCACTCCATTCATCTTCGGGTCGGCAAATTTGGCAGAGGTGGTTGCCACTACCTTAACGAAGACCTCGCGCCGCTGCGACTCGTTCAGGAATGGCATCACTTGGCCTGCTGCTTCCGAGTCAGCACTGGTTCGGACCCCTCACCGAATAGAATGAATCCACTCCAAAACTTGGGAGTCGCCGCCTTCCCGTACTGCCGGATCAGCGTTAGCTTTGCCTGTTGCAGTGCAACAGCTTTCGTCTTCCCTCGGGCCAGTTCCTTGTAAAACTCCTTCATTAACGCGAGGCTGAAGGTATCGTCAGCGATCCAGAGGTTGGCGACAACCGCGCGCGCCCCCGACGCGAGAAATGGTCGAACCAGGCTAGAAACACCGTCCTGCCCAAAGAGCTTGCCGCTGCCGGTATTGCAGGCGGACAACGTCACCAAAGTGGCGCGCAGTTGCAAATTCAACACTTCGCGCGCCTGCAGAAAGCCGTCTTCTTCGCCATCGGGCCGAAGCACGAGAGCCGAACGTTCAGGAAAGTTACTACTCAGCAGTCCGTGCACGGCGAAATGGGCGACAGAGAAATCCTTCAGCGGCAGCTTCTTCACGGCGGCTTCGGTGGCCTCGGCGCCCATCAGAAGGCGATTGTTGGCGGAGGAGCCCAGCGATTCTACGGTCATTTGCGCCTCGGCGTTGGCAGCCGGCAAACCTGGCAGGCCCACACCATCCAGGTCATAGACGCCGCGGGCAACCTTGCCGAAACCCGCTATTCCTTGACCTGGCTTTACATCCGGAGACGCCGCTACGGCCAGCACCGAGTTCGCTGTTGCAGGTTGAGGCCGACGCCGGATCAGGTAGAGTGCGGTAGCCGAAGGGGAGTATGTGACAGCGTGCGATACAAGCAGGCGCGAACCGGCCGCCGTTGTCAAAAGCTCAAACGGAAGCCGATTCAAATCTCCGTCTGGAACAACGATTGCGCGAGTCTTCGATTCAAGCCCTGGAATGCGAAGTAATTCATTGAGCGGTGAACCCGGCGCCAGTTCTTCTCCGGCCTGGATTGCCTTCCACGCGTCGTCGACGCCTTTCTTCAGCGCCACCCGGCTTGGAAGTTTCAGAATGATCGCGCGCTCGCGTGTAACCGCCAGGAGGATCGAAGCCGGATCGTCCAGGACGTATTCAAGTAGCACTTCATCGGCAGCTAAAACACGCCGGAGATCGCCGAGGCCAAGCGCCGTTCTACCACCCTGAAGTTGACGAGCGCCATCTGCCTGAATGTTTACTGCCATCATCTCCGACTCGGCGCGGAATATCTGGTCAAGGATCTTTTGACGCGCGGCCGCTCCTTTGGCCGACCAGAGCCGAGTTTGCAGCTCGGAAATCAGCCGCTCCCCTTCCTTCGTTGGTTGTTTTTTGGCTCTCTCGCCTTGGCCTCTTCCCATCAACAGGTCCGTCACCGCTCTTCCGCGGGCCTGCTCAATGATGGGGAATATGCGTTCTGGGGCGGATCCGGCCTGAATCTCAACTCGAATGCGCGCGAGAAACACGTCATCCATTACTCCGACAAGGCGGGACTTCACCCAGGGGCTCCATACGCCTGCCAGCAGCCCTTCGGTGATCTCGCTGGCCTCTTCCAAGAGTTCTCTCGCCTCAACGAGACGACCCCGCGTAAGTTCACTCTCCGCAAATCGGGCGAGGAGACGCGGAGAGAGAAGCCTCTCGCGCATTGCTCTCGCTGCATCGACCCCGGCGCTGAAAGAGTCAGATGCGTCAATCTTTCGACCCAGTGCGAGTTGTAATCGCCCGAGATCGAGATAGATCTCCGCGAGGACCCGGTTCGCCGATGCGCGGCGAGCAAATTCGGCGGCTTCCAGGAGCTTCCGAACGGCTTCGTCGCGCAACCCAGCGAGTTCAGACAGGTGCGCATCTTGGCGGAGCAACTCCGCTTGGTAGCCCAGGCTTTCCCGGCTCCGGGCTACTTCGAGGGTTGTTGCCAGTAGTTCCCGGGCGTCTTTCGTGCGGCCGAGCTTCGTGAGCGCGTTAATCTTCCCCAAATTAACCATTAACGAGAAGCGCAACTCATCAACGGTACTGCCGGCCGAGAGCGCCCGGTCGAAAAAGTTGAGAGCTTCCGTCGGCCTTCCGAATTGGAGGAAGCCGGTTCCGAGGATGCTGAGCCAACGAACGACCGAAGATAGATCCTTCATAGCTTCCGCCTTCTTTAGGGCCGTGGCGATCATGAAGACTCCCTCGCTCGTCTTGCCTTGTAACGCGGTGACGATTCCCAGCTCGCCGTTTGACCGGTTCAACCAAAGCGGATCGTTCAATCGCTTGGCGACTTCGAGTGCCTCGCGCCAGTCTTGCTCGGCCAGGAGTGGGTCGTGATCTTCATCCGTCTCGCCCTTGATGACCAGGCACCGTAGACGGATTCGATCATCGGACATCGCGATAGGCGACTCCAGAATCTCCGCAAGCTGCTGGGAAACCTCGGCGACCGATCGACGGGGTAATTCCCCCCGAATACGCCCTAACTTGGCGAAGAGAGCATTCCGGGCATCACCGGCTTGTTCAAAGTCCTTCTCGGCCTGAATGAAAAACGGTTCAGCCCGTGCCCAGGCTCGAAGCTCGGCCAGCCGTTCAGCTTCGGCCAGCGTGGTCGCCGTGGTAGAAGTCTGTCCCCAGCTAGAAGAAGCGAGAATCGCTACTGCAATGCGTAAACAGCCACGCATGTTCGTCCTCCGCGCGGCATCCGCCGCGATCTGTAGACGGTGCCCCAACATGGTCCTTCGTGTCAAGCATTGTGCAAGAAAGACGGGAATGTTTTTTAGAGCATTTCGCTCACCCCTCCTTTGTTCCGCCCCTGGCGGCGGCGAGGTTGGGGCCCCAACCTCGCCGCCGCCAGGTTGTACAAGTTGGCAAGATGCAGTGCACGATTGAGCGACCCCTGCGAACTTTCCGCCGCTGTTGCGATGTTCAGAGACATCGGCAGCAGTACGGCATGACAGCCCGTCCGCGTTGGCCAAACTGCCAGACGGGTTCGATTCTCGAAGTGAGGGTGAGATAGATTTCATGCGTCTACTCCAGGTGAATTGGGAACTTTCGAAGTGTCGGCAAACCAGTGCTTTCCAAAGAGAGCGTATACATGCCACGATCTGTCGAAGACAGATCGATCTGGACCGAATCGAGGATAGTACGACCGTCGATAATGTGTGCGACTGCGATCCGGTCCATCAAGGGCTCGCCCGTAGCGGCCCGCAGGCGGACTCGATATTGGCCGGCCGGACTGAAAAGCGGGAGTTCAATTCGCAAGGAAAGATTGGCGCGCTTTAGCGTAGGCGGCGTGAATGGGGAGGGGACTTCGAGATCGCCTCTCGTAACCGACCAGTGTCTGAAGTCCAACCTAGCGAGGGTGACCGACTTGACGACGGCCTCAGCGGGTGGCGAGGGCAAAGGGGGAATTCCTTTGCGTAGATCAGCCGTCGAGAGATTGGGCGCCGCATTGCCGAAAATGCGCCAGGTCGTGTAGCCTGTCACGCAGATCGCTGCAAAAACCGCCAGACCGCAGACGAGCCAGACGCGGCCCCGTCGCAGAACTCGCTTCCTCGCGGCAAGGTATTCAGCAAAGCAGGGGCTGCACAGGCAGATGTGATCGAAAACGTCCCAGTGTTCAGTGAGGTTCTGATTCCCCCGAGCCAAGTTCTCCCGGAGAGCAGGATCCGGGCAGTCGATGCGTTCGCAATTCGGAAAAACCTCCAAGAACGCTTTCCTTGTAAGATCAAGCAACTCCGATTCATCGTAGTGGTGCACATTCGCACTTCTAAACGGTTTCATTGGTTCTTCCTTTCTGCGCGGTTCGATGTCAAGAGGCGTTTCCCCAGGCGCTTCAGCGCCACGCGAAACTGTTCGCGGACTGTGCCGGTCCGTTCCCGGAAAAGGCGACCGATTTCGGCCCACCGATAGCCCATCAGGCGCAGCACCATCAGCCGCCGGACATCTTCGTCAAGCAACGCAACCACCTGCGCGATGAGGATTGTTTGGTGGACCTCCCGCTCATCGCGATTCGTAGTGCCGCGAGCTCCTGATGATCCCTCTAGATCGCGAATGGAGCCCACGTACGTAATTCGTCTTTCGCGGTGAATGTGATTGATCAGGCGCTGTTGGAGTCTGGTGAGGAGTAGTGCGCGGGGCGCGCCGAGATCCTTCGGTAGCTTCTCTTCTTCCTGGGACTCGGCGATCTCATGAACGACTTGCTCGAGAAGTTCCGCTGCCGAAGACCCGTCATGCAGGGTATCCCTGACGATTTGAAAGACCCGCGGCCATACCTCTTCGGCGGCCCGAAGCAATGCGCCATCAATCGGATGGAGTTCTCCGTGGCGGCCGTCGATCCAGAAATCAGGTCTTGGCTCCAACATGTAATCACTCCAAGTTCTCTGAAGGTGGCCTGCGGTGCGGAACAGACCCCCTCAATACATAAGGCAGTTGGGAAAGGGAAAAAAACAGAACTCCGCTAACAAAATGTTTTGACCTTCGGTTACAGCGAAGCTAACGAGGCGTTTTTTGCAAATCACTTTCTGTTATTTCGCCACTCCCAATTGTCTGCATAGATGAAGGGGAAGGTCCGACGGAACCTGTGTAAACCGCTGAAGAGCAGTTGATCGCGGCAGCATCTGAGGGCCGAACACAAACAACGCAGGCGCGAGACGAATGGCGCACAGGAGGTGCAAGT
>Ga0163147_10006610_pt1 | contig 13488 bp, 11 predicted proteins | sample OliLakLV19MP6G1_FD_148597 | JGI IMG/M metagenome (GOLD analysis project Ga0163147, IMG submission 148597) | Freshwater microbial mat bacterial communities from Lake Vanda, McMurdo Dry Valleys, Antarctica- Oligotrophic Lake LV.19.MP6.G1 | ecosystem: Environmental > Aquatic > Freshwater > Lake >...
ATAGCGAACACGCCAGCAATCCGGCGATGGCGACCTCTTCCACACGGGATGCGTCGGCAAATGACTTCGAAACCTATGATGCCAGCTTCCGCAACCACTATCAGAGCAACTATGCCACGAGTGGTTATACCTATGATCAGTATGCGCCCCACTATCGGTATGGCTACGATCTCGCCAAGGACGCACGCTATGTTGGACGGGATTGGTCAAGCATCGAACCCGATCTGCACAACCAGTGGTCGGAGCGTAATGGTGGCAATATGAGTAATTGGGAGCAGTTCAAGAATGCCGTGCGCTATGCCTGGGATCAGGCACGCGGCGCTGTCTAAATGCCGAGCAATCAGCCTTCAGCATGGGGCTAGTGAAGGTGTAAGGATGTCGTGGTCGTTGGTATCAAGGGCCACGCATCTACCTCATAAAGTATCTTAGCACTGCTGAGAGTTGATGGCTGATAGCTTTCGTGGCACACATCTTGCCATAAACATCCCTACAACAAGAGACACAATTCATTTACAGGAGGACACCATGACCCAGACACAACGCGACCAGTTCCAGTTTGGATCGACCCCAGATGCAACCAAGCCCATGGATGACGCCGCAGATTACCTGCGCTCACACGATGCTGGTGAAATCGCCGACGATGCCCGCGAAAAGGCTCAACAGGTTGCCGGTGATGTTCAGGAGAAGGCTGCTCAACTTGGCGATCAGGCGACCGAGCAGATCAATTCGGCCATGAGTACCGCTGGCCAGCAGTTGAACACGCTGGCGCAAACAGTTCGCGAACGCGCTCCGGATGCAAAGGTTCGTGATCTGGCCGATACAACAGCGGGCGCGCTTGAGCGCAGTGGCACATACCTGGAGAATGCCAATCTCGACACCGTTCGCAGCGATCTGGAAAATATCATCCGCAATCATCCTGTCGAAGCAGTGGCTGTTGGGTTGGGTATTGGGTTTCTGCTGGCCCGCAGTATGCGGAGGTAGACACGATGGCTGATGTGTATGCCAATCGCGACGCCGCAGCACGCCAGGCGTTGTTGGATCAGCACCTGCTGAATGACCCGCTACCGAATGCTGAGCCATCAATTTCACAACTGCTGAGTACCCTGATTAATGATGCTCAGGTGTTGATACGGAAAGAGTTCTCGCTGGCTCGCACCGAAATTCAGCAGGAAATTGAGAAGACTCGCCAGGCGGCAATCATGCTTGGTATTGGTGGGGGCATCCTTGCAGTGGGCAGTATTCTACTCCTGGTTGCACTCGTGCAGGGATTGGTGCTGTGGTTCAACCTGCCGGTTTGGGTTTCCTATCTAATTGTGGGTGCTGCGTTCGCAATTATTGGCGGTATCTTGGTGGCTATGGGCGGAGAGCGACTGAAACAGGTTCATCCCGTGCCAGAGCAGGCCATCGATAGTGTACGAAAGGATATCTCATGGCTGAAGGAACAGAATCCATCCGACAAGATATAGATGCCATTCGTGGCTCGATGACCGATACAATGGAGCAGATCGAGTCACGCGTGAAGGGTACGGTCGATACGACGGTAGAAAACGTGCGGCGTACATTCGATATCAAGCAGCAGATCAGTGATAAACCATGGGCGGCGCTTGGAATCGCAGTTGTTGCTGGGTATGTTCTTGGCAGTATGGATGGTAGTTCGGAAGTGAGTAATGCTCGGTCGAATACCTCCGACCATGATCCACTTGCACAGGGCTATACCGCGAGCACACCGCATAAACCAGGCCTTCTGGATGATATCATGACTCAGTTTGGTGATGAGTTGAATGTGCTGAAGTCGGCAGCGGTGGCGGTGGGCGTTAACATGTTGCGCGATACTATTCAGCAGAACGTCCCACAACTCGCCAAAGTATACCAACGGACACAGCAGGAGATCCATCCTACAGTAAGCCCGAGTTCTGCTGCTCCGATAGAGGCTACCAATGCCTCTCGCGAAACGGTTGGATTACATCTCAATGGTGGCGTACACTCATAATAGGCGTATGTAGCGCCTGTCGTGCTTTTCGCGAGCAGCACAGCTCGGGCGGAGTGTCGGCGCATCAGTCGCCCGAGCTGGCCTGCTCTTCTTGGCACGGATCTTGCTCTATATTCTCATGGTACGGTGGATACGTACGCCAGTCGGACAGCATAATGGTGAAACGTTCGTAAGAAGTATACTGTGAAGGAGAATAGTCCATGATTAACTTCATTATTTGGTTGGTATTGGGTGCGTTGGTTGGTTGGGTGGCGAGCATGGTCATGCGAACCGACGCGCAGCAGGGTACACTCATGAACATCGTTGTCGGTATTGTCGGTGCATTTCTGGCTGGTTTGATCTTCAATACCATGGGCTGGGGTGGCAGTACAATTAACGACGGTAATTTCAGCCTGAATGCGCTGTTCGTCTCGTTCATTGGAGCTGTGGTCCTGCTGGGGATTATCAATATGTTCCGCAGAGGCGCAGTTCGCTAAGCTAACACTCTGCATATGGTTCTCTGGAGGACACACCTGTAAGTCATCCGACTTGCAGGTGTGTCCTTTATAGCGGTACAAAGTGGCATAGATCTTGCTATAAAAACCTGAATATATTCCTTCGCATCAATGGCATTAAAGGGCCAATAATGACAGATGTACTCAACGGTGGCGGTGAGCTAGGCACACGGATGCGTTCGTTGGACTGGGCGAGCACACCGTTTGGTATCTCAAACCTATGGCCACAAAGCCTTCAATCGGCCATCAGTATCTGCCTCAACTCGCGATTTCCGATTGCTATCTATTGGGGGCCACAGCTTGCATTGCTGTATAACGATGCCTGGAGTCCAATCCTGGGCGAGAAGCATCCCTGGGCGCTTGGCCGGCCTGGGCGTGAGGTGTGGCCCGAGATCTGGACCGAAATTGGCCCGCTCTTCGATGCAGTTCAACACACGGGCGAGGGCGTGTGGCAACAGGATCAGCTCCTGCCCATGCATCGCCATGGCTATACCGAAGAATGCTACTTCAATTTCACCTTTAGCCCGATCCGCGGCGAGGATGGCAGCGTTGTTGGTATCTTTAATGCCGTGATCGAAACAACATTCAGGGTGATTGAAGAGCGGCGTGCGCAACTTCTGCGCGATCTGAGCGATTGCACTGCCGGTGCGAAATCTGCGTCCGAGGTATGCACCAATGCTGCGCGGGTGCTTGGTAGCAGTTCAGCCGATGTGCCATTCTGTTTGTTCTATATGCGCGAACATGACTCAGCATTGTTCCAGTTGGCCGCATCTGCTGGAACAACCCTCCCCGAATCACTGCGCCCACTCACGCTTGATCCCGACGATCCATCCAGGCCATGGCCGATTGTGGCAGCATTGCATACGCCGCAGGGTAGCGTGGCCGATCAAATTGGCGGTCACTTTGGCGTAATACTCCCAAGCGGTATCTGGCCAGAAGCGGTCGAGCAGGCCATTATTATGCCGATACCAAATATGCAGGCGCTGGAGCCAGTTGGCCTGTTTATTGCTGGAATTAGCCCGCGTCGCGCTCTTGATGAAGCCTATCATACGTTTATTGAACGTATTACGCTACATATCGCCACTGCTATTGGTAATGTGCGCAGCTATGAGGCGGAACGCCAACGTGCCGAAACCCTGGCAATGATCGACCAAGCCAGGACAGTCTTTTTTTCAAATATTAGTCATGAGTTTCGTACACCGCTGACCCTATTGCTCGGGCCGCTGGAAGACACATTGGCGCAAACCGAGGGTTTGCCTGCCGATGCCCGCGAACACCTGGAAGTAGCGCATCGTAATGCGTTACGTCTGCTGAAGCTCGTCAATACACTCCTCGATTTCTCGCGCATTGAATCGGGAAGGGCACAAGCAGCATACGAACCAACGGATCTGGCTGTGTTCACCACCGTTCTCGCCAGTGTCTTCCGCTCAACCATCGAGCGTGCTGGCCTGCGCCTGATTGTGAATTGTCCACCACTGGCCGAACCAATGTATATTGACCATGACATGTGGGATAAGATCGTCTTTAACCTGTTATCGAACGCCTTCAAATTCACCTTCATTGGCGAAATAGAAGTCGCATTGCGTCGGGTCGATTCGGCAGTAGAATTGATCGTCCGTGACACCGGTACTGGCATTCCAGGCCAGGAGATCGCACACCTGTTTGAGCGCTTCCATCGCGTCAAAGGGGCACATGGGCGTACCTTCGAAGGCAGTGGGATTGGCCTTGCATTAGTGCAGGAGCTTGTAAAACTCCACAATGGCACCGTGCGCGTTGAGAGCGCCGAACAGCATGGGACGACCTTCACTGTTACCATTCCAATCGGTATCGCACACCTACCCGCCGAACTTATCACAATGGCGCATTCCCCACCAAGAATCGATCTGAGCGGGCAGGTATATATCGAAGAGGCTTTGCGTTGGCTGCCCAATGAAGCTAACGCGCCAGTAAAAGCAACACAGGTGCAGGAAATTGCGTCGCCTGAACATATGAACGTGCAACCCGCATCGGCCCCCTCACATACTCGCATCCTCCTCGTCGATGATAATGCCGACATGCGGGAGTATATTCGGCGGCTGCTGAGCGAAAAGTATGTTGTCGTTGCCGTCAATGATGGCGCGGATGCCCTGCGGGTTGTACAAGAACAATCATTCGATCTTGTGTTGGCAGATGTCATGATGCCCCATCTCGATGGCTTTGGGTTGCTGGCTGCATTGCGTGCAGATGAGCGCACGAAGGCATTGCCACTCATCCTGCTTTCGGCACGCGCTGGTGAGGAGGCACGCGCTGAAGGCATGGAGGCTGGTGCCGACGATTACCTGATCAAGCCATTCAGTGCCCGCGAACTCCTAGCCCGTATTGGCGCGCATGTGTCGATGGCGCGTATGCGCCGCGAGGCTGCACAGCGTGAGCGAGAACTGATAACCGAAGCACAGGCGGCCAAAGCCCAGCTCGAAAATGTTCTGGCAAGCGTTAGCGATCAATTCCTGGCCCTTGATCACAACTGGCAGTATGTGTTTGTCAACGACCGCGTGACGGAAGTTACTGGCCTACCGCGCGAGGAATTGCTTGGTAGGAATATGTGGGAGCTGTTCCCGGAAACTGTTGGCACCACACTTGAGCAGGAATTGCGGCGAGCAATGCTCGATCAAGTGCCCGTTCATGCTGAGTTCCTCTTCTCACGGCAGAAACGGTGGTTCGAGAATCGCGCCTACCCTTCTTCAACGGGCCTAACACTCTATATCGCTGATATCACCGAGCGAAAGCATCGTGAACTCAACGCCACATTTCTTAGCGATATCACAGCGAATCTGGCGCTGCTCACCAATAGTGCCGAAATGCTCCAGACAGTCAGCGAGAATATTGCCAACCATCTGAATATATCTCGCTGTTTGTTTTGTGAAATCGATCAGCAGAGCAGCCAGGTTACTATCTTTCACGAATACCATGGGCAGGGCCTGCTCGCCTTGGACCCAAGCCAGCGCGCAGCAGATTGGATTTCCCCGGTATTCTGGAACACCCTGGTGGCTGGGCACAATGTTATGATCCACGATGTCGCCACTGATCTACGCACCGCGCCAGGTCTACAAAACATGCAACAAGCCCAGATTGGTTCGTGTATTGTCGCACCATGCCTCAGCGGTGGGCGCTTGAAATTTGTGCTGGTCGTGAGCCATACTCAACCACACCACTGGCGCTTGGATGAAGACGATCTGATCCATGAAATAGCCTTGCGTATCTGGCTGAGCACCGACCGCGCTCGCGCTGAGGCCGAGCTACGGGCAAATACGGTACGCCAATCGCTACTCCTGCGGCTCCTTCAGGGCCAACGTGAGACGAGCAATCCCGATGTTATGCTGGCAGCAGCAGCAGAGGCGGCTGGCCACTATCTCGGGGCAAACCGTGTTGGCTTCTTCGACATGCATGATGATGATACTCTGCTGTTTAGCATCTCGTGGACCGATGGCGTGCTGGAACCTCTAACGGGTACATTTCCTGCTATCGGTATCGGGACGCGCTACCTGGCGGAGATGCGGGCTGGGCGTACGCTTGGCATAGCGGACACAACCAACAACTCGCTCACCGCAGATTCACAGCTTGAATTGATCGGCGCACGCTCAATTATTGGTGTGCCGATCATCCGTAATGGCCGCTGGCATGCTGGTTTCTACGTGAATCACGCCATGGTTCGCCAATGGACAGATGCCGAGATTGCGCTGATTCATGATGTTGGCGAGCAAACCTGGGATGCTGTAGAGCGGGCACGCGCAGAAGCAGCATTGCATAAGGCCCAATCCCAACGATTAGCCGAGGAGCAGCAGTATGCCGAACGATTGCTGCAACTCAATGCAGCGGCGGTTGAGATCAATGCAGCGCTATCCGTCGAAGAGGTGCTGAGCAAAACGGTGCAGAAGGCGCGAACCCTGATTGGCACAGACCTAGCGGTCGTCACGCTTACTCCAGGCGGTGATTGGATGCAGGCGCAGACCGTCACTTCCCGTGCGGAACAGGCCGCAGATTGGCAGGAGGGCGATGCTCGTTCGGTTAGCGAGGAAATCTTCCGACTGCTCTTTGGCCAGCGTCGCACGCTGCGGCTGAACCAGCAGGAACTTGCCGCGCATCCGGCGTTCCATAATATTGCATCAGATCCTATGCTGCACCCACGGCTCAATGGGTTATTGGCTGCGCCACTCACCGATGGTGATGATGTCTTGATTGGCTTGATCCAGCTCTCGGATAAAATCGCTGGCCAATTTACCGTAGCCGATGAAGCATTGCTGCAGCAGTTCGCGCAAATGGCCTCGGTCGCGTTGGAAAACCAGGCACTCTACGAACAGGAACAGGCGCTGCGTACACAGGAGGAAGCGGCAAGTCGGCTTAAGGATGAATTTCTTGCGACGGTCTCGCACGAACTGCGCACCCCGCTCACCGCCTTGCTTGGCTACTCGCAATTGTTGCAGGCACGCAAACGGGATGAAGCCTACGTTGCCCGTACAGCAGAAAAGCTTGTGCGTAGCGCCAAGGATCAGGCGCTGATTATCGATGATCTGCTTGATGTCTCGCGGATTGTGAGCGGCAAGCTGCAGATCGAGGCGCAGCCCATGGATCTGATCGATGTGATATATGCTGCACTCGATACAGTTCGCCCGGCAATTGAGGCGAAAGAACTGCACCTGCAGGTCGATCTGCATCCCGAGGCACGCATGATCATTGGCGATGCCAACCGATTGCAGCAAGTCGTATGGAATCTGCTATCGAATGCGACGAAATTTACCCCATCTGGGGGAAGTATCCACGTTCTGTTGGAGCAGAATGGTCGCAATGCCCAGCTCACAGTCCGCGACACCGGTCAGGGTATTCGGCCTGTGTTTCTACCATTTGTGTTTGATCGCTTTCGCCAGGCGGATAGCGCCAGCAACCGTTCCCACGGCGGGCTCGGCTTGGGTCTTTCTATTGTTCGTCATCTTGTGGAACTGCATGGAGGCACGGTTCAGGCGGCCAGCCCAGGGGAGGATCAGGGCGCAACATTTACCGTGCGCCTGCCATTGGCAACCACTGGCGATATGAAGTCGAAGGCGATCCAGCTCGAACATGATGATGATCAAGTGGTCACCTGCCCACCAGAATTACGTGGGCTGCGCGTGTTGGTTGTAGATGATCAGCCAAATATCCTGGATCTGCTCCACGAAACCCTTACCTCATGCGGTGCCATCGTGCAGGCATGCAATAATGCGCGGGAGGCACTCGCAATGCTGCACGATTGGCAACCAGAGGTGCTGGTATCCGATATTGCGATGCCAAACGAGGATGGCTATTGGCTGATCGGCCAAGTTCGCGCATTGGCTGCCGACGAAGGCGGCGCTATCCCGGCCATCGCGCTGACGGCCTATGTCCGCGTGGAAGAGCAAGTGCGTGTGTTGGCAGCAGGATTTCAGCTCTATGTTCCCAAGCCAATCAAGCCAACTGAGCTACGCAATGTGATTGCTCACCTTGTCCGAATGGAAACGCATACCTAATACAGAGAGCAAGTGAACAAGGAACATATTGTTCCTTGTTCACTTGCTCTATTGTCATGGAACAAAAGACCAAGAGTCTGATGTTGAGTTGTTCTTTAAGGCCTCACACCTCAGTGACGTCACGGCTCCAGGCCTTCTGGGTGTTCTGTATCGCCGTATCACCAACACGCATGTCGATAGTCTCACTGTCATTGGCCAATTCGCGGACGACAACCAGCGGGATGATCTCGCTAATATCGACAATAACCGGCGTAATATCATGCAATTGGCTGAGTGCCAGTGCGGCAGTTTCCGGCTGCTTGAGCGCCAATCCGGTTGTGTGTAACATGGTCAACGCAATCGCTTGCAGACTCAGTGCGGTATAATCATCGCGCAGCATCTTGGAAACAGTATCGGTGCGAACTTTATCGAGCAGGCCAGCAAACACACCCAATACCGAACCAACGGCTTCCTTGATTGGCGATCCAGTATCGCCGCCAATTGACGTCAAATGGCTCTCCAATGCGTTGATCTGGCTTTCTAGGATACCATCAAGCCTGTTAATAATCGGATAGGCATCCTGATCCTGCTTGACCTCCGCATCGTTACGCTGTCGCTCAATCGCTTCGTGGATGTGCTTGGTAACAGTAAGCATATCGCTGACATATTTGGTAAGAGTGTCCTGTCGCTCGCTCATGAAGTATTCCTCTCGTTATATCATTATAGGCGGATAGTGATGCCTATATTTCTAGATATCTAGCAAGAAGTGTGCCACAATCATCGAACATCAGGGCGTAGCGTAGCGCATACGCCCACAGTGCCAATCATCGCAGGGCATCACGCCTAACGATGAAACATACCAGCAGGAAGGTCGCGCACAATGGCTCACAGAACCTTTCAGCGCAGGCGACGATCACTGATTATTGGTGCTGGGGCGTTGGCCGTGGCTAGCGCGGGTGGGCTGTTGGCATGGAATGCATCCGACCATGTGCCACTCATGGATATTCCACGCGGCTGGTATCTTCTCTCGCGGCCAGGGCCAAGCGCTGGCGAACGGCAATTGGTCGCATTACATAATCAGGGTATGGCTGAACACCTGCTTGAGACCGAGGTTGGCACCACATTTTTGAGTGCGGCGGTTGCGCCGGATGGCCGCTCATTCGCGTTACTCAAACGGGTGATGCGTGGTTCTATGCCGACCGATGCTGTTGGATTGTATGATAACCAGACATTTCGACGGCTTGCGGTTGTGGAGGTGCAGATCGCCTTTCAGCGCGTGCCAACCTTTAGCATTGGCTGGTCCGCCGATACAACCCAACTGGCAGTGCCATATGATAATGCCGGGCGCACGCTCATCTTTGGGGTCAACGGCGCACGCAAGCTATCGCTTCAATCAATGGTTGGCAATATGCCAGCCTGCTCCCTTCTGGCCGCAAGCAACCCCGGTTGATGTCGTTCGAGCAGTTTTGGCGTGATCGTCCCTTCAATCACATCGCCGCTGATCACAATCAGCCGAATGCTGCGCTCATCCAGCAGCGGAATAAACGCCCGAATCGCATCTTCGCCAGCTCGTTTACTTGCAGCAACTGCTTCATAGCCCTGATAGACTGGCTTCTGACCATAGAAGTGTGCCCAGTGGCTTGTAACAAACACCACGTGTCCACCTGCTGGCATCAGCGGTAGCACCCGTTCGAGTGTGTGAATCTGGGCATCTCTGTTCAGTACCATGGCATAATCGTGCGGTTTGTCCTTTTCTAGGCCACCACTTGCATTCAATATCAGAACATCAATCTGCGCTATTTTAGTTTGGATGGCCTGGATCATCGCTGCGAGTTCGTCTGCCTGCGTGAGATCGGCCTGAGCAAGGATTGCTCGACTACCATAGGCACGAACGGCTGCTGCGATTTCTTCTGCGCGCCCGCCTTTGCTGCGATAATTGATGATGACATCTGCGCCGCGTTCTGCAAGCAGTGTGGCAATCCGTGCGCCGACCCCGCGTGAGGCACCAGTAATCAGCGCGACTTTGCCGCGAACATGCTTCATCAATGGCATCCTCTATGTCAAACCATGTATGTCAAAACAAGTCGATGCCCTATTGTATCGCATAACTTATATGGCACAGGTGATTCGGGGTTGGGGCGCATCGTATACGCCCAGGGCTTCATAGAATTCGTCCTCATGCTCGATCTGCTGAAGGTTCAGCGTAACGTCGGCGTTCGGCTCGTTGGCCAGAGCAACAGCGGTTACGTAGTGATGATTTCGTTCAAGCCACTGAGTATGTCGTCAAGCTCCTCCGGGGCAATCTGCCCGAGCTGCGTGCTTAGGCGCTCGACCGACAGGGTCCGGATCTGGCTGTTCTTAACCCAGGAGCGCTTCGGCAAATCGGGCGATCTTATCGGCAATGGCGGCCTGAATGGCCTTGCTCCGATTGGGAAAGACATGCTGGGCGACGAGTTGGTTGATTTGGGCGAGCAGCTCTTGATCAAGGGTTATCGCCACTTTCACGGTCGTCATCGGCATCTCCTCAGTCTGGTATGATAAATCATCATACTACGACATTGGGGCTTTAAGGAGATTATTGTCTATAGGGTGAGCCGGCTATGCTGCGCTTTCAGGATTGGTGAGAACCGTTACGCCGTTGTCTCATCCAGGTATGCGCGGAATGGTTTCGGCAACCAGGTATGCTGTCTCCGCTGTGGGTTCCGGCCAGCGCATACGGTTTTTGGTGAGGCCAAAGCTGAGCTTCCGTACGGGATCGGCAAAGCCCAAGGAGCCCCCGTTACCCGCATGCCCAAACTCACTCCCACTTCGACCCATAGAAATATCACCACCTTGCTCCGGCTCACCACCAAGCGAATAGCCAAGCGCACGGCGTCTTCGTACTCCAGACCTGGCATCAGGAGCATCGGTTTGTACGGTGCGGATGACCTTGCAGTGCTCGGCTGAAAGGATGCGCACTCCATCCAATACGCCCGCTTGTGCAAGCATCGCGTAGTGCCGTGCAATGGCACGGGCATTCATAATCCCACCACCACCAGGGATCGAAGCTCGGCGGAAATCGGGCCGATTGACGACCGCAGCGGAGGTGACCTGCGCTGGCATCACCCGCAGTTCGAGTTCGTTTGTGTCAGGTTCTGATGGAGCTTCCGTGAGTGGTGCGACGCGCCCTTCCACAGCATCGGGAATCCCCAGATAAAAGTCTTCAATTCCTAGTGGCTGACAGAGTTCTTCCCGCGCAAACTGTGCGATCGGACGACCGTCAATCCGCCGAACGAGTTCACCAATAATCCAACCGAATGTCCATGCGTGATAACAGACCGTCGTCCCCGGCGTCCAGAGTGGCGTGTGCGCTGCAATTGCCGCACACATCGCATCCCAGTCCGTCATCATCTCCGGGGTGACACCCTCAGGCATCTGCGGGACTCCCGCTCGGTGGGTGAGCGCCTCACGCACGTTCACGACATCTTTTCCGTGAACGCCAAATGCAGGCCAGTAGGTCGCAACTGGGGTATCGTAATCCACGTGGCCACGATCGGCGAGGATATGCAGGCAGGTTGCCACAAAGCCTTTGGTGGTTGACCAGGAGGTAAAGAGTGTATCGGCATCAACCAACTGCCCGGTAGCTTCGTCCGCAACGCCACTCCATGTATCAACAACGAGCTCGCCGTTGACGTATGCTGCTATCTGTAATCCGATTTCATCGCCTGACTCGACATGTCCGTCGATCACCTGCTGAATGCGTCCTTGGAGCGTGGCATTCATACCTATCCTATCTCCTCGGAGCACTCCGTTCCCCCACAGTGGAGCAGCAGTCGTCGTCACATGCTCGTAGAGAATAGTATACTCGATTGGCTGAGGAATGGAGCGAAGAGCAAGTTGGTTGAGCGCGCGAGGCGGTGATGCCCTGAGCGCCGAACGCTCTGCCGCTTAGCTGCGCCGCACCGATAGATCGAGATGGCAGTCAAGCCGAATCCAACTTTCAAAATGCGAACGATCTTGAGGCCGCACAGCGGCGTCAGCTCCAGCAGCGTGTTGGGCCGCCGGTGATGCAGGGTCTGCCGACGAAGCTCGTGCGCTCGCTCGGCGAGCGAGGACGTCGGTCTGCTTGACGGGTTCGAAGCCGACGCTGAGGTAGAGGCCCCGCGATGCTGGGTTGTCTGGTTCGAAGCAGATCTTGATGCGCCCTGCGCCGGCCTCGGCAAGCAGGTCGATGCCGGTGGTGAGTATGTGGCGGGCAAGTCCGCGTCGCTGGTGATCGTCTTCGGTGCGCATGGGTTCGACGAGACCCGTGGCGGTCGTGGGGTCGTACCAGAACAAACCGTGCGCTGCGTGGTTGTCGTCGCGGTCGAGCATGAGCAGATCGAGGTCGGAGCGATACAGCGATGTTTGGAGGAGACGCTGCGCTACGTCAGGCCCGCTCCGTTTGATCATGTGATGCGGACGCAGCATGGTGTCCCGGCGGCTGGACAACCGATAGTCCGCATGCAGCGGGCTGATCGCTGGCCGAGCGTCTGCAGCCAGCCATGTCTCGACCAGCCCGTCTTCCTTGATCGCGAAGCCATAGCCGACCAACACCGCACGCATGACGTCATCGGCACGGTCGACCTCGAGTTCGACGGCGCCAAACCCGGACTCACGGGCGTGCGCAAGCCCGCGCTCGATGACATGGGCAACCCAATCAGGCGGTGCGTCGGGCATGACGATCGGGTCGAGCGCGATCCGGTCGCCCCAGTCGGTTGCGATCACGGCAGCTTCTGGGCGACCGCGGTGATCGAACCAGAAGAGCTGACGGAGATTATCGGTTGAGCGTGGGGTGCGCCACCACCACTGCAGATCGGCGGCTTCATACAACCCTTTCGTGGGGTGAGCGCTGCGGACTCGCTGCAGGAGCGCCGTCACAGCTTCCAAGGAGTGAACACCAACCCGATGCTGTTCGCGCATGGTTCGCACCTCTCAAACCTCGAGCGGAGCGATTGCCCGATCACACCCGATAATGCGTGTCAGGCGAGTCGCATATGCCTATGGACTACCCTACTTCCACGGACACGTTGGGGCCGCACGTCTGTGCCACCCGAATGCCGTTTGCCGCTTCCCGATCGGGGGGCGCGCTGCCGACCGCCGTGTGATACACATCCCGTGCCAAAATCGATCACGCCTGTCAACTGCGTGGTCTGCGGATCATGCAAGATATGGTACGCGGCCAAATCGCGATGGATCACCACCGGCGTGAATGCATCCAGGTCGAATCGACCATCCTGCACCGGCGCAAATAAATCGGCAATCCATGCGCGTTGATCCGCCCAGAGCAACGGATAGACATCCTGCTGAAGGGCGGCATAGCGTTGTTCATACAGGATGCGTCGGCTCGCAGAATCAGGCGTCACCGGCCATGGTGGGATGGGCACCGCGTGCAAGGGAATCGTATGTAATTGATACAGAAAGGTCGCCAATTGGTGGGCAAGCTGATCCTGGGTGATTGCATCAGCACGCAAGAGCGTATGTCGATAGC
>Ga0163147_10006634_pt1 | contig 13452 bp, 12 predicted proteins | sample OliLakLV19MP6G1_FD_148597 | JGI IMG/M metagenome (GOLD analysis project Ga0163147, IMG submission 148597) | Freshwater microbial mat bacterial communities from Lake Vanda, McMurdo Dry Valleys, Antarctica- Oligotrophic Lake LV.19.MP6.G1 | ecosystem: Environmental > Aquatic > Freshwater > Lake >...
AACGCGGTGAAGCCCCTGTGATGATCGTCAATGGCATGGAAACCGAAGAAGCGGCGAAAAGTGGTTTGCAGGTGCTGTCCTACTACGATCTCGGTTGGGCAGAGATGATCAAGGCGGCGGAAGGCGATCAAACGGCGGCGGGCATCATCCTGTGGGGCGCAATGCTCAACCGCTTTCACGTTCCAGAGGGCAAAATCGGCGTCTATGGCGTGGGCAACCTGCACTCGCAAATCGAATTTGTGCGTTTGTTGAACGAGACCTACACCGCCTATGCGTTTGTGGGCGAAACAGGCATGACCCTGTTCGATGAAGCCTACATCACCAAAGACGCCGACGAATTGGTCAAGATTCGCTCGGTGGCGAAACGCACGAATGAAGCCATCGCCGCCGCATGGGACTACATCAGCGGACACCGCGCCGAAGGCGAAACGGTGATCAAAGAGGACGGATCGCCGCTCACGATTGGCGATGTCAAGCGATTTGTCCGGCGGGCGCTGTTAGATCGTGACCTCGAAGACACCGATATGATCTTCGCACAGGGACGCGACGGCGGATTCCCGCACAGTCGCGGCGAGTCGGATATGGCGCTCAAACTCGGTCAGGCAATTGTGTTTGACCTGTTCCCGCGTGAACTCGGCGGCGGCTATCACCACGACATGACGCGCACATGGTCAATCGACTATGCGACTCCCGAAGTCGAGCGCGTGTATCGTCAGGTGATGGATGCGTTCGATGTGGCGGTAGAGACCTTTCGCCCCGGCATCGAGGCGAAGAAACTGCAAGAAGCCGTCTTAGATTATTTCGAGGGCGCAGGACACCCCACCGGACGCAGCCAACCGGGGACAAGCGTCGGCTATGTGCATGGGTTGGGGCATGGCGTCGGGCTGAACATCCACGAGCGACCCAGCATCGGTGCGTTATCGGCGGATACGCTCAAACCGGGCAACTTGATCACCATCGAGCCGGGCTTGTACTACCCCGATCAAGGCTACGGCGCACGCATCGAAGATACGTTCTACATCACCGAAAACGGCGAACTGATCAGCCTCACCGATTTCCACAAAGAACTGGTGCTGCCACTCAGAAGTTAGTAGATTCAAACTTCACGAAAAATTCAAGGTTTGAACCCTGTAACAGGTGTATGATCGGTTTGTAATCCTCTTTAAGATTGTCAGGGATGTAACGGTGGTGTACGCAGATTTCGTAATGGTCACAAATTCTGATCGTCTCGCAGCCCTCCAACGCTTATGTTTGTTGGATACCCCGGTTGATCCCTCGTTTGACCGACTAACGCGGTTGGCTTCACGAATGATCAAAGCCCCCGTATCGTTGGTCACACTGGTAGATCGAGATCGCCAGTTTTTTAAAAGCCAAATCGGGCTGCCCGAACCCTGGGCAACGATGCGGGAAACGCCACTCTCTCACTCCTTTTGTCAGCATGTAGTCGATACGAACAAACCCTTGATCATCAACGATTCACGCATCCACCCTCTCGTTTCTAACAATCTGGCGATTACTGACCTCAACGTGATCGCTTATGCTGGAATGCCCCTCGTTACCAGCGATGGTTATGCTATTGGCTCGCTTTGTGTGATCGATCATGAACCGCGTGTCTGGACATCCGAAGAGATTGAAATCCTTGACGACCTTGCCGAGTCTGTGATGACAGAAATTCAATTACGCGAGTCCTACGACGAACGCCACCGCATTGAGCAGAAATTGTACGAAACCTCGCAAACCCAACTCAAAGAGATGGAAACACTTTACAAGCGGGTGAGCGATCTGGAGCGCATGAAAACCGAAATGATCCGCGTGGCGGCACATGACCTACGAAATCCGCTCGGCTTGGTCATGGGCTACAGCGAGTTGATGCTCGAAGAAACCGAGGTGATGGCAGAACATCACGTAGAATTTGTACAGTCGATTTTACGCAGCGGTCAAAAGATGCTCAAGCTGATCAACGACATTCTGTCGCTAGAACGGGTCACATCGGCACAGAACAACCAGCATCAGCCGCTCGTGTTCACCGATTTAGCGCGTGAAGTCTACGACACGAACCTCGATGCGGCGCGAAGTGCAAACCTTCACTACGCCTTCGAGTCTGAGGATTTGCCGCTCACCGTGTTAGGCGATGTCGTACAACTGCGCGAGGCGCTGGAAAATTTGATCAGCAACGCCATCAAGTACACGCCTGCTGGCGGCACTGTGACAGTGCGCGTGCGGCGGCAAAGCGAACATATTTTGTTTCAGGTAGAAGATAGCGGCTATGGCATCCCTGAAGCAGACCAAACACGGCTTTTTCAGGCGTTCTATCGCGTCCACACCGATGAAACCTATCGCATCGGCGGGTCGGGCTTAGGCTTGCATCTGGTCAAGAACATCATTGACCGTCATGCGGGCGAAGTCGTTTTCAAAAGCGTCTACCAGAAAGGCAGCATGTTCGGTTTCTTCCTGCCCATCGCATAAATCTATCACCTGTCACGAACAAACAATGACAACTGTCGTCCCTTGCAACGCGGATAATGATACAATTATCCGCGTTGACTTTTGTATGAGAGACAAACTTAAGATGACTCTGGGGACAACGGCGAATCCACTGCGCGTAGCGATTATTGGATCGGGCCCGTCGGCGTTTTATGCCGCCGAGCATTACCTCAAGAACGATCTCGTTGTTGAGATCGATATGTTCGAGCGCCTACCGACGCCCTATGGCTTGGTACGCGGCGGAGTCGCGCCGGATCATCCCAAAATTAAGACGGTGACGAAAGTCTATGATCGCACCGCCGCAAACCTTAATTTCCGGTTTTACGGCAACGTCAATTTTGGTACTGACCTCACCATAGACGACATTCGCGCCCATTATCACCAGATTGTGTTTGCCGTTGGCGCACAAACAGATCGGCGGATGGGCATTCCCGGCGAGGATTTAGCGAACAGCCACGCCGCGACAGAATTTGTCGGGTGGTACAACGCGCACCCTGAATACCGTGAATTCCAGTTTGATCTATCGCAAGAAACTGTCGCAGTTATTGGCAACGGCAACGTGGCAATGGATGTCGCCCGTATCCTCGCCAGCACCTATGACGAACTGGTCAAGACCGACATTGCCGATTACGCGCTGAAAGCCCTCACAGACAGCAAAGTCCGCGACATTTACGTGATCGGGCGGCGCGGTCCCGCGCAAGCGGCGTTCACCAACCCGGAACTGAAAGAACTCGGTGAACTGCAAGCGTGTGATGTCATCGTGCGCCCCGAAGACGCCGAACTGGACGCCCTGAGCAATGAATATGTCCTCACCAGCCATGACCGCGATGCCGAACGCAACTCGCAAACGTTGATGCGTTATTCGGTAGAGACCCCTGAAGGCAAACCGCGCCGCATTCACATGATGTTTTTGCTCTCCCCAACGGCGCTGTTCGGTACGGATCGCGTTGAGTCGGTGGAGCTGATCAAGAATGAACTCTATCGCGCTGATGACGGGACGCTGCGCCCGCGTGCCACCGACGAGAAAATCACGATCCCCGTTGGCTTGGTGTTCCGCTCGATTGGCTATAAAGGCGTGGCGCTCCCCGGTGTGCCGTTTGACGAAAAAGGCGGCATCATCCCCAACGTCGAAGGGCGGGTGATCAATCCGGCGGATAAATCCGTCGTGGCGGGTGAATACGTCGTCGGTTGGATCAAGCGCGGACCTTCGGGGATCATCGGCACGAACAAACCCGACTCGCAAGCCTCAGTTAATCAGGCGCTGGCAGATGCGACAGCAGGGTCAACCTTCACCCCCGTGACTCCTTCACGGAGCGCCGTCGAAACGCTGTTGCACGAACGCGGCGTCGATTATGTGACCTTTGCCGAATGGCAGAAGCTCGATCAAGCCGAAGTTGAACGCGGGGCGGCACTCAATCGCCCACGCCTCAAATTCAGCCGCATCGATGAGATGTTGCAAATTGTGCGCGAGTTGCGCGAACCCTCACCGGGAGATTAATAACCTCATCCCCTTTTGCTTTGCTCAAGCGCCCCTCTTCAAATGGTTGAGGACAGGACAGTTTTAATAAATTGGGGGTGTTGAGGTTGCCGCCCGACCCTCAAAGGGTCAGGCTATGGGAAGAAAGCCCCGTTCACGGGGCTGAATAGCCCTCTTTAGAGGGCTTACAGGCTTTTAGGGTAGGCGGAGGCTTTAGCCTCTGGTGGCAAAAACCAACCGTTTGTTACATGTGTCCTGCCCTCTCCAAATGGAGAGGGGTTGGGGTGAGGTTTTTTGAAACTTTTGAAAATCCTCTTACGTATACATGATCATACTGTACAAAGGGGAACACCATGACCAATTACGACTTTGAAAAACCAAAACGCGGCGACGCTTATGTGTACGATACCGAAGAACTGGCGGGCATAGGGGATCGGCTCATCGCACAGATCATCGACGCCATTATCCTCGGTTTGATCGGCGGGCTGTTATTTTCGCAGTTCGAGGATGGACCCATCAGCGGGATCATCACGTTTGTGATCGGGCTGATCTATAACTGGTATTTCCTGACTCAGCAGCACGGGCAAACGCTTGGCAAGCGCATGATGAAAATCCGCGTGGTCAAAATCACCGATGCGCCGCTAGAGGGTGCAGACGTACTCGTGCGTTATGTCGGCTACTATATCAACTCGTTCGTGTTTGGCATCGGCTGGATTTGGGCGCTGTTTGATAGTCGCAAACAGGGCTGGCACGATAAGCTGGCATCAACACTGGTCGTCAAAGCGTAAGCTATCGGGATCACCTTGCGCCCGCCCGATGTTTTTCTCATGGGCGGGCGTTTTTGTTGTATAGTGTTTTTTGAAAAAGGGGATTTCACATGACCGTCTCAATTTGGCAAGCCGAAGACACACAGCCGATCCGCGAGGTCGATTTCTTGATCATCGGGGCGGGCTTGGCGGGATGCGCGGCGGCATACTTCGCGGCACAAGCGGGGCGCAGCGTCGTGATCACCGAAATGCGCGATGTGGCGCTCGGTGCAAGCAGTCGCAACGCTGGCTTTATGATCACGGGACCCGACACCTACTATCATCGCGCCGTTGAACATTATGGTCACGACAACACCCGCGAATTATGGGCGCTGTCGGAAAAGACCCATCGTTATTGGCGCGAGTTTGCCAAATCGGGCAATGTACGCCTCGACAACTGCGGCTCGATGCTGCTGGCAGAGTCGCCGGAAGAAGCAAAAGAATTAGAAGCGGCGGCGCGAATGCTCAACGTCGACGGGATCAACGTCATTTACCACGCGAACGACCCGCTGCGGCGCGGCTATCACGCGGCAATTGAACAGCCCTGGGACGCCGCCGTTCAACCCTACGAACTGGTATGGTCAGTCTTTCGCGCCAGCGGCGCGGAACTGGTCAACAATAACGAAGTGTACAAAATCGAGCAGACCGCCCCCGAATGTGTGGTTGTGCATACGCGGCAGTGTGTGTTCCATGCCCGCTACGTGATGATCTGCACGAATGCCTATTCCCAGTTCGTGCATCCCTATTTCGCGGGCAAGGTGATCCCGACGCGGGGGCAATGCCTCGTCACCGAACCGCTCACTGAATCGGTGATGCCCGTATGCGGCTACAGCGATTACGGCTACATGTACTATCGCATGACCTTCGACAATCGCCTGTTGATCGGCGGTGGGCGCAAACTGTACAAAGAACTCGAATCCACCAGCGAAGATCGCATCAGTGATCCGGTGCAAGCCTATCTGGAGAACTATCTGCGTACTAAATTCCCTGATGTGACCGCGCAGGTAGATCGGCGGTGGGCGGGGATCATGGGTTTCAGCGTAGATGGCTTGCCGCTCGTTGGGACGATTCCCGGTGCGCCGCACATCGGTTTCGCCGTCGGGTTCACAGGTCACGGGCTGGCGTTCGCGTCGGGGGTCGCAGAACGCGCCGTCGATCACCTGTTGAATGGGGCGAACGTTGGCATTCTGGACGCTTCACGGTTGGCGTGATCTGCCTGATCTCGCTATATTTTGTACAAACGACAAGGCTTATCCCAAAGAGGCAATATGGATCAGCATTATCAGGAATGGAGCGAAAACGCGCCGCGTGGAATTTTGCTCATCGGCGCGGGCATTTCGGTGATCGGTCAGGCGATTGTTTTGAAGGCGCAGCGCAAACCGTCGATTCAGTGGTTTGTATTCGGCTTCATCGGCTTGATTCTGTTCAACGCGGGGGTATCGGTGTTTGGCGAGGCGGTCAAGCATCGCACACTGTACGAGAGTAAACTGGGGCTTTAACGCAAAGATCGCCGCAGAGGGCGCAGAGTGATCTGCGTTCTCTGGTGATGTCTGACATTTGTGCATCAACTAGACAGTGTAAAATCCCTGAATCAGCGACCACCCAAGAGGTCATCTAGGCGTTCCTCTCGTGCTTCGTTGAGCAAATCCGTTGAGTTCGGACGAACGTCGCCATATTTGCCCTGTACATAGACACCGAATTCTTGCGCCCACCCTAACCATGCCTCAACCGACATCTGCTCATCCCTGCTTGGTGACGAGACTTCAAGTTCCTGTTCAATTTCCTTAAATACACGCCGTTGGCTATCTTTATCCAGCAAGCGAAATTTCTCTACAAACTCTCTCTCAAGTGTGGGCATGAGCTTTGACTCCTTCTATGGCTCATCAATATTGTAGCCGAGGGCGCGGGGTTAATTTGCGTTCTCTGTGATCATCCTTGTGGCAGTTCGATCAGTTGTATAACTGTTGGTATCGACGAAAACTTTATCGCCCATCATCCCCATACCAATCTTCACGACGAAGAGAGGGTATTTCGTTCAGTGGCACACTCATAATCGCGTTATGGTAAAGAGCTAATTTCTCATCAGCACTGAGTAGACTCGGATCGGAACGCTGCGCCAGCAATCGGGTTATTAAGGCTTCTCGTTGCTCATCAGAAAGCTGCTCCACCAATTTCACAACTTGCTCGTATTCAATGGTTAATTGAATTGCCATCGCATTTTTCTCCCTTTTGAACTCCAGAGGGCGCGGAGTTGATTCTCTGCGCCCCCTGCAATTGATTTGCGATTAGCGAATCGTCGGGTCAGCGATCCACACGTCGGTAGAGTAGCGAGTCGCCCCTTCGATCAACAGATTGGTCGTGTAACCGTAGCAGAAATCGTACACGTTCAAACCGTTGTACTGCGAAATAACCGGCAGCACCGCGTTCGTGTTGTTGTCGAACACTTGCAGCACGGGTTCGCACGCTGTCGCAGTGGCGGCAGGTTGAGCGCAAATTTCCAGCGCCACTTGAGCGGTACGCGCTTGCAGGTTATCGAACACGTAGGTTACGCGGACGTAATTCCACGAGACAAGCTGCTTGGTCGCGGCGATGTCTCCGGTGTTGGGCGTGGCAACAGGCGTCGTCTGGATGAGTACGCCAATCAGCGGACCAAAACCCGTCGGCGTCGGCGTGGGACCGGGTCCATTACACCAGATCGCATCACAGTACGAGAGCGGATCGCTATCTAGCGCGGGTAATCCCCGAAAAATGTTTTCAGTGAGCGTCGTAAAACGCCAATCGACAAACACGGCGAAGGTATCTCCGCTCACGAACATCATATTGGACGCGCCGAAGTTGCGATACACCGCAACGAACTGCGTCCCTCCCGGCATGATGCCCATGTATTCCAACGCCGCCAGATCAAGATAGCTGAATGCATAGTTAGACGTTGCCCGCAAACGCTGTTCGGCTTCTTCTTCGGCAAAGTCGAGGATGGGCGGGTTTTCCACCAGCGCATTGACAGCCCCCGCGACTTGGAAGCAGTAATCTGTCGCCGCCGGGTCAATTTCGCCTAACGAGATTTCGTAAGAGGCTTCCACGAGGAACACCAGCGACCTCACCAGCGGGGGACAGCGTTCTAATGGGTTGACGCCTTGCCAACCCGTCGGGCGGCGGTTGACGCCGAGTGTCGCATCTGCCAGCAGTTCGAGGTCTTGACGCAAATTCAGGTAGGAGGTCGAAGGCGAATTGGTAGTTGCGCCAATCCAACCCGCAGGACGAAAACCAACGCCTAACGCATTGTCTGCCAGCAGCCCCATATCGAGCAAAACATCGCCTACAAAGGTCGGAGAGGTCACATCACGACTGCCGATATATCCCGGCGGACGGGTGTTCAAACCGAGCAGTTCATCGGCTAGGCGTTCGAGATCGCCGCGCACCGCGCCGAGCAGTTCAATGGGGTTCGCCAGATTGCCGTTCGCGTCGGGTGTGCCAAACACAATGTTGACCAGATCGTCTTCGATTTCGGCATTGACCGCGTTGCAGTAGTTCAGCGCCGATTCGGGCGTTTGCGGGCGCACACTGTAGAACTGGTTCAGGATAGAAAGCGTGTTTTGCAGCGTGCGATCACAGCGCAAAAGGGGCGATCCGCCGCGCCATTCAGCCGGGCGCACATTGCCCTGAAAGAAGCGATCTGCCGACAATTCGAGATCGTGGCGGACGTTTCGCGCAATCACTTCGGGGACGGCGACAGTTGCGCCAATCCAATCGGGTGGGCGAACAGCGGGACCAAAAATTGCGTCGGCAAGCTGTTCGTTGTCGAACCACAGGTCAGACACAACCGTCGGTGATTGCAGGTTGGTGTTTCCCGTCCACGTTTGCGGGCGAATGCCCACGCCTAACACGGCATCTGCCAGCACTTCAAGGTCGGCGCGGGCGTCGAAAACGAGGAGTTCAAACGGGTTGGTTTGTGCCAGCGGCGCGGCGCTCACCGATACCGCAAACAAACAAAGAATAAGAGAAAACAAAAAACGTCGCATGGGCGTGTCCTTTAAAGCGGTAAGCAATCGACTTGACCGCCAGCACATCATGAGCAGGTCTACCCATGATTATATCCGCCACGCTGTAGAGGACAATCTACCCGAAAGTCATTGTATGGGAATATAGCGGACTTGAGAGGAAGCGCATTAACTCGCTTTGTCCTGTTTCTGCTTGGCGATTACGCGCATTTGCTCAATCCGTGCCTTTAACTCAGATTGAATTACCCCTGCACAAAATAGGTGCGGGTGACGGGGCGCGTCCCTAACCGCGTCACCATCGACGCGCCCAACCCTACCGAACTAATCGCGCCAACGATCAACACATCCACCAGCCAACCGAACGGCAGCACGACCAAGATCGCCAACCCCGCCGACAGCACCAGACTCCCCGCGACGGCGGCGATCATCGGCGGCACATGGTTTGAACCCGTTCGCCGCACGATCAAATCTCCGACCACCAGCGCCAGTGTGATCAAGCCGCACAGTATCAACGCCAGCAAAATCACCAGCGCCAGCAGGTAGACGGGCAGCAAAATCAAGCCAATTGGCGGAATAATCGCCAGCAGCGTGATCAACGCCAGCGTTACGCCGACTCCGAGCGCATAGATGGCAATCCCCACGCCCCAGAAGCGACTCGGACGCGCCCGCACAGCGTCCTCAATATGGCTGATTTGACGCGGGAAGGCAGTCACAGCAATCGTCGCCAAGCCTGTCAGCGTGATTGACCACAACACGACGCCGATGAGCGTCACCAACGGGTCAAACATCGACAATTCCGGCGGCGTGGCGCTGCGTAAAGCGATTAGCGGCTCGAAGGGTTGAATCACGCCTTCTTCGGGACACGGCGCGAATGTGATCGCATCCGGCGCGGTGATCTCGTCGGCACACGCCGTGATCGCGCCCCCCGCCCGCAAATCAGGCGAAAAGGCAGTGGTATCGCTCTGAACGAGAATGTTCCCGCCAATCGCGCCGTTGACCACCGTGTCTGACCCCATCAGGCTGGCATCGCCACCCACCGCGCTGTCTTCTCCAAGTCGGATTTGTTCCCCAAGCACGGTCAAATTGTCGCTGATGCGTCCGTCCACCGAAATATCGCTGCCGATTAGCGAGACGCTGCCGAGAACACGGGCGCCGCTTTCCAGCATAATCACGCGGGCGACCACCACCAGATCACCCTCAACTGCTTCATTCAGGTGATATTCATCGCTGAAAATGACGTTTCTGCCGTCAATCAACGTTGTAGGGTTCAAGTTTTGGCGGGCGAACAACGCCAGCATAAACAAACCGACCACAAGGGCGGCGATGATGAGTAAATTACGACGTGTGTTCATGGTTTCTTTCCCTCACTCATTCCTGTTCCTCGCGGCTGTGTCCGGCGAAACGGATTAACCACAACACCGCAATCGGGATGAGCGCGACCATCACCACAGGCGCTTCGGGATAGGTGTTCAACATACCCTGCGCCCCCTTGACCAGCGCATCCAGCGAGTTCATGATCATCGACAGCAGTCCGGCAATCTGGTTGATCAGGGCTGTCAGCGCACCCGCATTCCCAACCGCGTTCAAGATCAGCCAGCCCAAACCCGCCAGCAGCGGAGTCAGCACCAGCGTAACCAGTGCCAGCGCCAACGCCAGCGCCAACCCCGACGAGCGCCTCAAGTTTTCGGGCTGCAAGCCTTCTGCCAGTTTCGCCATAATGCGGAGCGCGAGTCCGCCGGGAGCGCGTTCCAAAGGGGCGGCACGCAGCATCCGGTCTACATGCTTCAACTTCTGAAAATCGACAGCCTCGTCCGGGTTCTGGTCGATCCGATCATACAATTCATGAAGCGCCTGCGACTCTAATTCGCCGTCAAGGGCTTCCTGCATCAGTCGTCGTCCTCGTTCGTTCGACATCTACACGTTCTCCAATAAAGCCGTCAGCTTGCCTGACGCGGTTTTCGGGTTGATCTTTTCGGCAAGAATTTGCCGTGCGCGGAACAACCGGCTTTTGATCGCGCTCTCGGTGGTGTCGAGAATGTCGGCAATTTCGGTATACGAGAAGTCATACCAATAGCGCAACACAACGGCAGCGCGATATTCCGGGTTCAGTTCCTTAAGCAATGCCTGAATTTCTCGGCTTTGCTCCTCGTTGATCGACGCCATTTCCGGTTCGGGTTCGTCACTGCTCAGGCTCAACGCGGGCAGCGGATCATCATCAATGGACAGCCACGTCATGCGGCGGCGGCGAATGCGGTCAATGCAGTGATTAGACGCAATCGTCAGCAGCCATGTCTTATACGAGCGGGCGGGGTCGTAACGCTGAAGGTTCAAATAGGAACGGAGAAACGTTTCCTGTGCGGCGTCTTCGGCTTCACCCCGGTCATTGAGCATCCGGTAGCACAGGTTATAAACCGAGTCCTCGAAGGTATAGACCAGTTCCGCGAATGCGTCTTGATCGCCTTCTAGCGCGGCTTGTACCCATTCTAGGACAACCGGATCGGGCGCAGTAGACACCTATTCATCTCCAATCGACGCATTTCCTCTCGCTCGCCTGTACTTGCTTATACGCAGCACAGGGCGCGAAAGTTGCGTGTATAAGTTAAAAGTAGAAAGTTAAAAGTTAAAAGTTCAGGACTTTCGCTTAGTAATTCCAGAACAGTTCAATAAGGGTCATATTTAGTTTTTTTGAACCATAAAGAACTCCTGTGAACAGTCTAAGCGAAAGTCCTGAAGTTAAAAGTGATGTGCGTCAGTGTCTAAAAGAATGTCTGCGCTGGACAGCATAGATGCTGTCCCTACGTAACAATCGCTTTGTAGGGACGCGATACATCGCGTCCCTGTCAATAGGCGCTCTAAGTCATCGCTTTTACTTTTATCTTTCCACTTTTAACTTTTAACTTCTTTTTTAAAGCAATCCTGCTTCACGTTCCGCCTCGGTCAGCGACAGGTCGAAGCGTTCCAACCCTTGCTGCACCGTATCGCGGTCAATCATCAACGGCGGGCAGAAACGGAGCGTATTTTCACCCGCGCCCAGAATCAGCAGCCCGTTTTCAAGCGCGGTTTTCTCAACCGTGTTGCGAACCACCGACGCGGGCGTGTGATTCTCGTCCAATACCAGTTCCGCGCCGATCATCAAGCCGCGTCCGGCAATGCGTCCATGCTTGAGCGACGGGTGATGAGAACGCATTTCTTCGAGCGCATCCATGATGTATTCGCCCTGTTCGACAGCGTTTTGCATATACCCCTGTTCGATCAGGTCGATGGTGACGAGCGCCGCCGCGCACGAAATCGGGTTGCCGCCGAAGGTCGTGCCGTGTGCGCCGGGGGGCCAGCTCATGACGTGTTCTTTGGCGATCACCGCGCCGAGCGGCATTCCGCTGGCAATACCCTTCGCCGTCGTCACAATATCCGGTTCGACATTGTTATGTTCAATTGCCCACCATTTGCCGGTGCGCCCCATACCTGCTTGCACTTCATCCGACACCATCATAATGCCATACTTGTCGCAAATAGTGCGGATTTGCTGCACGAATCGCGGATCAGGCACAACGTAGCCGCCTTCACCCTGAATCGGCTCTAAGATGATCGCCGCGATGCTGTCACCGGGCATGATCTTCTTGAACACCACGTCTTCAATGTAATCGGCACACATGCAATGCGCCTCACACTGTACCTGTTCACGTCCGTGTAAGCAGCGATAGGGGTTATTGTAAGGCACATGATACACACCCGGCATGAGCGGGAAGAAACCGTTGCGCTGGACAACCTTGCTGGCGGTCAGTGATAACGCGCCCATCGTGCGCCCGTGAAACGCGCCGAAGAACGCGATCACGTTCTGGCGTTTGGTGTACCAGCGCGACATTTTGATCGCCGCCTCAACCGACTCTGCACCAGAATTCGCCAGAAAGACGCGGGCATTTTCTTTAAACGGCGCAATCTGCGCGAGACGTTCTGCTAAACGGACTTGCACTTCGTAATAATAATCTGTTCCGGCGATGTGAATGAATTTCTGCGCCTGATCGATAATCGCCTGTACGACCTTCGGGTGACAGTGACCCGTCGAATTTACGGCGATTCCTGCCGCAAAATCGACATATTCATTGCCATCCACATCCCAGACCTGCGCTCCAAGCCCGCGATCCATCACAAACGGGTAACGCGGAACCATCGAACCCGACATCGTTTGATCATCACGGGCGATCAACGCCTGTGCGATGGGTCCGGGACGGGTGGACGTATTAATTGACATACCATTCTCCAAAGATTGTTGATCGGGGTAATGCACGGTGTTGATGCATTTTAATTGTGCTGATTCTACAGTAGATCAGAGCGTGTCTGCAAAACACTTTGGATATATACTCCAAGTCGATTATTGCAATCACAACAAGACACACGTTACAAATGGGTACGATAGTTCTTGTTTTTAGCGAATCGCTTCTATCAGCAAAGGCGCGTCATGAAACTCATCCTCATTGGCTTCGGTTCAGTTGGACAGGGACTCGTTCAAATTCTGCGTGACAAGCAAGCTGATCTCGCGTCACGCTACGGGTTTTCGCCGCAGGTGGTCGCCGTCGTGACCGCACGGCGCGGATCGCTTTATCAACCAAATGGGCTTGATCTCAATGCGCTGCTTACAGATTTCGCCGCCTACCCTGATCAGCCCGAACTCGAACGCGGCTGGAACGCC
>Ga0163147_10006635_pt1 | contig 13452 bp, 10 predicted proteins | sample OliLakLV19MP6G1_FD_148597 | JGI IMG/M metagenome (GOLD analysis project Ga0163147, IMG submission 148597) | Freshwater microbial mat bacterial communities from Lake Vanda, McMurdo Dry Valleys, Antarctica- Oligotrophic Lake LV.19.MP6.G1 | ecosystem: Environmental > Aquatic > Freshwater > Lake >...
GTGCTGCAGTCGTGTTTCGATAACAAACTGCCATAGTATGTTGAGAAATGAAGTGTGACGCAGCGAAGCGTAGCATTAGTGCGTAGCATTAGTCCGTAGCATAAGTGCGTAGCATTAGTGCGTAGCATGAGCAAGAGCTAAAACTTACTAAATTCCTGCCACATGCTCAGGCGAGAGGCGGAAAAGACCTTCGTCCATGCGCCTTTGATCGAGGTAATGAGCAGTTAGCCCAATACTACGCGAAAGTACAAAATAAGCGTTGAAAAGTCCAATCTCTATTGCCTCTTGCAATTGCTCAGTACTGAAGCCTTCGCCTCCTATCAAAATGTCCAATAATAATGCTGCCAGGGTGCCGTCCACGTTCAAGATCAAATTGGCCTTCTTCGCCGAAGTAATTTGTGCGATTGCCAAAGCGTAGTCGGTGTAAAGACTAATCTTCAACTTAGACTTGAATTTAAGTAATTCGTCCACACGCGGATCAGGTATACCCACCCTATACTTACGATGGCCGATACCTAGGATGTACTCTCGTTTGGCTGCAAAACTTTCCACAAGTTCAGCTGGCTTTTGTTGAGATTGCACACCGGAAAACCAGGTTTGCGCAGCACCATTAATTGCTCCGCCAAAGCGATCGCCAATTGTAAGTAAACCAGCAGCCAGACTAGAAACCAAGTCTTTGTTGGCCCTGGCGGCCACCATTGTATTGATTGCTGCTGACTGATATGGGCCATGGTCAACCAATAACTTCAAAGCTAACTCAGTAAAATCGGCCATTAACTCGGATTTTAAAGGTCTACCAATTAATAATCCACCTACTATCGCGCCCAAGCTATTGGCCTTGGTAAATTTCAACAAGTCTTGGCCCAAGATCTGTACTTCGCCGTCAATCTCGCCGGAAATACGCGACATAAATAGTGCAGGCTTACGCTTTTGAAGCAATTGTAATTGCGCACTGTATTCTTTAGCTTCGGGCTGTAGTTTAGCACTCAGCTTAGTCTTCTGGCCGCTCTTCTGGCCGCTCTTCAGTTTAGCCAATTCTTGCTTGATCAATTTAGAGAGGTCATGGTAAGACCCTGCCACGAGGGCGCCAGCACGCTTGAGCTCAGCTCTTTTGGCCAAGGCGGATTGATCTTGAGAACCGGCCATAGCTTTGGCGTGCCCAAACTGTGGCGGCCTAGCAAACATCTCAGAAATTACTCCAGCAATGAAAGTGATAATCGGCTTTTTGACCTGCCCGGTCTTGAGCAACTCCGCAATTTCGTATTCATCTAAACCACCTAGTTCGCCATAATAGACAATCAGCTTAGTATCCGGGTCTGCTTCAGCAGCTAAAACAGACTCTTTAGGAGTGAAAATGGGAAAGCGGTCACCTCCAAATGATAGTGCAAAGGAAATTGCCCCGTCATGGTTTACCACAATATTGATCAATTCATTCGTCATGCCCCCAGAGGCCGAGAATACTGCCACGTTGCCTGGTGTGAAGGCCTTAGCCTCTACTAATTGCTGTGCTTGCACTCCCGCGATGGCACCAAGTTTCAATTTACCTGGAATTAATAGTCCGACACTAGAAGGACCAATTATTTCTTTGGAGCTGGCAGAACCAGCTGGATAATTAGTTTGAAGACTTTGCCAAATTCTTAGCGACTCCTGCTCAGGCACCTCTTCTGCGAAGATACTTCCCACAGTGAGTTTTGGCAATTGTGCCAAAGCTTCCAGAGAGGAACTGGCAGTGCGTCGTCCTGAGGAAAAATTCAGGAAAAGATTGATCTGTCTTCGCAAATCATCCGGCATTGACTGTAAACTAGCGTACAAAGGCAGGACGACTTCTTTGGCACCCCAAAAATACCTCTCCACTTTTTTGCCAGCAGAGATGATTGCTAATACTGAAGGTCCAGTTTTGCCTGCCAGCCAGTCAAAGTCCAGTATTGACTGAATAATCCCTGGGTGTGACCCCAAGGTGACAATTTTAGGATCTAATTTTTTGAGCGCGGCAATATTTAACATAAGTGTGCAATCTCAGTTAAAGGCATTGACGGACCAGATACTATTCCCAGTAACTCATATCGTGCTAAAAATGCTTCCATACTCGCCAAACCCTCAGTTTGGAAAGGTCCGCCTCTACGCACATAGACTTTCACTTGTTGCTTGTTTAGTTTTGGCGCGTATTCTTCCAAAGCTTTAATAATCCCCTTAAATGTAATCCGAATATCTGTGAAATTGGCCACACCGCCAGCGATAATTATCACTTTATCCTGAGATTTTGACTCCAATAATAACTGCACAATATTTTTAGTATAGATGTAGGTCTCTTCGGCGCTAGGATTACCACTGTATTCGCCGTAATTGGCTAAGTTCTGACCCAGACCCATGTTATAAAACTCATCTGCCAAAACTATACTCGCCCCACCCCCGGATAGCAATAACCAAATTTTGCCGTCAGGATTCAACAATTCGAACTTGAGTGAAGCCTGGCTTTTAGCGTCCAATTGACGAATCGCCAATTCTTGTGTAGTTCTAGCGGCACTTGTAACCTCCACGAAATTTTTATCAGTCCACTGTCTTTCGGCAAGGAATTCGCCCGCACTATCAACTTCCACAGCCAAATCCAGTAGTTGCAATTGACCATTCTCGACTACTAGCGGATTAATCTCAGCGAAGGCAATTGCTAAGGAATCGAATAATTCTGTAGTTTTCTTGAGGAAATTTAGGCCGAGTTCTGCTGGCAAGTTTAATTGTTGCACAATCTCAGGCAATTGCTCGGAATGGGTCAACAGGAGTTTATGCATTTTTCCACCTTGCTCTTCCACTTCTATACCGCCTGCTGCTGAGAATAATACCTGCCAACCGCCACGCACTCTTTCCCAGGAAATATAACGCTCAGTATCATCCGCGTGAGGCAAAAATGGCTCGACAATAAACTGCTCATAACCTAATTTCGTCAGCCGCTGCCAGGCTTTAATTAACTTTGCCAGATCGCAATTCAACTCTAGTAGTCCTAATTTCCCACGCTTCTTGATACCTTGATCTACTTTCAATACCCAGCTGGCTGTTTTAGACCCTGTTTTAGATTGGGATTCAATAAAGCTCCTCAGCTCGGATTTGCCCTCGGGATAATTAGAGAGTTTGTGAATTTCTGGCAACTGTAAGCCAATCTCAGCGAGACCCCCACTTAGAAGTAGCTTAGCTGTAAATTCAGAGATTTTTTTGCGCGCCATGATAAGATTGTAGCATTAGTCTAAGTTATAACCACACAGGAACCAGCTAGTTACACCGGACACTAAATTTCAGCCCTTGTATAAATTAGGTTTAGAATTAGTGGATTGTAAAATTACACACTATGAGCGATCAAGAATTGAGGGACAAATTTATTAAATATATAGATAATATTAAGGCTATCAGAAAAAAGGTAAACTTTTCATTAGCAATTACCAATCAACTAGAAGAAAGACAGAAGTTTTTTGCAATTAAAAACTACAATCCTCAACTTCAATATAAAGCCCTACCATTAAGGGATATTTCCCCGGAGCTCACTACTTTGGCAAGATTATTGAAGCAGGAAAAATTTCCAATTGTGATCCAGGCTTTCATAGAGTCCCAGATCTCTAGTGTTAACGATTCTTTTCTCTCGGCAATTTATAAAGGTAAACCAGAGATATTTGCACATTCGCAGAAGTTATATACATATGCACCATTGGGGGAGTTGTATAAAGAGTGGGTCCGGCTCAAACCTGAGCAAAATAATCATTTATTAGAGGCTGAAGAGATTCTCCGGCAGTTCAAACAACTACTGACAGAAAAAGGATTAGCCAGCATTGCAGTGAGCTTAAGTAGAGAGAAACCAAATAGAATTTGGGTAATTCCCAGCAAAATCCATATTGGAGTCAATATGAGAAAATCCCAATTGGAGATTGATCGTCTTCTCGTACATGAAATACAAACCCATCTGTACATGAATTTGAATTTGGCTGCGGACCCAAGTAATATTCTGGCTAGGGTTCCTAAATCACCGCAAAGTTTAGAGAAGAATGAAGGAATGGCTATCTATAACGAGATTGCTCAACAAGTGATAACTAACTCAGCTAAGTTAATTTATGCACTCCGAGCTACAGTTGATTACAGATTAAGCTTTAATGAGATATATAAATGGGTGCTGCCTTATCTATCCGAGGAATCAATTGCATATGACTTTACACTGAGGATCAAACGAGGCCTCAGCGACACCACTGGACCAGGGGGCTATACTAGAGATCGCACTTACTACAATGGTTACATGAAGCTGCAAGATAAATTAAGTCAAAACATTAAACTAAAAGAGTTTTTTTATATGACGAATGTAGGCATAAGCAATAGCGATTTATTCGAGTATAATCTTGTTCAGATTCAACCGAAATATATTATTTGATGATGGAGTAAAGATCGTGAACCAATTAATAAAAAAGGCAATATTTGTGGGCAGTATATCTTTGACCGGATTGAACGTAGCTATCGAAGAGGGTTATACGCCTTATTTACTAAGACACAATCTTCACAGACAACATAGCGACCAGTATCAACAAGTGCTAATCCCCCAGCTAGAATCTGTTCTCGATGTTGACTTTACAGATATGACTGCGGTGACAGATGCTGCAGAATCCTTTGGCATTCAATCTGATACAGTGTTTCTTTTTTTTAAAGATAACTATCTTGAGCCAGTAGTTAGATTGGCAAATCATTTTCAGACCATACAAGCGCAAGCGCTAAGTATTGAGACGATGTTGAAAATCAAAGATAAGTTCCAGCAGAAACTGGCTTTGAGAAAATCTCCTAGCGAACTCACCTCTCCTGGCGAGTTAGCGCAAACATTAGTTGAGGCAGAATCATTTGCTCTTACAGTAGGATATCCCATTATTATCAAACCCATCAACCTTTCCAGTAGCCTCTATGTAAAGCTTGCCAAAAACGTAGATGAGCTTAGATTGGCCCACAATGAGGTGGCACAAAAGGTGGGCAAAAAAGAGGTAATCCTGGAAAAATACATCAGTGGTGATCAATATTCTATTGATAGCTACGTTGACTACTCTGGCAGTATCAAACACACTCCTATTTGTCGACAACATATAGGCTATGATCATGGTTATAATGATTTTCGAACATTGTATTCAGAATATCCAGCCGAAATTAGTTTAGCCAGGAAAAATAGCATCCAGAAGGTTGTAGAGGAAAGTATTAGTACTTTGGGGATCAAGGGTATGGTCTGTCATATTGAAGTAAAAGTAGATAGCTCAAATAATGTATTTATTATCGAGATCAATCCACGCTTAGGAGGTTATAGGCATGATATGTTAAAACACAGTTATGGAATTAATCATTACAGGAATATGATATTAACTCAACTAAATATTAATCCAATTATAAATGGGAGTTTTTTGGCATATAGCGCAGCAGCACAAATTTGGGCTTCCATAGAGACCATCTATCCGATACTTCCTAAATTTGAGCAGATTCAAAAACTAGCTAGTACGAAAAAAATGACTAATCTGGTTAAACTAGGTACGACATATGGCCCACCCGACCGAGGTTACGGAAGGATTGCCGTGTTAATATTGGCAAACTCAAATAAACAGGCAATGTACAACGATCTAAATACAATTATCGATTATAATAAACTATGGCAATTCCAATAATATATCCCAGCCATATATCCTGGGTGCAATTTCTTGATAAAAATATAGATATCGCTAGTCACTTCCACGGTAGGATGAAAATGAAAGTGCCCAAAGGGATTGCTATATTTGAAGCGATGGATCAAACAGTTGAACTGGCTGATTTAGATATAAATACCAATTTCCAAGCGTTTGCGGAAAAGTATGAAAAAATTATGTCTCTTAAGGTTAGTCACCTTCCGATAAACATTAAGGAGAGACTTTTTCAATCTGACAAATCATACAAACTGCTAAATCTAACAGTAAATGGAACTTATTTGGGGGGTACTGTATTTAGAATTCATAATGACACGCTTTGTATTGCTTATGCTGCTGCTGAACACGGTTCAGTGGGTAGAACTGGTTTGAATGCCAAAGATATCACAGAGTATTATCTGAAAAAATTAGCTATAGAAACTGGTCTAACGAAGATAGTGCATGGACGCGATCGTAATCTATATGGTGATACTGGCTCAAATATAGGACTGGCTATGATCAAATCCGGCTATGGCATGCAGCCAGTGTATAATCGTGCAGCTGGCACTATCATCCACAAAAGTTATGAGTGGGCTGGCAAGGACCCAGTAGTTATATTTGGCTCAGAATCAGATGAGAAAATTGATAAGGTTTTTATCTTCACTAAAGATAAAGAAGGCTTTATAGTCAAATTTGGAAAATTGCTCAAGATAGAGGGAGTTACGCCCGTAATACTAGACTATACCAATCGTAACTGGCGTATTAACTTTAGGGACTAATTATGCAGTCGGTGAAAATGAAAGGATTGACCCCCGAATAATTGCCAGCGCAGGTAAAGACGGTTGGAAACAAGTGGCTGAAAGATTGTAAAGCAAAAAGGGAGCTCTGTTGAGCTCCCTTTTTGCTTTCCAATCAGCCACTTGCATCATCTAGCTAGCGGCTAATTACTGTCTAATTTACATCATTCCATCCATACCGCCCATTCCACCCATACCTGCAGCCGCTCCAGCTGAATTCTTATCATCTTTAACTTCTACCACCACTGCTTCAGTAGTAAGTAATAACATAGAGACTGAAGCGGCATTCTCCAATGCCATTCTGGTAACTTTGACTGGGTCGTAAATACCCTTTGCCAACATATCGACGATTTTGTCTTCACGAGCATCGTAACCCTTGCCCTTGCCGACATCTCGTCTGTAGGCAGCTGCTTGTTTGCCAGCATTGAGTAAAATTTGCGTAAATGGTGCTTCAAGAGCTTCTCGCAGAATATTTAGACCAATAATCTCGTCTCTGATGACTTTCACGTCGGTCAGTACTTCTAAAGCATCAAGTAGAGCAATACCACCGCCAGCAACTACACCTTCTTCCACTGCTGCGCGAGTAGCGGCTAGAGCATCTTCGATACGGTCCTTACGTTCCTTAAGCTCTACTTCTGTAGCAGCACCGACCTCTAGAACAGCCACTCCGCCTGAGAGTTTGGCCAATCTTTCCAGCAGCTTCTCTTTGTCGTAATCTGAGGAAGTATTGTCAATTTCGGCGCGGATTTCTTCGATCCTAGCTTTGATAGCTACTTTATCCCCTGCGCCAGTGATTACAGTAGTATTTTCTTTCTCAACTACTATCTTTTCCGCGCGTCCAAGATCCTCTAAAGTGGCATTCTCAAGCTTCAGACCTACTTCTTCTGAGATTACCTGTCCTCCTGTGAGAATAGCAATATCTTTGAGCATCGCTTTGCGGCGATCGCCAAATGCAGGAGCCTTGATAGCAACTACATTCAAAATACCCTTGAGCTTGTTCACAATCAGAGTAGCCAAGGCTTCACCTTCGACATCTTCTGCAATAATTACAATATTCTTACTGCCGGTGGCTGCAATCTTCTCGATAATTGGCAACATATCCTTCACAGCAGAAATTTTGCTGTCGGTGATCAAAATATAAGGATTTTGAATCACTGCTCTCAAATTTTCTGCGTTCACAAAATAAGGAGATACGTAGCCCTTATCAAATTGCATACCCTCTACGAATCTTTGCACCAATCCAAATGTCTGACCCTCCTCAACAGTAATAACGCCGTCCTTGCCAATCTTCTCCATGATAGTAGAGAGCATAGTGCCGATTTCTTCGTCACCATTGGCTGAGATTGTGGCTACGCTTTTGATGTCTTCTTTGCCTTTGACTGGTTTAGCGCTAGCCTTCAGTTTCTCTACTACTGCTGCAACACCTTTTTCAATCCCCGTGCGGATCTCCATTGGGTTTGCCCCTGCGGCAATATTTTTGAGTCCAATAGTGATAATTGCCTGGGCCAATACTACCGCCGTAGTGGTGCCGTCACCAGCAGTATCCACGGTTTTAGTAGCTGCTTCCTTCACTAATTGTGCACCGATATTTTGCAAGTTATCAGCCAATTCGATTTCTTTGGCAATCGACACACCGTCTTTAGTGATGACTGGTGTTCCATAACTCTTTTGAATTGCAACGTTACGGCCTTTTGGTCCTAAAGTCACTTTTACCACATTTGCCAAGGCGTCTACGCCTTCTTTGAGAGCTTTGCGAGCTTTTTCATCGAAAATTATTTGCTTTGCCATAATTATTTAAAGAAATTAATATATAAATTAGCTTAAAAATTTACCCAAGATTTAGCTCAAGATTTAGGTCAAGATAGCTAAAATGTCGCTCTCTTCCATAATCAAATAGTCTTGATTATCAACCTCCACCTCATCTGGTCCGTATTTCTTGAAGATGACTGTATCGCCAACCTTGACGTTGAAAGGCACAATGTCACCTTTGTCATCTCTGCGACCAGTCCCCAGAGCAATAATCTTACCTCGCTGCGGTTTCTCTTTACTAACAGTTTCTGGTAGTACGATACCTGATATGGTAACTGTTTCGTGCTCTAAACCTTGCACTAGAATGTTTCCACCAATTGGGATAAGCTTGGACGCGGCTGTCTTTGTATTAGCCATAGAAAATTAGGTTAATAAAATAAATTAGCAGTCTATATGGGACTGTGATAATCTTAGCAAACGGGTTGGTAAAGTGTCAATAATTTTCGCCGGGTTTCGGCTCGCAATTCCTTTTGGAGCAGGGATTTATAGATTCTTCGCAAACTAGAGCACAATAAAATGGTAGTATTTCACCTTAGCTGCATTTTTCTGCACTATTATTGCACTTTCACTTCAATCTTCCCTTCATCCTGGGGCACGCGTCTTAAGAATTCTGGAACATACGCTGGTGCATAGTCCAACTTTACATCTTTTACGTCTGCTAGCTTGCGCAATTCAGCTCTGGCAGATGTTGGGTCTAAGCCCAGCACTTTGCTTTTGACCTCTTTCTCTGTCAAAGCTGGTGTGACTTTTGCTGCGGCAGCTATGGTGAATTTGGCAGTATTATCCTCTAGTTTCACGGCGGAAATTGTAGGCAAATCTATATTGTTGATTTTAAAATCTCCTGCAGCTTGATTGCTTTGACTGGTGATGACTTTGGCAGCCTCAATCAGATCTGCCTTGTTTACCACTACTACCTGAGCGTCCAGTGATACAGTCACATCAAATTCTTCTACTTCGCTTCCTACAGGTTTATTGGAGCTTACTTTAGGATCGGCAAGCTTAATGTCCTCAGTTAATTTCACTTCAGAACTGGAGATTAGAGTATTGATTTCGCTAGTAAGGGTTTGCTTCAAACGACTAGTCAAATCAGCTGCTGTAAGGTTGATATCATCTTGGGATACTACAACAGTAGTTTGCTTACTGCCACCGGCAATTTCACTGGTAGTAAAAATGGAGAGGTTGGCGACAGCTTTTGACTTGACGCTAAAGTCTTTTTGCCTGGTACCAGACTGATTGTATTGCTCGCCAATCTCTACTGCTTCAATTTTAATATTCTGCGCTACTCTACTTGTAGAGCTGAGGTTGATGGCAGCCAACAGTTTAAAGTCTAAATTATTTTTGCCTAGCAAGCTTAGAATTGTGCCGGCCTCAAGATTGATAGGTGCGTCGCCCGTGGTAATTGCGCTCACATTAGTCACTGCTTTTTCACCTTTTTCACCTTTGCCAGTAGATTTTACAGTCTCTGAGCTGGAGGCAGATTTAGGAATAGTGCGCATGGGAATGGTCAATTGTCCTAGATCAAAGCTCTGTATATCTCCACTAGCACTTAACTCACCAGAAACTGGCAGACTTTTTTGTTCGACTGTCACCCTGATTTGAGTGCGGGCAAAAACATTAGTAGACAAAAAAATAAATATTATTAGTGGTATAATTACCAGAATTGCAGCTCTAGCCTTGTTTTGTCCGATAAATCTCGCCACTTTAGAAGCACTTAGTGCCAACATCTGTTTATAGTTCTCCACAGGCAAACTATTAAACCCAGATTTCAGATTAGCAAACCCCTTATCTAATCCAGATCGTTTTAATCTAGCTCCGGGAGCTTGCCTTGATGTAAATTCTGAACGAGCATTCCGACTGTAATCTCGATTCAGGCTAAAGCCTGGCTTGGCGAAATTGGCATTAGTGAGTCCACTGTTTCTTTGAGTACTAAAGCGACTCCGTAGTGGCCCAGGTTTAACCGGTTCTAGTTTGACTGGTTCTAGTTTGACTGGTTGTGATTTAAGCGTCTCCGGGGATTCGAGAGTATGTGCAGTATGGGGTGCACTAGCTTTATTAAACAATCGTAAGTTAGTAAATCTCGTCTTCAAAGCGTTGGAGGTATTGGCCAAGAATACCGCAGCCTTAGTTGGTGTACTAGGTGATATAGGAGCTGCAAGGGCCTCGGCACTGTTTAGCTCAGATTTGGCTACCAAATCAGGGTGAAAGTCACTTCCTGGTTCACTTTCAGGAGCATATTCGTGAAATCTTTCGATTGCTGCAATCTTGCCTTTTACTACTTTGCCCAGCGGGTCAATTGCTACATCACCACCAGCAAGAATAGCGTAACCACCTAAATCTACTAGCTTGGGCTCCATTTTGGTAAATAATGGTGCTGGCTCGATCACCTCGACTTGTGGTTCAGGCTCCTGTGGCTCAGGCTCAAGTGACTCTGCTGAATTAATTTCGGCTTCTACGCCACTATCAGTTGAAAAATCGCCTAAGTAAACTTTTTCTGCCGTAGAATCGGCCAAGACCTCTGGCATTATCTGAATTGCTGAAGTTGCTGGCGTTGTTGTTTGCATAGGTTCTAAAACCTCTACGGGGAGATCGACTGGAACAGAGTATTCCTCAGCGGTATTGCGCTGTTTTAGCAATTCGACTTTGCGCTGATCTTTAGCTAAAATATCAGATTGCTTCAATTCATTTACTTGCTCCCAAGTATCAGCTGTAATATCACTAACTCGCCCAACTGCCAATAAATTGGCTCTTTGTGCAAATCTCAATGCTAACTCATCCTCCACCACCAAAACCACTAGCTTAGCAGTACGCTGCAACATGCGATTGAGCAGTTTAAGCGACACCTGACTAGAAGTAATATTGGCCCCCGTGGGTATTATTAACACGACTTTGCTAGCGTCTGCCTGCAGCACCTTGGCACAGGCAAACACCAAATCTTCATTAGGATCTACAAATATTTTGCTAGTCGACATCGTTTAGCGTATTAACGTAAAATTCTAACCCACATCAATCGCCATTCTGGCAATAGCGGCTGGTGTGACATCACTAGGGTCAACTAAAAGCCTTGTTTCATCTGTGACGCCAACAAGTTGATTAGGATAAAGGTAAGTAATCTTTGGAAATTTACTAAATGGTAGTGAAGTCAGCCATGGATGCTCCAACAATAATTCACGCACCTCTGGCAACGCCACTCCTCCCCCACATAAAAATATCTGACTGGGTAGTTTCTCTAGTTCGCCTTCTTCATCGTCTAATAATTCTTCTAAAGCAATCTGCACGCCTTCCACCCAAATTTGCAAATCTTGACTGAGGATACTGCGAATTTCTTTTTGCTGTGAGGGATTGGCCAAACCATCGCTGTAGTCCAGCTTTAATTCTTCTGCCGCTGGTAATTCTAGATTGAAATGATTGGCAATGCGCTTTGTCAATACATCACCACCAAAGGCAAACATCTTCGTGCCCAAAACTCCACCATTATTTATCAAAGCAATATCTGTGGTGCCTCCGCCCATATCGACAACTATGGCTCCAGCATTGCTTTGCCTCAACTCTTTCATTGCCCTAGCCGTGGCATATGGTTGCACGACAATTGTGGCCTCCTCAAGGCCAAGCTCCCGGGCCAGATCATAGAGAGAATTAAGGTGTAATTTAGGTGCGAAAGTACAATACACTCGATAATCGACATCTTTGCCAGTGAACCCCAACGGGTCCAAGACCAGCTGACCATCTATGTGCGTAGCATCAATCTTAGTAGAAATCTCGGCAATCTGCTCGGAAATAATCCCTACTTCTCCGGCTATATCTTCTAATGCGCCAGCAAACGAATCTTCTTTGACCTGTTGAATCACTGAATGCAGTTCTTCCAGCTCTATTTTCTGCTCAGGGTTGCTGCGCTCATAATGCGCTAAAACCGACACTCCTCGGACCAGTTCTCCAGCAATGCCAATTACAGCCTTAGTTGGCAGGGGCAACCGCCCCATTCTGCGTTCTGCAAGTTCCAAAGATTTACCAATACAAATATCACAAGCCTCAATTACTTGACCAAGATTTACTATCATGGCGTCGCGCATTGCTCCGTACTTCTGTGCAATTCGGGCGTACCCGACAATCTTAATTTCGCTGACTGAAGGTATTTGGAATAGGATCGCTTTGATGTAGCGCGTACCTACATCCAAAGATAAATAGATCTCTTTTGGATCGAACTCTTTAGAGGCAAAGGCTGAAGCAGCTTTTTTAGATCTGAATTTATGCAAAAACGGCAGTGTAAAACCCATAGATCACTATATCGTTTTTTACCCTTGCTTGTTAAGTAGAATTGCTAAGTATAATTGCTAAGTAGAATTGCTAAGTAGAATTAATAAGTAAAATATTGAGCAAAATGTTTAAATTGGTGTTATAATATCAGCACATAAACCAGTGCTATAGTTAAGTTTTTTGATGAAAGGAGGCGCACTGAGGGAGTGTGATTGCATTAGCAATCGGTGTTTAGCATAGTTCAAGTTCCTAATTCATTAGAAACAAGCTTCTTTTGCTGCACTTCAACTCAATAAATCTCACTGCAAATTTTCCGTAACCTGGTTCTAAGTAACGTGCCTATAATTTTATATTTAATTAGATTTATAAATAACAATGGATAACAAACTTTTCGTAGGTGGTATTGCTTGGGGAACAACTGACGAAGCTTTAAAGGCTTTCTTCGAGAGAGTCGGCGAAGTTTCTGAGGCTAAGATTATCATCGACCGCGAAACTGGTCGTTCTAAAGGATTCGGTTTTGTCACTATGGCAACTCCTGAACTAGCCCAAAAGGCCATCGACGAACTAAACGGTCAAGAACTTGACAGTAGAGCTTTGAATATCAACCTTGCTCGTCCACAACAACCTCGTGAGAACAGAGGTGGTAGCGGTAGATACTAAGCTTCAATAGCTTCGATCTAAACTTAAACAGGAGGCGTAGGCCTCCTGTTTTTTGCTCTTTAGCTATTTAGCTCTTACGACTTAATCGTCAATAGTCAGCTCCAAATAAATATGCTAGGGTGTTATATCTATTTTAGATAATTACGCCACCATGGAGATCAAAATCGAACCGCGTGCCCTGAAATCCAAGAAATCGAATCTATTTTCAAAGATTAAAAACACCCTATTATCCCAAACAGGCTTAATTTTCTTGGTGGTCGCGCTGCAAGCGGTGATTA
>Ga0163147_10006637_pt1 | contig 13449 bp, 14 predicted proteins | sample OliLakLV19MP6G1_FD_148597 | JGI IMG/M metagenome (GOLD analysis project Ga0163147, IMG submission 148597) | Freshwater microbial mat bacterial communities from Lake Vanda, McMurdo Dry Valleys, Antarctica- Oligotrophic Lake LV.19.MP6.G1 | ecosystem: Environmental > Aquatic > Freshwater > Lake >...
CACCGCGTACACTCGGTTTATCGCTGGCAATTCTGACCAGTGTGATGCTTTTTTCGCTGCTGCCTCTTTCACAGATCGCTGTATTAGGGTTGATACAATATCGCGTGAACAGCATGAATGTGCCGTCACCTGATGGGACTGATGATCTTGCGCCGATTGCAGTGGGCGGAGAATTTATGGGAATCTCGACGCCGGAAATTGTTTTCCAACTGGTGTCCAGCGTGGCGTTTTTGATGATTGCGATATGCGCGTGGCGAGGGCGTCCGCACTGGATACGCCTTATGCTGATAGGAGCGGTTGTTGCTCTGCTCTTGATCACGGTCATCACCAGTATGGTCGCGTTGAATACGGAGGCGAGTCTCGATAATGGACTCGATTCGGGGCAGGCGCTGAGTCAACCGCTGGTATGGGGAAGGTTGGTGATCAGCGCCGTAGTCGCCTTGTATGTGTTGTGGTATATGAATCGCGGACCTGCCCGTGCATTCTACAGGGGTTCATATCTTCAACGCGACGACGAAGTAGACCTCACCCCCTCCCCGAATTCAGGGAGGGGAGAAAACCCTATCCAAAACTGAGGTTATGTAAATTACGGGTTCAGTTTCTCTCGTTCGGCTAATTCCATCTGGACGAGTTCGCGGCGCAGCGTTTTGCCGACTGTCGTCTTGGGGAGCGACTCGACAAACGCAAACCGCGTCGGACATTCGTAGCGGGCAAGGAATTTACAGGTATGCTCTACGATTTCAGCCGCTGTCGCCGTTTGACCGGGACGCAGGACAATCCACGCCTTCAATGACTCTTGCCCCGCTTTGTCGGGATGGGGTACTGCTGCGACACCCACTTCGAGTACGGATGGATGTTCAGCAATTACTTTTTCTACGTTATTGGGGTAGACATTGAATCCGCCGATCAATGCCATATCTTTCTTACGATCTACGATGTAGAAGTAGCCGTCTTCGTCCATACGGGCAATATCGCCCGTGTAGAGCCACGATTTACCATCCTTCTGGCGCAAGGTGTTCGCAGTTTCGGTTGGCATTCCATAATAACCCAACATCAACTGCGGTCCCGTCATGACGAGTTCGCCGATCTCTCCTACGGGAAGATCAGTAACGCCATCATCGAGGCTGACGATTCGCATGTCCATATCAGGGAAGGGGACGCCAATTGAGCCAGTGCGATTTTCACCTTTAAGCGGGTTCGCGTGGGTTGCGGTGGGCGCTTCGCTCATGCCAAAGCCTTCGAGCAGCTTGCCGCCGCTAAACGCCTCGAACTCACGTTTTGTCGATGGGGGAAGGGGCGCAGAGCCACTCATACAGACGCGAATGCTGCGTAAACTGACTTTGCCCGACTTGACCAACTCGTGATTGTTAATCGCGTTGTAAAGCGCGGGTACGCCCATAAACATGGTGGGGTTGTAGGTGTTAATCACATCCAACACGTCGGCAATATCACGCGCATTCGGGACGAGGATGATCTTTGCACCTAACGTCATGGCAAAACTAACAACAGTCAGCAACCCATAAACGTGAAAGAAGGGAATTGCGCCTAAAAATACTTCATTGCTCCCCGTGCTTGACTTATCAGTTCCCATGAGAAAGGCACGGCATTGCAGGGTATTGGCGACAAGGGCTTTATGAGTGGACATCGCCGCTTTGGGAATGCCGGTTGTCCCGCCCGTATATTGGAAGATGGCGAGGTCTGAGCCTTTAACCGTCACATTAGGCTTACGTCCGGCGTACTTAGTCAGCAAGGGTTGCAGCCAGTGATCCCCCGTGCTGAGTGCGTCAAGAAAGTGACCATCTTTCTTTTCGCGGGCAATCGAGAATAGCAACCGTGCCATTGGCGGTAGATACTCTTTGACATTGGTTGCAATGACTGTTTTGATTTTGGTGCGTGACTGAATTGATTTAATCGTCTTGTAGAACAGCGATAAGGTGATGACGATTTCTGCGCCGCAGTCGTTAATCTGTGCTTGCATTTTTTCAGCGGGGTAGGTGGGGTTGGTTGCTGCGACCACGCCGCCCGCTTTCAAGACCCCAAAATAACTGATCACGAATGCGGCGGTGTTGGGCATCACCAATGCAACGCGATCCCCTTTTTTTAAGCCGAGATCGATGAGGGCGACAGCGAGAGCATCTGTTGCTTGGTCAACCTGTGCATAACTGAGTTCGCTGCCAACTCGCTTTAAAACCGGGAGATGGGCGCTGGTGACGAGGGCAACATTTGTTGGATTTTTTTTGGCGCTCTCGGTCAAGAAATCTTGGAGCGGCACATCGGGGTAAGGTTCTAGGCTTGGTGGAACGCCGGGATCATAACGCTTCAACCAGGGACGGTCAGAATAATTAATCATAGGATTCTCCCATATTTTAATCTACTTTTCAATACCTTCGCCAAAATTCAAAATGGTGCAAAAACCATGATTTTGAAGACAAACTTGATCCTTAATGAGCCATAAAAACCTAGATTTGACACATCAATTTTGCCATTTTGACGGTATTTTCAAAATTGGCGAAGGTATTGACTTTTGATTTGATTATAGAGTGGATGCGCTTGATCGTCAAAATTTTATGTGCTTGACCAGCGACGCCATTCATCGGGAATAGTGGTTACTTTTCCGTCGCGGGTAATGCAGATATGTTTACTGTAGCCCGTAACGGCTGTCTCACCTGAGTCTGAAATGATGATTTGATAAGCAAATGTAATTGTGCGGCTCTTCATTTCTTCGAGCCAGCAGCGAATTGTGATTTGATCGCCATAGCGGGCTGGTTTCACATAACGGGCGTGAACCTCGGAAACGGCGAGATAGTAGCCGCTGCGTTCTAAACTCGCGTAATCGCCGCCGCGTTGACGGGCATAGTTGCTGCGTCCTTCCTCAAAATAGACGATATAGCTGGCATGATGAACAATGCCCATCGCGTCGGTTTCTGCATAGCGCACATACAGCGTAACTTCTTCGATTACTCTTTCCAAAACCTCACCCCACTTCACAGCATGGTATGTTATATTACAATTTGGCAACTTTCTTGTCTGTCATTATAACAAGTCAGAGGAGTTCACATTGATCAAACGTAGAGTCGTCGTATTGTTATCCCTAGCTTTGCTTCTAGCGTCGTGTGGTGGAACAACGTCTACACCGACCCGTATCCCTGCCACTCAACCCCCTGTAACTGCTGTTCCATCCGACGAACCTACTGCTGAATTGACGGCTGAGAATACTCCCGATTTAGAAACTGCTACGCCAGAAATAGAGATCACTGAAACTCCAGACGCGCCAACCACAGACGTTGACGCCACGGCTGAATCTACTCTCAATGCAGAAGGTGAAACCGAGACAACGGAAACCGAATCAACGGTAGTAGAAGGTGTCACCGTTACCATCGCACAGATTGATACCGCACTGCGAAGCGGTCCCAGTACGGGCTATGACGTTGTCGCCCGTACCAGCGTGAGTGATGGTTTTCCGGTGATCGCTCGTTTCGGTGAAGGTAGCAGACTATGGTATCAGATTCAGCTTCCCGATGGTACGAACGGGTGGGTGTGGTCACGGGTGGCAACCTTGAATCCGCCGGACGCCGAAGTTCCCGTCGCAGAGAATGTGCCGCCAGCACCCTAAACGTTAGCGTTGATGCCGTCTCGCCAGTTCAACGCCAACATCATCGAGCGTGATTCCACGTTCAACCATCAGAACGAGCGTGTGATAGAACAGGTCGCTGAGTTCTGCGATCTGTTCTTCGCGTCCCTGACTTAAAGCGGCGACTACGACTTCGGTTGCTTCTTCACCGACTTTCTGCGCGATCTTGCCGATTCCCTTAGAAAGCAGTTTATTGGTGTAGCTGTCTGATTTTGGGTTTTGCTTACGATCCCGGATGATGGCTTCAAGTTCATTCAACTGCATGGATAACATCCTTTAGTGTGCGGTAGAAACACGAGATTTCTCCGGTATGACAGGCTGCGCCAGCGGGATCAACGAGGATGAGCAACGTATCCTCATCGCAGTCGATTTTAATCTCGCGCACTTTCTGGATATTGCCGGATGTCGCGCCTTTGTGCCACAACTCGCCCCGACTGCGACTCCAAAACACAGTTTCGCCCGTCTCAAGCGTTTTTTGCAGCGACTCCGCATTCATGTAAGCGACCATCAACACTTGATGCGTGGCTGCGTCTTGCACAACGGCAGGAATCAAGCCTTGTGTATCCCACTTGATCATAGAGGCTCCCATCCTGATAGGCGTACCGGTACGGCTTGATCTGCTAAATAGCGTTTCAAATCACCGATGCGAATTTCGTTGTAGTGGAACAGGGTTGCGGCAAGCGCCGCATCTGCACCATGAGTCAATGCCTCGCAGAAATGTTCCCTATTGCCCGCGCCGCCGGATGCAATCACCGGAATTGACACACTCTCGCTGACAGATTGCGTCAATTCAATGTTGTAGCCCGCTTTCGTACCGTCTCGATCCATGCTGGTCAAGAGGATTTCACCCGCGCCGCGATCTTGAACTTCTTTCGCCCAATCCAGCGCGTTTTTGCCTGTCGGGATGCGTCCACCGTTGATGAATACTTCCCACCGTCCATCAACCCATTTGGGATCGATGGCGACAACGATGCATTGACTGCCAAACGCCCATGCGCCCTGATTGATCAGGTCGGGAGTACGGATCGCGGCGCTGTTAATCGACACCTTGTCTGCGCCCGCTAGAAGGGTGGCTCGAATATCGTCAATGGTACGGATGCCGCCACCCACGCAAAAGGGGATGAAAAGGCTGTCCGCAACGCGGCGAACCATATCCAGCATGGTGTTCCGGTTCTCGTGTGAGGCGGTGATGTCTAGGAAAACCAGTTCGTCCGCGCCTTCACGGTCATAAATGATCGCCTGTTCAATGGGGTCGCCCGCATCGCGTAGATCAACGAAGTTGACACCTTTCACGACGCGCCCATTCATCACGTCAAGGCAGGGGATAATGCGTTTCGCCAGCATAGACTTAATTCCCTTCCGATGCTTCTAATGCTGCTTGGAGCGTGAACTTTTTCTCGTAAAGCGCCATGCCGATCACTGCACCCGCTACGACTCCCGTTTGGGCGAGGGCGCGAATGTCGTCTATGCCGCTCACACCGCCGGATGCGATGACCTGTAGTCCTGTTTCGCGGGCAAGTTTGACCGTCTCGTCAATGTTCACCCCCTGTAGACCGCCATCACGACTCACATCGGTGTAAAGGGCGTGCTTGACGCCAATAGACGCCATTTCTTTGCCGACACTGACAGGCGTGAGGTCAACAGTTTCTTTCCAGCCATGTGTAGCGATTTTGCCATTTTTCGCATCCAATGCCACACAGATCGCGTCCGCGCCCCACCGCGCAACCGCCTCGGCTAACAGTTCCGGCTTTTGGATCGCCGCCGTGCCGATCACCGCACGATTCGCGCCTGCGTTGAATGCTAACGCAATATCTTCAATGCTACGCAAGCCGCCACCAAACTGGATTTTGGCTTCAAAGGCGGCGATACGCTCCAAAATCAGGCTGTTATCGTTGGCTACAGCGAACGCGCCATCCAGATTGACCATGTGAATCCACTGTGCGCCGTCCTCAATCCAAGCTAATGCGGTTGATACCGGATCATCACTGAAAATGGTCTGGCGGTTGGGGTCGCCCTCACGCAGTCGCACGACTTTTCCGCCGCGTAAATCAATTGCCGGGTAAATGATCATGATGGGGTGTACTCCAAGAAATTAGTCAGAATTTGCAACCCGATTCGCTGGCTCTTTTCGGGGTGGAACTGCACGCCGAATAGGTTTCTATGGGCGACTCCGGCTGTAAAAGGGATACCGTAATCGACGGATAGAATGATGTCTTGCGGGTTCGTCGGGACACAATAATAGCTGTGGACGAAATAGGCGTAACTGTCTGCTGATATGTTGTTGAGCAGGGGAGACGGACGCATCAGCATGAGGTTGTTCCAGCCCATGTGAGGGACTTTCAAGCCGGGGCGATCCTCAAAGCGGGTAACGTGACCGGGAAGCAAACCAAGCCCTTCATGATTGCCCATTTCATCGCTCGACTCGAACAGGAACTGCATCCCTAAACAGATGCCCAAGTAGGGGATACCCGCATTTACAGCGTCACGGATGGGCTGTACCATGCCTTGCTCACGTAGTTTTTCCATACCCGCGCCAAATGCGCCAACTCCCGGCAAAATGATCTTGTCCGCGTCGCGCAGTTCGTGGGGTTCGCGCACGACCCGCATATTTTCGATGCCTAACGCGGTGAGCGCGTGCAAGACGCTCCGCAAGTTACCTGCTCCATAGTCGATGACTGCTAACATACGCCTCCCATAAAAAAGAAAGAAAGAAACGGATCAAACAGGAATAAAAATAGCCCCGCAAGGTGCGGGGCTATTTGCAAAGCAAAAATGTCAGCGTGACGACTAACTAGTCCAACACCCGGTGAAACTTTTTGGTCAGATGATGATGGTTCTGGTTTAGTTGAAAAAACTTCATTCGTCACCTCAGAATAGGGCGAGTATAACGGCTTGGTCTTTGCTTGTCAATGTGACGCAAGCCGATACAATAGCGCGGTGTATCAGGAGAATGATAACGTGATCGCGCTCCTCACCGATTTTGGTACTACCGATATTTATGTTGGCGTAATGAAGGGGGTCATTCTGTCGATTGACCCGCAAGCACAGATCATCGACATCACGCACGATATTCAGCCGCAGAATGTGCGCCAAGCCGCCTTTGCTTTGCTCAACAGCTATCGTTATTTCCCCGAAGGGACACTGTTTCTAACAATTGTTGACCCTGATGTGGGTACTGACCGCAAGCCGATAGTTGTTCAAGCGGGTAAATATACGTTCGTTGCACCCGATAATGGGGTGTTGAGCTATGTTTTGTACGAAATCCGTGATGCGTTTGCCATTGAGCTTAATAACCCGACTTATCAACTGGCAACCGTGAGCAGTACCTTTCACGGGCGTGATATTTTCGCGCCAGCGGCGGCACATCTGGCGAAAGGGGTGGCGCTGCGGGCTATGGGTACACCGATGTTGTACCCGGTGACGCTGCCTGAACCTACTTTGAGCGTTAGCCCGAAAAAAATCACCGGGGAAGTGATGCATATTGATCACTTCGGCAACCTCATCACGAGCATTGGCTATTTGCGCTGGGTTGCGCCGGAACGTTTGACGTTGAATAAGCGGTTTGGTGAATTTGCGACTGCTCCTGTCCCTGCCACGACTGCGATTGTCGGGGTGGGTGATACTGTGATCACAGGCATTCGCCGGATGTTCGGGGAAGCGGAGCGGGGCGATGTGCTGGCGTTGGTCGAAAGCAACGGCTACTTAGAGATAGCAGTCAATCAAGGGAGCGCCGCTGCCCGCTTAGATGTCAGTATCGGGGATCGAATCGAGCTGCAAATCGGTTAAAGATCGCACAAAGAACGAATGAATAAGGAACGAATAAAGGTTGGATAACCCATGCAGCAATTTGTAATTGAAGGTGGACACCCGCTTTCGGGTGAAGTCACCGTTAGCGGGAACAAAAATGCCGCCTTAAAAATGCTACCCGCGTGCCTGTTGACCGATCAGCCTGTGATTTTGCATAACATGCCGAATATTGGCGATGTTAGAACGCTTATCGACATCATGCGGCATCTGGGTGTGGAAATCGAATGGATTAGTACAAGCGATCTTCGTGTCCATGCGCGTGAAGTGACTTCAACGTCGGTTGATCCCACATTGGCGGGACGACTCCGCGCCAGTATTGTTCTCGCTGCGCCAATGCTGGCGCGATGCGGGCGCGTACATTTGCCTTTGCCGGGGGGTGATGCGATTGGCGAACGCCGCTTAGATATGCATGTGCTGGCACTTCGTAAACTTGGCGCACAGGTCGATTATGACGGACACGCATTCGATATGCGTGCGGATTCGCTCATCGGTGCGGATATTCTGCTGAATGAAGCCAGCGTTACAGCGACGGAAAACTCACTCATGGCGGCAGTGCTGGCTAAAGGCACGACGATTATTCGGAATGCCGCCAGCGAACCCCATGTGCAAGATTTGTGCAATATGCTGGTGACGTTGGGCGCACAGATTGACGGAATCGGCTCGAACCGCCTGACCATTCAGGGAGTCGATAAGCTGAATGGGGGCGAAGCGCGAATTGGCGCAGATTACATGGAAGTGGGCAGTTTCATTGGCGCGGCGGCGGTCACAGGCGGCGAGATCACGATCAAACAAGCTGACCCGCAGTATCTTGACATGATCGCGCTGGTATTTGAACGGTTTGGGGTGACATGGGAAACGCAGGGCGAGGATGTCTTTGTCCCTTCCTCGCAATCGCTCACCGTGATACCCGATTTAGGCAACCGGATTCCTATCGTCAAAGCGCAACCCTGGCCCGCCTTCCCGCCTGATTTGATGAGTATCGCGCTGGTGGTTGCTACCCAAAGCGCGGGGACGGTCTTATTCCACGATTGGATGTACGAGAGTCGATTCTTTTTTACTGACAAGTTGATGCGAATGGGCGCACGCATTACCCTATGCGATCCTCATCGGGTGTTAGTGCAAGGTCCAACCGCATTGAATGGAGTCCCGTATATCTCAAGCCCTGATATTCGCGCTGGTATGGCGATGCTGCTGGCAGCACTGAGCGCAAAAGGCGAAACACGAATCGCAAATATTCAGCAAATTGATAAAGGTTATGAGCGAATCGAGGAAAAGCTGACTGCGTTGGGGGCGCAAATCGTCCGCATCAATGAAGGCGAACTGCCGACGGAGTTCAGCCTTTAATAGACGGAAACCACTAGCGCCGAACGCGAATATCCCCTTGACGACGAGTCACACCAAGCGAATCGAGATGCTCAAGTAGGGCGACAGCCACTTTGCGCGAGGTATCCAGTTGATCGCGCAGAGCGGCAACCGTGATTGAATCGTGTGCATCTATGGTTTCTAGAACGATACTCACTATATCAGCGTAAACAGGGGTCGTTACTATCACAGTAGGCGATAACTGGACGATGTCGCCTAATTCGATCAATGCGTGCAGAACGTCAACGCCAACGAGGGCAGCCGCTTCCTCAAGGGAAATTGAGATGGAATTTTGCATGACCAGCATCAATTGGTCGATCAGGGTTTTTTGTGCGTAGTCAAAATGAACTTGATGATCATGGAAACGCAAGCGATCTTTTTCTGCGATGATGTCAGGCAATTGCTCAAGATAGAGCGTCAATACAGCTTGTGTGATGCCTAGTCGATTTCGCAATTCTTCACGCGACATGCCCAAGTGCAACGGGTTTGTCAGGTGATACTGCTGAAGGTCATTTGTTATTCGGGAGCGAATTGATTGCCACACACCAGAGGACAAGATTGAGCCATCAGAAAATTCGATGATGAGGTTCTGACGGTGGGCGGCAGCAAGGATAGAGGCAAAATCACTTTCTGGATAAGCAAGTTGTTTAAGTAGGGCAGTTGGTTTTGATGGCATCAACGCCAGTTGTGCGAGTTGTTCAGCAGGTGTTCCTGTGAGCCGTGTTTCTAAAGAGGCGATCACCTCTGGCTGAAAGCGTCGCCAACGTTTTGCAGGATGTGCATCGACAATCACGCCACCGCCAATGGTTTGAGCAGGGGAAGGGTAGCGCAAGATATAGCGATCCCTTTTTGCAATCGCTAACGGTTGGTCAAGTTGAAGCTGCAACCATCCTTGTGAACCGGGAAGAAGCGCATCATCGTTGAGTAGACGCACACGGGCGTTGGACTCGGCTGTGCCGACAAAGATTTTGACCTGTGCATTATGTTTGAGCGGACGATCAACAGTTGATAGATGGCGAAAATGAACATCCACGCGATCTGTTGAGTCAAGTTGACCGGGATACGTCAATACGTCGCCACGTTTGACCGCGTGGCGATCAATCCCAGTCAAGTTGACTGCAACACGACTACCGGGATAGGCAACCTCAACGGCTTGGTTATAACTTTGTAGCCCGCGTATGCGTGTAGTCAATCCCATTGGTTGAATACTGATCGTGTCACCTATATGAAGCGATGCGCCTAAAAGCGTCCCTGTAACCACTGTGCCAAACCCCCTCATCGTAAACACACGGTCTATCGCAAGATGGGGAAGTCCCGTAATGGAGTGGAGCAGGGGAGCAAGCGCGGCAATTCGATTCAGAAGATAAGGAATACCTTCGCCTGTGAATGCCGATACGGGGATCATTTCGGCATTCGCCAGCGAGGTTTTAGCAATTTGCGCGGAGATGTCTGATTTGATCAGCACAAGCCATTCGGGGTCTGAGACGAGGTCGCTCTTTGTAAGGACGATCAAGCCATGCTGAATACCCAATAAATTGAGGATAGCCAGATGTTCGCGGGTTTGTGGCATCATGCCTTCATCAGCGGCTATGACGAGCAGAACAGCGTCAATACTGCCAATGCCCGCCAGCATATTCCCGATGAAGTCACGATGACCCGGCACATCAACAATACCGAGCAATTCACCATCGGGCAGGGACAGCCACGCGAAACCCAGATCAATCGTCATTTCGCGGATTTTTTCTTCTGCGAGACGGTCAGGATCGATTCCTGTCAGACACTTGACCAGCGTCGATTTACCATGATCGACATGTCCCGCCGTCCCAATGACGCGCATTTAAATCAAAGACACACACGCGAATAAACCACGCTTATTTCGTCCCATTGCTGCCGGTTGTGGTGGTTTGTTTAGGTGCGCCCACTGTATCGTAGGTGAGCAAAAGCGCCTGATAACGTTCGCGGTAGAGTTGAGCGCGTTCCCGTTCAAGATTCCACAGTCGAGAGAGGCTGTCTTGCAGGGGTGGAAAGAACAGTTGAACTTCATCTAGTTTCTGCACAAAGCGTTCAAAATCTTTATCGTGCATACGCCAGACTTCATCATTGGAGAGCGTAAACTGTTTCCAGCGTTTCTGGTCGTCTGAGCGCCAGTCGTTCCATTCTTGACGGAAACGTTCTTCGCTAAGGCGCTGCATTTCTGCGACTTCGTTGATTCGACGCTCCAAACGATCTCCAATACGCTCGAAATCATCAATGATCTTTTTCATCTCGCGGTAGGCTTCTGCCCATGATTCAAACCGTTCGATGTTTTTCTGCATGACGTTTTCTTGTTCACCAAAGCGTTTTAGCAAATCCCCGACTTGCTGATCGTGCTGCTGCTGCGAGAGCGTTTGCTGGTCGATAAACTGCTGGATTTGTTCACGACGATCCCGATCACCGTTTTGGATGTCTTGAACCTTGCGTTCGTTACGCAGCGATAAGTCTTCCAGCAAGGTGATCTTCGGCTTGACCGAGTCGATTTGCTTGCGAAGTTCAGGCTGTTCAGATTCGACTTCCGAGAGGCGGCGGGCGTCCTGTCGGCGCTGTTCTTCAAGGTAGGCGAGGCGGCGATCCGGGTCTTCGAGGCGCTTATACAGGTCATCCACGCGGGTTTGCAAGTTGGCTACCACGCCCGCAAGTCGATCTCTTTCGACGTTAAGGGCGGGTAGTTCAGTCGCCTGTCGTTCTAATTTGCCGAGTTTTTCGGTTAGCTCTCGCACAGGACGCATGACTGCTTCACGCGCCAACTCTGCACGGCGTTCGGTTTCGCGTTCGGCGGTGAGTCGTTTAGATTCTACGCCTTCGATCATCTGCTGCAATTCTTTTCGCATTTGATCGGTTACTTCGGCATCACGCCCATTTACGGCGACTTGCCCACGCATTACGCTCTGGTCAGACTCTACGCTGCCGACGCGCCGCAACAGTGTTTCAAGCGATTCCTGCTGCTGTGCCAAACGTTCCTGTAGGGTTGCAATGGTCGCTTTATCGCGGCGCCGTTCTTCATCCAACCACTCAATCATGCGTGCTGCTTGGTTTATGTCCATGCGTGACGCTTTCCCTTAATACTCAGTCGAAGTGTCCCAATTATAACACGCAATAAACGCTTCTTTCACTGATACAAGCGTTATGCTCACGACTCCTCTACAACACCGTATGCACAAGCACTGCGGTTCATGATTTTGCTTGACAAAAACCGTCTCGTTTCCTATAGTCACTGCAATTAATGAAAGGATGGGACAGGTCGAATGCAGTCGTGTGAACATGTAAAACTAATTCAGAATGTCACGCCTAATACGAAGGGCTGTGAAGAATGTTTAAAAACGGGAGATCGCTGGGTGCATCTGCGGATTTGTCTCACATGCGGACACGTAGGATGCTGCGATTCTTCTAAGAATAAGCACGCAACAAAGCATTTTCACGCGGCGGGACACCCTATGGTCAAGTCGCTAGAACCCGGTGAAGTATGGGGATACTGCTACGCCGACGACATCTTTTATGAAGAAATCTGACCACAACAAATACTCGCAGCTACAAGATCATTAATCAAACACCGCCGGATTCAGGCGGTGTTTGGCGTCAGCGGGCGACTTCACGCGGGGGATGAGCCTTCGTCCAATCGTGCAACGAATGCTCAATTTGATCTATAGAGTCAAAAATGAATAGGGTGTTGTGCATTTTGTGCGGGCTAGGGTCGATTTTCTCAAAGGCTTCGAGAGAATAGGGTACACGTTGCACATCGTCTGTGTAGGAACGTTGTAATTCACCATACGATGACATCAAACCCGCGCCAAGTGCCTTTAATTCCCCGTCTTCCCAGATAAAGCCGAATTCGATGGAATACCACCATAAACTGCCCAACGATCTACGCTCATTTTTGGCGTAATGAATGGCTTCTTTGCCGAACTGCTGCAAATAATCTGCGTAGCGTTGGTCTGCCATAAATGGCAAATGCCCGAATGTGTCATGGAAAATGTCGGGCAGAGGCGTATAGTCCACTGCATCGCGGTCACGAATGTATTCTGTGACGAGGAATTGACGGCGTGCTAACGCTTCAAACCAATCTTGCCCATCTGAATATTGAATGTCAGTGCTGACCAATTCCCATCCGACGAGCTGCGTCAACTGATGGCTTAGCTGAGCGAAGTCGGGGATTCGCTCTGACTGTAAGCCGAGTTTTTTGCATCCATCGAGCCACAAACGTGTACCGTATTTTTCAACCTGTGGGTACTGCCGCTCGTACATGATGCGCCAGATTTCACTTTCGGCGTCTGAAAATTGTTTAAATGGTCTTCGTGTAGTCATCAACCCTTAACTCCTAACACCACACTTGCAAATGAAATTCGGGCGGTCACTCACCATCACCTACCAACCAAGAATCCATATATTCGGGTTTCTCAAACTCAACAGCATCCACTGTCAACTGAAGTGGATGAAAGGTATCGATCATCACCGCCAGTTCTTCTGTTTTAACAGCACCGAGAGATGCTTCTGTAGCGCCGGGTTGAGGTCCATGGGGCAATCCATATGGGTGAAGCGTGATGTCATACTTATCAATGCCTTTGCGCGACATAAAGTTGCCATCACAGTAATAGATCACTTCATCAGAATTCACA
>Ga0163147_10006639_pt1 | contig 13448 bp, 10 predicted proteins | sample OliLakLV19MP6G1_FD_148597 | JGI IMG/M metagenome (GOLD analysis project Ga0163147, IMG submission 148597) | Freshwater microbial mat bacterial communities from Lake Vanda, McMurdo Dry Valleys, Antarctica- Oligotrophic Lake LV.19.MP6.G1 | ecosystem: Environmental > Aquatic > Freshwater > Lake >...
GCAACGACTTCGCCTCCCCGCTTCCCAGGCCCCGGTCCAAAATCGACGACCCAGTCGGCCGCCCGGATCGTCTCCTCGTCATGCTCGACGACCACGACGGTGTTGCCCTTGTCGCGAAGCTGTTCGAGGGCACCCAGGAGCCTTGAATTGTCACGCGGGTGAAGCCCGATCGAAGGCTCGTCGAGCACGTAAAGCACGCCCGAAAGCCCAGCGCCGATCTGCGCCGCCAGACGAATGCGCTGGCTCTCGCCTCCGGAGAGCGTCGGGGCCTTGCGGTCGAGCGCGAGGTAGTCGAGCCCCACCTCGTCGAGGAACGCGAGCCGCCCGCGAATCTCTTTGAGGAGCTCGGTAGCGATCACTTCCTGCGTCGGATCGAGTGCGACGTCTGAAAGAAACTCCCGCGCTTCTGCGATGGGCAGGGCGCAGAGTGCGTCGAGTGAAAGCTCTGCTTCACGCATGGCTCGGCCATCCTGGCCGCTCCTGCTTGGCGACCTCCGGTCGCTGGTGGCGACCCGGACCCCCGGCCCTGGCGCCTCACGGCGACTCTTCGTGCCGGCTTTCGGCTCTCTGCCTTCGGCTTTTGCCCCATCGGCCCAGCGCGGCGATGCGGTCGTGATCCTGACCGCCCTCGCCTGCGGCGCGAGCCGCGCGCCGTGGCAGTCGTAGCACGGAGTCACGCTCATGAGTTTCTCGAGCATCCGCCGGATGATGCCGCTTTTGGCATTCCGCCAGCGAGCCGCGAGCAGGGCTCGGATGCCCTCGAACTTCGTGTTCGCCCCGCGTTCGGCACGCCCGCGTTTCAACGAGACCTTGATCGTGTCGACACCCGTACCGTCGAGCCAGATTTTTCGTTGGGCCGGCGTGAGGTCTTTCCAGGGCGTGTCGAGCAGCGTGCCCGGGTCGAGTTTTTTCTTCTCCTCGGCATAGGCTGCGACGCCATTGAAGAGCCGCCGCATCCAGCGGGGCATGTCACGGAAGGTGCCGAGCACGCCCAGGGCTCCCTTGCGGAGCGATTTGTCTGGACTGGTGACGAGCTTGGCTGGATCGATGCCATAAATGTCACCGAGGCCGTCGCAGGTGGGGCAGGCTCCCTGGGGACTGTTGAAACTGAAAAGCTGCGGCTCAGGGGTGTCGTAGCTCACTCCACAGGCCGCACAGGCGTAGCGACTGGAAAGCACGAACGAAAATAGGGTCGGGAGCTCTTTTTCCGCCGCAAACGAAAATAGGGACGGGAGCTCTTTTTCCGCCGCGGAAAAAGAGCTCCCGTCCCTATTTTCTTCCGCCACGATGACCTGACCGCCGCCCGTGTCGAGCGCGAGTTTTACTGCTTCGGCCAAACGGCTGCGGGTGTCGTCGCCCGGGATGAGCCGATCGACGACCACCTCGATCGTGTGCTTGAGCAGTTTTTCAAGGTGTGGCGGCTCCTCAACGCGGCATACGCTGCCATCGACGCGCGCCCGTGTAAACCCTTGCCGCACAAGGTCGGCAAAGAGATCGCGATGCTCCCCCTTCGCCTCTCGCACGAGCGGCGCGAGGATCATCACCCGCCGGCCGCTGCATGCCACCAGGATCCGCTCCACGATCTGGTCTCGCGGCTGGGCTTCGAGCACGGCGTCGCACGTCGGACAGTGGGCGGTGCCCACCCGCGCGAAAAGCACGCGGAGAAAATCGTGGATCTCCGTCATCGTCGCGACGGTCGAGCGGGGATTGGTGCCGGCCGACTTCTGCGCGATCGAGATGGCCGGCGAGAGCCCAGTGACGGAGTCAACGTCGGGCCTGGGAAGCTGCCCTAAAAACTGCCGGGCAAACGTCGAAAGACTTTCGACATACCGCCGCTGCCCTTCGGCATAGAGCGTGTCAAAGGCGAGGCTCGATTTGCCCGAGCCGCTCACGCCTGAGAGGCACACGAGCCGACCCCGTGGCAGCCCCACCGTCACGTCGCGGAGGTTGTGCTCGCGGGCGCCACGGATGACGATCGGAGGGACGTGCATGCAGGGCGACGCCGAAGGCAGGAGCCAAAAAAAAGGGGCAGGCTTGTAAAGAATAGACGATTGCCCCTCACCGGCAGCGGCCGTCGCTGGACAGGCCCTCTGGGCCGCCGTACCATCGAGTTTCCCCAATCGGGGCGGTAGCTCAACTGGGAGAGCGCGGCGTTCGCAATGCCGAGGTTGGGAGTTCGATCCTCCTCCGCTCCATCTATAAGGCTGGCGGGCCATCCATTCGCCCCGGCAGCCTTTCCCGGCCTCCGCCGGGCGACCGCACCTCCGGGCGGTCGGGCTCGTACGCGTTTCGGTGTCGTAAGCCTGAGCAGGCGGGGCGCGGGTTACTTGGGAAGCCATTTTGGCGCGGTGGTATCCTGGGCACGGGCGCAGGAATCTGGCGATGGCGACTGACTCGCAGACGATGCCGGTGACGGTGAGCGGGGATCGCTCCACCGAGCTCATGCTGCGCGTGCGCGATGGCGATAGCGGAGCCTTCGCCGAGCTGGTCGAGCTGTGGCAGAGCCGACTCGTCACGCTCTTCCTCCACCACACCGGCGACCACTCCACTGCCGAGGATCTCGCGCAGGAGACCTTCCTGCGGGTCTACCGGGCGAGGGAACGCTACCGCCCCACCGCCAAGTTCACGACGTGGGTTCACACGATCGCCCTCCGTGTGGCCAGCGACCTGCGGCAACGGGCCTACCGGCGGCTCGAAAGGGGCGTGCCAAACACCACCAGTGCCTCGTCGAGCTCGATCGGCCTCGACCACCTAGCCGTTGCCGCCAGTGGGCTCATGCCAGCCCGTGTTGCCGACCGCGGCGAGCTGCAAGGCGTCGTGCAGCGGGCACTCGGTGAGCTCGGCGAGCGGCAGCGGATGGCGTTGCTCCTGGCCAAGTTCGAACAGTGCTCCTACGAGGAGATCGCTGCGGCCCTCGAGACGTCCGTGCCGGCGGTCAAGTCGCTTCTGTTCCGCGCCCGTGACCAGCTCCGCCAGGCGCTCTCCGCCTACGTCAAGGAGTGACAGCGATGCGAGACACCGACACCTCTGGAAACGGAATCACGGGTACCAACACACGACCGGCAGACGATCTCGGCGACGTCTGGGATGCGCTCGATACGCTTCCGCGGGCCACTCCAGCGGCTGATCTGTCGGCCACGACGGTCGAGCTCGTGGCCGCGCGGGCGACGAGGGATGGGGGCCGCGAGGCGATCCCGACGCCACGATTGCTCGATCGCATCGTGCCGCTCGTGGCGATCATCGGCGGGCTCGTGCTCGGCGTGTTCTGGGGCCGCCTGTCCACGCCCGACCCCGACCAGCGGATCCTCGAGCGGCTGCCGGTCATCGAACACCTCGGGCTCCTTCAGGAGTCCGGAAGCGTGGAGTTTCTCGAGGCCTTGGCGGAACAGATGAAGGCAGGCCAGGGGAACGGTCCCCGTTGGCTGAAGGTGCTCCGCGACCCTGCGGAGCTCCGCGCGGAGGCGCAGGAGTTCGACGTGGCACTTCGATCGCTTCGGGATGAACGTGCCAGTGATGAATCGTCAAGTAACCGAATCGCAAGACGCCGCGACGAAGTCGAAAGTCTCTCCACGGGCGACCTCGCGGCGCTCGAAAAATCGGCGGGCACGTTCGAGGCCCTTCCGGCGGTCGATCGCCGCGACCTGGAACGCGTTGCCGCGGCGCTCGCCGATCCGACGCAGGCGTCCCTCCGCGACGCCGCGAAGCTCTGGCACATCATCATCGCCGCGATCAATCCCGCCTTCCGGCGGAACATCGTCGATATGTCCTCGGCCGAGCGGATCGAGTGGCTCACCCGCACGGCCGGTCGCTTCGATCCGCGGATGCCGTACCGAACCCGCGAGGACGATCGTGGCGGCGACCGGCGGCCCCCTGCGCCTCGCGGCGAAGGTGCTGACGACCGCGATGGGAATAGTCGATGGCCGGGGCCTTTCCAGCGGCAGCCACCTGGCTCGGGCCCACAGAGTGGTCCGAACGGCCGGCATGGCGAAGGCCCACCACCGCTTCCTCGCGGGCCGTCGATCAGGCCGGCGGTGCCGCCCCGGCCAGATTCTCCGGGGGAAGACTCCTCAGAAAATCGAGCAGAGCCGCGTTAAAAATCTCGGGCCGCTCGAGCGGCACGAGATGGCCGGCGTGCGGCACTTCCAAGAGTTTTGAGTGGGGAATGACCGCTTCGGCAGTCTCCATGCAGGCCCGCGGCGTGATCACGTCCTCGGCGCCGACGACAAGCAGCGTTGGCACGGTCACGCGCCGCATCGCATCGGTCATGTCGGGCCGCCTGCCGAGCGCCGCAAGCGCCGCCTGAATCGTGGGCACCGGCTGGCTCACGATCGACCGCCGCAAGAGTTCGATCGCTTCGCTTCGCCCCGGAACTGCCCGTGCCTCCGGCGATGTGCCCAGCAGCCGCGGGATCATCGCATCGGCCAGGATCGTCTGGCCAACTCGGCCAACACTCGCAGCGAGGTCGGCCCTTCCGGCGCGGGCCTCATCGGTGTCGGCTTCGAGTTTGGTATCGACCAAGACGAGCGCGGCAACGCGGTCGGGATATCGCGAGGCGACGTGCTGGGCCACATAGCCCCCCATGGAGACGCCGCAGATGACGGCGGGGCGATCGATATGGAGCGCATCGAGCAAGGCTACTGCGTCATCAGCTAAGCCAGCGATGCTCTCGGGGAGCCCACCTGCGCTCTGCCCAAAGCCGCGCTGGTCGGGCACGATGAGACGAACATGGTCGGCGAGGGATTCCTGCCGGTGCCACATCCGGTGGTCGAGCGGAAAAGCATGGAGCAAGAGCACCGGGAGCCCAGAGCCGGACGTGTGAACGGCAAGCCTCGTGTCTCCCAGGGCGACATGGTGCGTGTGGGTCATGACATCATGCGGCCACGCGTTCACGGCGTCAGCGGGCTGCTCAACTCCTTGGCTTCGGCGGCCCGGGCCTCAAAGCGGGCCAGGTTACGGCGGATCGCATGGCTGTGGGGCTCCTGTCGCTGCGCGAGCCGCTGAGTGCGGATCGCGCGGGCGAAGTTCCCCGCGGCCGCGTGGCAGTGGGCAAGCGTATCGAGGTAGCTGCCGCTATCGAAGGATTGCTCGAGCGACAACCGTGAATACTCGATCGCGCGGGCGATGTCCCCTGCGGTGTTGGCGACAAGCCAGGCATACTCATTCCGGCTATTCGGGTCATCGGGCAGCGCCCGAACTTCCTCTTCGATCGCCGCAAGTGCCTTGGTCACCCGATCGGCGGCCTCGGCCTGCTGTGCCGGCGTGTTGTCGGCGAGCCGGTAGAGCGCGATGAGCGTATCGACATCCTTGCCATAGGCGCGAAGGGACGCTTCGAGCTGCTGCCGCTGGCGGATCGTGTTGCCGACAGCTGCCGCCGCGCAGGCCTCGAAATAAAACATACGGGAACGCACGGACCTGGGATCGCGTTCGATCAGCATGAAGGCGCCCTCGACGTCATCGTCCTTGCCGCCATCCTCGAGCTCGCGACGGAGGATCACAGCCGCATCGGTATCCCGCTGCCGGTCGTGGAAGAACTCCGAGGCGAGGACTGCCGCCAGGGCACGCAGCGCCCGAGGCGACTCGCGGTTGTCGAGCACCGCGCGATACTCCCGCTCGGCCCAGTCGTCTGCGCCGAAGCGGGCCAGGAGCATCGCCACCTGCAGCCGCTGCGTGAAGTCGCCCGCCTCGGCCAGCCTTGCGGCGGCGGCGGCTGAAAGGGCGACCGAACGGGCCGCTGCATTCGGGCCAGCACGCGATCGCCAGGCGATGGCCGCCGCATACTCGAGCAGCGGTGATACCTTCTGCTCGGTCAAGCGATCGTCCAGCAGATCAACCGACTCAGGCACTCCGTGGGACGCGAGCCATTCGAGATCTGCGACGGTCTGACTGTCCTTATCCGCGACCGCGCCATCTGCCGACTCAAAGAGGAGAGCCGCCTGAGCAAGCGCCTCCTTGCGTCGGCCTTCCCGTGCCAACAGCTCAGCCAGACAGCGGCGAAAGATCCTTCCGGTGCGGGCGCTGCCCCCCCCCGGCTCACTCGCAAGGCCCGGCACGGCCTCGCCGCCATTCTCGCTGTCGAGCGAGGCAACGCTGGCCACCACGGCATCGATCCCACGAGCCGCCTCCGGCGCCGTGGCGGCCGTGGCGGTCGTGGCGGCGACGAGGCCACGGAGGAATACCGCGGCCGGTCGCCGGCTCGGCCCCAGGCCCGCGATGATCTTGGGCGCGATGCCAGCCCAGAAGGGATCGTCGGGCTGCCACTCCCGCGCCAGAAGCGCCGCGGCGATCCGCGAACCCGTCGCCGTTCGCTCGAGGCGGATGATGCGGGCCAGCGGCTCGATGCCGACGTCGTCGTCGAGTCGCAGGAGGCGATGCATGATCCGTACCCGCTCGCCGAGACGCGCTTTGGCAAACGATTCGAGCAGTGCCGTGACCTCGGGAGGATCATCGGCGGCCGTCAGCGGAAGCGCGTCGGCAAGCCACTTCGCCCGCAGGGCCACCTCGAGGTCGTCGCTCAGCTCGGCCGCTGCCAGGAGCGCATCGGCAGCCGCAGGACCGATCGCCGAGAGTCGTGCCGAGGCTGTCTCCCGCACGGCGTAGTCGGCATCACCCAGTTGACGGACAAGCGACGCAATTTCGTCTGCCGAGGATTCCACGGCCGGTGACGCCGTGGCCGCGGGCACCATGCCGAGGCCGAGCACACCAACCAAAAGCCACCGGCGTAAGCCGGGGGATGGCGTGCCGTTCAGGTTCGCAGTCGCCAGGCGCATGGGACGCTCGCTCGGGGCACGACCCCCTCACTGGCGTGAGGGGCTTTTATTGTTGCATACCAGGGTTGGCGACAAGAATGGCGCCGACCGGATGGCACCCCTCACTGGCGTGAGGGGCTTTTATTGTTGCATACGAGGGTTGGCGACAAGAATGGCGCCGACCGGATATCACCCCTCACTGGCGTGAGGGGCTTGGCGTGATGGGCTTGTATTGTTGCATACCACACGCCGACGAGACCACCGGTCGGTCAGGGTGCGTCTGGCTCAATCCCAAGGTCGCGGATCGTGACGAGGGACTCCAGCGGAATGCCCCGCGCCGCGAGGGCTTCACGCCCTCCGGCAAGCCGGTCGATGACCGCCACGAGCCTCTCCACGACGAGGCCGAACTCGACCGCCCGGTCGATCGCCAGAAGCGACGAGCCACCCGTCGTGATGACATCTTCCACGATGACCACCCGCTGCCCCGGCTCAACCGGCCCCTCAATATAGCGCTTGAGCCCGTGCCCCTTGGGCTCCTTGCGTACAAGGAACCCCTTGAGGGGGAGCCCCGCGACGCCCGCCATCGTCACGACCGCGGAGGTGACCGGATCGGCTCCAATGCTCATTCCGCCGACGGCCACCGGAAGGGGGCCGAGGGATTCGAGCCGCCGCAGGATGGTTCGGCCCACGAGCATGGCGCCGTGGGCGTCGAGCACAACCTGCTTGGCGTCGAGGTAAAAGCTCGCCTGGGCTCCGCTGGCCAGGGTGAAGGTGCCCCGCTTCAAGGCCCGCGAGGCCACCAGATCGAGAAGCTCGGGGTCACAGGCCGCGGGGGGAACAGTCGTCGTTGGCTCGCTCATCATGCCGAGGAGTATATAGAGGAGGTGAGCCCGTGGCGGCAGGAGCGGCCTCGCGGAGCTAAAATGGGCTGACCGGCGATTCCCGGTCTGGCGATTCCCGGTCTACGGTTTCTGGAGCGCGGGTCATGTGGCATGGTCGGGTCGTTCGCGGCGCTTCCTGCTGCCTCGCGCTTGCGGCATGCGTGCTCACGGCCTTTCGTGCCGACGCGGAGCCGCCGGAGGCACCGTCTCCCGAGGTCATCCTCCTGCCAGTGCCACTGCCGCTGACGGGGAATCGTGATAACCAGGTTCGCGGCACCATCCTCCGCCAACTCGATCGCCTTCGCGGCCAGCCCGACAGGCGGGGCGTGCTCGTGCTGCGATTTGACGCTATCGATGACGACGACGCATCGGCCAGCGATTTTGGTCGCGCTCTCGAGCTGGCGCGATTTCTCACAAGCGGCCGATTGGACGGCGTGAAGACTGTGGCGTGGCTCCCCGAAGGCGCGCGTGGCCACGCGGTCTTGGTCGCGCTGGCCTGTGACACGATCGCGATGCCGGCGACGGCCACGCTTGGTCCAGCAAATGAGCGGGAGCCTGTCGTGGACGACGCGATGCGGGCGGCCTACCGAGAGATCGCTGCTCGCCGTCGAACCGTGCCTTCGGCCGTGGCGGTGGGCCTCATCGATCCGGCGACGCGCGTGCTCCGGGTGACGACCGACGGAGGGAGCGAGTTTGTCGTCGAAGCGGCGCTTGCCGAGGTTGAGGAACGGGCCACGGTGGTGGCGACGGAGCGGCTCGAGCCCGTGCCGCTGGTCTTCACGGGAAGACGGGCTCGGGAGTTGGGGTTTGTGGGCCTGCTGGCTTCATCGCCGGCAGAGCTGGCCCGCGGCCTCGGGGTCGCCGAGCGGTCGCTTGCAGCCGATCCGTCGCTCGAGGGTGGCTGGAAGGGGGTGCAGGTGTCGCTGGCCGGTGGGATCACCCCCGACGCCGTGTCGCGGGTGCGAACTCGCATCGAGCGGGCGGTCAATGATGGGGCAAACTTTATCTGCCTCCGAATCACCTCGGCGGGTGGCGCGCCCGAGCAGAGCCTCGTGCTCGCCAACTGGCTTGCGGGGCTCGATCCGGCGCGGGTGCGAACGGTCGCCTGGGTGCCGACCGAAGCCCGGGGCGATGCGGCGCTGGTGGCGCTGGCATGCGACGAGCTTGTCATGCAACCCACCGCGGTCCTTGGCGGTGAAGGCGCTGCGGCGATTGACCAGCCCCGGGCCGACGCAATCGCGGTGGCGTGGCGGGCAGGGGTGGCCACGCTCCGGGATCGCTCCTGGTCGCTACCGCTGGCAACCATTCTCCCAGGGATCACCGTGCGGCGGGCCGAGCAGCAGGGCACCGGGCGAATCGAGTACTTCTCGAAGGAAGAGATCGACGCACGAAAAGATCGTGACGAATGGCGGCTCGGTGGTGAGGTTGGGACGAGCCCGCTGGTGCTCAGCGGTCGCCGGGCCGAGGAACTGGGGCTTACCGCGCATGTGGTCGATGACCTAGCCGGTCTGCGTCGGGCCTACGGGCTCGACGAGGCCATGGGCATCGTCGAACCGGGCTGGGCCGACGAGCTGTTGGCCGCACTCGCCAGCCCGAGCCTCGCCTGGCTCCTGCTGCTCATCGGTGGCGCCGGGCTCTACATCGAGCTCAAGACGCCCGGCGTGGGGTTCGGCGGGTTTGTCGCAATGGTGGCGTTCATCGTTTACTTCTGGAGTCAGTATCTCAACGGCACGGCCGGGTGGCTCGAAGTGATGCTGTTCCTTGCGGGTTTTGTCTGTGTCCTCGCTGAGATTTTTGTCCTTCCCGGATTCGGGGTCTTGGGCCTTGGCGGCGGGCTGCTCGTGATTGCATCGCTCGTGCTTGCAAGCCAGTCGTTTATCGTTCCTGCGAATGACTACCAGCTTCGACAGATGCAGTGGTCGCTCTTCGGGATCCTGGCCGCCGTCGCCGGGGTGGCGGCACTCGCCGCCGTGATCCATCGGTGGCTCCCATCGACGCCGGGGCTGCGCATGATGCTCCTCGAGCCGCCATCACCCGATCCAGTCGACGATGCCGACGCCAATGCACTGGTCGGCGCGGAGGGGGTCACCACGACGCGGTTGGCGATGGCCGGCAAGGCACGGATTGCCGGCGAGGTGCGGGATGTGTCGAGTGATGGCATGCTCATCGATCCGGGCGTGGCGGTGCGGGTGGTCGAGGTTCGTGGGGGACGCCTTGTCGTCCGGCCGGTCACACTGGCATGAACCCGGCGCTCTGGATTTTTCTGCTCGTGGCGATAGGCCTTGGCCTGATCCTGCTCGAGGTTTTCGTTCCTTCGGGAGGCGTGCTGGGGCTGCTGGCGGTCGTGGCGCTGGGTACCGGAGTTGTCACCACATTTATCGAGCACGGTCCGCTTGCGGGCGTCGCCGTCTTGACCGGTGTGTTCGTGGCGGTGCCGTTCGTCCTCGGAGCGGCGTTTCGGTGGTTTCCCCTCACGCCACTTGGCCGACGGGTGCTGCCCCCACCGCCCGGCCTCGACGATGTTCTGCCTGACGTGTCGAGCCGAGCGAGGCTCCGAGCGCTCGTGGGCCGATTCGGTAAGGCGACCAGTGAGCTCCTGCCGTGGGGCACGATCGAGATCGATGGTGCCAGGATCGACGCGGTCAGTGAAGGGGGGCCGATCGCCCCAGACACCCCCGTGGAGGCCGTAGGCGTGCAGGCGAGAGCGCTGGTCGTTCGCGCCGTTGGGGTGGCGCCGTCGGAGGTGGCGGTCGCCCAGCCAGCGGAGCCAGCCGCCCCCGAAGAACCGTCCGGACCTCGGCTTTCGAGCGTGCTCGAGGAGTTCGATTTCGATGAATTTCGGGGCAAAGACGGCCGCTAAGGCCGGGTTTCGGAGCAATGCCTCGCCCACGGCCATGTGTTTGAGATCCCGCTGCTTGACTGGCCCCCGTCCGCGAACCAGGCTTGGGCGTCATCCTGCCCGTGCGGGATCCATCCTGAGGCCATTGCATGAACGTCCTGCCACTTATTCTTCTTGGCGCCGCGATTCTCGTGGTGCTCGTCATCTTCGCGCTGGTCGCCCGCTACCTCCGTCTGTGGGTGCAGTCGTATGCCTCGAGCGCCGGCATCGGCCTTTTCGACATGGTGGCGATGAGCTTCAAGAAGATCAGCCCGGCGGTCATCGTGCGAAGCAAGATCATGGCGGTGCAGGCGGGCCTTGGTGATTCCAGCGGCATCACCCTCCAGGCGCTCGAGGCCCACTACCTCGCCGGTGGTCGCGTGCCACTGGTGGTGCAGGCGCTCATCGCCGCCAACAAGGCGAAGATCATGGAGCTCGATTTCAAGCGAGCTGCTGCGATCGACCTCGCGGGCCGCAATGTCCGCGAGGCCGTGCAGACGTCGGTCTATCCAAAGGTGATCGACTGCCCGGGTCGAAACAGTGGCCGTGAGTCGCTCGATGCCGTGGCCAAGAACGGTATCCAGCTCAAGGTGAAGGCTCGCGTGACGGTCCGCACCAACCTCTACCAACTCATCGGCGGTGCGACGGAGGAGACGATCATTGCCCGCGTCGGTGAGGGCATCGTGTCGGCGATCGGCTCATCTGAGCGGCATAGCGACGTGCTCGAGAACCCCGACGTCATTTCCAAGACGGTGCTTGGCCGGAGGCTCGATGCCAACACGGCGTTCGAGATTGTTTCGATCGACATCGCCGACATCGACGTGGGGGCCAACATCGGCGCTCGTCTCCAGGCCGACCAGGCCGAGGCCGACACCCGCGTGGCCCGCGCCAACGCCGAAGGTCGCCGTGCGATGGCCGTTGCCCGCGAGCAGGAGATGATCGCCAGCATCGAGGAGAGTCGTGCCAATCTTGTGGCTGCCGAGGCCGAAGTGCCCAAGGCCGTGGCGGAGTCACTCGCCAGCGGCCGTCTCGGGATATTTGATTACTACCGGCTGCGGAACATGCAGGCCGACACCGACATGCGGCGGTCGATCGCGGTGGGCTCGCCGCCGATGACCGGCGCCGCCGCTGCCGCATCCTGAACCATCCGTCCTGGGCAAAGGAGGCTCGCCATGCAAGGTGCCGATGGAGTGCTGCTGGGAGCGGGGCTCGGCTGGCTCGAAGGCCTCATTCCCTTTCTGTTTGTCCTGATCTGGATCGTCTCGAACGTGGTCGGCGCGATACGGAAGGCAGCGAAGCCTGTCGACCCGCAGGCCGCGGGTCGCCCGCTGCAGGTGCGGCAGGGACGCCCTCCGGAACTCGACCGCGAGATCGAGGAACTGCTTCGCCGCACGATTCGTGGCGAGTCGCCGCCACAGCCGATCAACCAGGCTCCCGTGCAGTCCGCCAAAGAGCAGCGGCCCCAGAAGGCCAAGAAAGTAATGGCTGGTGCGCCACCGCAGATTTCCCGCCAGATTTCCCGCACTTCGACTGGCAGTGATGTTGCCAGGCATGTCCAAGAGGCGTTTTCCCAGGACCTCGCGCACGCGTCGCCTTCGGGCACGGCGAGGGCGGCTGCCGCCGTGGCCGCCGCGTCACCCCCGATCGATCTCATCGCGGCGCTTCGCTCCCCAGAGGACTTGCGGCAGCTCGTGATCGTGCGAGAGATCCTCGACGTCCCCTCGCACCGCTGGTGAGCCAGCGACCGCGGCCATATCGGCGCATCGCGCGGGTCGGGATACACGGAAGTCGACATTCCATGAGGACTCGAATCGATAGGTTTGTTGAAGAGGCACTGATCAAGTTCTGCGATTGGTACGTCAACAGCAATTGGCTCGGAAAGGAGCGCGATTACGAAGCAGGGTAGCCGTCCCGTCGAGGATGCGTTCGTACACGAGGCAGAGGACGACGTATGTGGGTTTTCACCAAACATGGCTTTTTCAGTGCGGTGTGCGCCCGGCAGGGAGGCGGCGAGCATGGGCAGCCCGTCGATCCTGACTGAATCATGGTTCGGGCCAGGCTTCCAGGACATCTCGAAGGCCTGAAGAGGCGGTTTCCCCTCCCTGCTCGGCCGATGTGAGATTCAGGAGTTCTCCGGAACCGACTATGCCTTCCGCATCTTCGTTGACAAGCCGCTGTGGTCCCAGGTGCTATCCGGACTGGCTGAAGAGACCGACTACGACAACTTCAAGTCTGAGGTCGCCCGGCATCAAGGGCGTGCCACTGATCGCTTCCGTCCCACGACGCGATCAGGCCGACGGTAGTCGAGGAAGACCGGTTTCATGCAGCGTGTTTGTCGTGCTTGGCAGCGGTGTCGGTGTGACCGCTCGGATGCACTTCGGCCTCGTCTCATCGCGCCGGCAGATCGTGCCGCGGCGGTTGTTGCGATGCCGCCGACCCGGGCGGTGCTATGCACGGCGGCCGAGGAGGTCGGGCGTGACGAGCCACTCGAGGTCGCCGGGCTGGCCGAGGCCGTCGCCCAGGGCGACGGATGCGATGGCGCCTTTGGCGAATCGCACTGCCGCGGAGCCGTCGCCGATCGCCTCGGCCACGAGCCTGCCGACGCATGGAGAGTGACCGACCCATGCCACGCGTGCAGCATCCTGCTGTACGGTCCACTCCACGATGGCGTTCCAGTCGGCTGACGGCGCCAGGGCCTCGAGTGTCACTACCGGAGGCGTGCCCGGAAGCTCGTCGGCAAGAATCTCGGCGGTCTCGTGGCAGCGGACAAGTGGGCTCGTGGCAATGAGGTCGATCTCGAGGCCGGCGTCGATGAGCCGACGCACCATCCGGGCGAATCGCTTGCGACCCTTCGGCGTGAGACAACGGCTGCGGTCATCGCCATCGGCGGCGGCATCTTCGGCGAGAGCGTGACGGACGACAAAAAGCCGAGTGGTGAGTGTG